>SMVA01464386.1_pt1 | contig 21325 bp, 20 predicted proteins | sample 2456451 | NCBI WGS metagenome assembly SMVA01 (sample SAMN11095933, study PRJNA526329) | marine sediment metagenome | biome: Marine sediment; feature: Surficial sediment; material: Deep marine sediment; isolation source: Hadal surficial sediment | place: Pacific Ocean | collected 2014-05 | depth... | reverse complement strand
GATGCTCTATCCAAATGAGCTACGGGCGCTTGGAATACCTTTATTAATTGTCTTTTTCCACAATAGCGGCGTCAGATTCGTACTCAATTCATCGTGTATATTTAATACACTCCAATCTGCGTGCGGATCTTCCTTGCTCTTGCGAAAAAATCCTAATTAAAAAAGGCATTCCACAACTGTCGCAATCACTAAAATCAGTCCTACGCGCGCCACCGTCTTGCACTCACCTAAAATACACCCTAACAAAGGCATCCTTTTAGCCTCATAAACTTCCAGATACTTCGGCTGTTACTAACGGATTACAATAATAAGTGAACACCATAAATTTGGTCGGGGTGGAGAGATTCGAACTCCCGACCCACTGCTCCCAAAGCAGTTGCGCTACCAGGCTGCGCTACACCCCGAATATTGCCTGTCGACACCAATCTCGACGCTATTGCTATAGGCAAGGCGCGGAATAATACGCCGATCAAAAAAAATGGTCAATTGAACAATGCGGTATTTTTAGCTTCGTCGCCAACGCGTGCCCCCCGTGCTGTCTTCGATTGATATTCCGGCTGCAATTAATTCATCGCGCAGTCGATCAGCGGTAGCCCAGTCTTTATTGTTGCGCGCATCGAGTCTTTGCTGAATCAAGGTTTCGACCGCCTCATCACACAGGCCTGAAGAACCAGCTATCGCCGATTTCAGGTAATTTTCAGGGTTGCTTTGCAATAGTCCGATAATACCTGCGAGGTATCTCAATAAACTCGCGAGCGAGTCGACACCACTCGATTTTTCCACCCTGGTTCGATTGATCTCACGCACCAGATCGAATAAAACCGCAACCGCATTCGCGGTATTAAAATCATCTTTTAGAGCCCGTTCAAAATTCTGCTGGTATTGCGTATTTCGAGGCACTTCGACCGCATTAGTATCGAGTAAACCACTATAAAGTCGATGCAGTGCGCTACGCGCATTATCCAGTTGTTGTTCGGAATAATTGAGCTGGCTTCGGTAATGGCTACTGATAATAAAATAGCGAATTTCTTCTGCCTTATAGTCCTGTAACACCTCCCGCAAAACGAAAAAATTACCCAACGATTTGGACATTTTTTCTTCATTGACTCGCACAAATCCATTGTGCATCCAGTAATTAACAAAGGTTTCTCCAGTGCAGCTTTCACTCTGCGCTATTTCATTTTCGTGATGCGGAAACTGCAAATCCTGGCCTCCCCCGTGAATATCGAAATGATTGCCCAAAAGCTGGGTCGACATTGCGGAGCACTCTATATGCCAGCCGGGGCGACCGTCACCATAGTCCGAAGGCCAGCTAGGTTCGCCAGGCTTGGCAGATTTCCACAACACGAAATCAAGTGGGTCTCTTTTCCCGGAATCGATTTCGACGCGTTCGCCAGCACGCAATTCCTCGATTTTTTTTCCGGATAACTGGCCGTAATTTTTAAATTTCGAGACGATGTAATAAACGTCTCCATTGTCAGACTGGTAGGCGTGCCCATTTTGCAGCAGGCCGTCGATCATTCGCAAAATCGCTTCAATGTAATCGGTAGCCAGTGGTTCGTGGTTGGGGACTAGCACCCCCAGCGCATCGGCGTCTTCGTGCATGGCCTCGATAAATCTTTTGGTCAATGTCTTAAAGTCTTCATTACATTCTTTCGCACGGGTGATGATCTTGTCATCTATGTCGGTAATATTGCGTACATAGGTCACCTCAAAACCCAGGTGTGTGAGAAATCGGTAAACAACATCAAACACCACCAGTACCCGGGCATGCCCTATATGGCAATAGTCATAAACAGTCATACCACAGACATACATCCGCACCTGGCCAGGTACAATGGGTGTAAAGGGCTCCTTACGGCTGGTTAAGCTATTATAAATTTTAAGCATTTAATACGAGTTAGGTCGGTACGACCGCTCAGCAAATAACAGAACGAGAGTGTAAGTTATCGGGGTGCGCAGGGGAACCGGAAATATATTTCTAGACCGCACAACCTTCCATCTGTTAGTACAACCCAGTAGAATTCGTCTATTGTTTAACCACCGGGATACTGATGAAAAAAACACTACTGCCGCTTGCGGTTGTACTCGCAGCTATTCTGTCTCTGGTATTATTTCCCACCTTTAAAGGTAACCAATCCATGAATGAAGAAACTGCCGCCAATCCCCTGGTATTACTCGAAACAACAATGGGCGACATCACCATTGAACTCGATACTAAAAATGCACCGATATCCAGTGAAAATTTTTTAGCTTATGTGGATGAAGGGTATTTCGTCGATACTATTTTCCACCGCGTGATACCAGATTTCATGGTCCAGGGTGGCGGTGTCACGGTCGACATGAAAGATAAACCCAACAAACGTGCGCCGATACAAAACGAAGCCAACAACGGCCTGAAGAATGATCGAGGCACGCTGGCTATGGCACGCACCGGCGATCCACATTCGGCCACGTCGCAGTTCTTCATTAACCACGCCGATAATGCGTTTCTGAATTTTAGCAGCGAAACTACGCAAGGTTGGGGCTATGCGGTATTCGGCAAGGTAATCGATGGCATGGACGTAGTGGATACTATCGCCAAAATCAGCACCGGCAACAATGGCAGCCACCAGGATGTACCGACTGAAACCATCACCATTACCGGGGCCAGCAGACTGTAATACTCGGTCTTACGCGGATGACTGACGAATACCTGTTTATCTCCGACTGTCATCTCGATGCCAATAATGCGGAAATCGGTACCAATTTGGTTAATTTTCTGCGCCAGCGGGCTTTGGCCGCTCATTATTTATACATTCTGGGTGATTTATTCGAAGTTTGGCTAGGCGATGACGACCCAGCTCCGGCACACACGGAAGTAATCGAAACTTTATTCGATCTATCAAAAACCACCAGGCTATTTTTTCTCGCGGGTAATCGAGATTTTTTATTGCGTAATGACCTCGCGCAGCGAGCTGGAATAGAGATCATCACCGAACCAGTACTGCTAAATCTTGGCAAGCAAAAAGTAGTTTTGATGCATGGGGATTTACTTTGTACCGACGACCACGATTATCAGACCTTTCGAAAAAAAGTACGTAGCTCGAAGTGGCAAGCCGTTTTTTTACAAAAATCATTGCTCGAAAGACAAAAAATTGCAACAGATTTACGATCGGAAAGCAGCGCTGCAACCGCGCTGAAAAAAGCGGAGATCACCGACGTAAATCCTGATACGGTCCTATCCTGTTTCGACAGACATAGCGCCGATGTGCTGATCCATGGCCATACCCATCGACCCGGAATTCATCATTACGACCGGGCACGGACGCGATATGTGCTAGGCGACTGGAATCCGGAACCAAGTTATTTGAGCTGGAACAGCGCGGCCGGATTTGTGTTACACGACCCACGAGTTTAAAACCTTTTCGCGCAATAGCCTGGATGAATCTTCCGGGTATCGGTACCTGTCGGTATAGTTACTCTGGCTGCACTACGCTCAGTTAAATGAACGCTCCAGTGCTTTTAGCTCGGATTCTTCGAATCCTGCCTCAAGACGCGCAGGCCAATTAAACGGGCCTCGTAATTTACCTTTTAAATATTCATCGATCAGGGAGCGGAAGGTCGCAGCTGAATCGAGCTCACGTAACTCACATAAATAATGAAACCAGTGATTTCCGATTCGCACATGACCTATTTCGTCCCGATAAATGACCTCCAGAATATCGACCGCATTCTGGTCACCAACTTGCTTAAATCGATCGATTATAGCGGGCGATACATCCAGACCCCGTGCTTCCATCACCCTCGGAACCAAAGCCATCCTATGCAGGACATCATGGCGCGTTCGACACACCATATCCCACAATCCACCGTGTGCATCGAATTCTCCGTAAAAGGAACCGCGCTCGATCAAATCCTGGCTAAGCAACGAGAAATGTCTGGCTTCATCACTCGCTACTGACAGCCAGTCGCTGGTATATTGAACGGGCATATTACGATATCGATACACCGCGTCGAGTGCAATATTAATCGCGTTAAATTCGATGTGGGTGAAGGCATGCAGCAAAATGGCCCGACCTCTTTCATTCGATGTAGTTCGGCGGCCGAGTTTACGCGGCTCTGTCAAACGGGGGAGATCGGGTTTGCCAGGTTGGTCAAAATCCAAAACCGGTAAATTTCTATCTAAAGGTAACTCACCCTGATTCCAGCGTCTAAATAATTTTGCAACTGAATCGCATTTGCGTCCAGGATCAGTCTCCATCAGGGCATCTTCGACAGACTGATATAGGCCAGTTGTTGCCATAGCGGGCTAGGAATCCAGACCACGGTCGATGTCGGCGATTATATCTTCAACAGATTCCAGTCCAACCGCCACACGAATAAGACCTCCACTAATTCCGGACTGCAGCTTTTGCTCATCGCTGAGACGTCCGTGGGTGGTCGTCGCTGGGTGCGTGATAGTAGATTTTACGTCGCCCAGATTGGCGGTAATGGAAAGCATCTGGGTGTTATCAATTACCTTCCAGGCCTTTTCCTGTCCCCCTTTGACAACAAAGGACACGACTCCACCAAACCCACTTTGCTGTTGTTTAGCTAGTTCGTGCTGCGGATGCGAATCCAGTCCAGCGTAATATACCCGTTCAACCTGCGAGTGGTCCGACAGGTAACGGGCAACATCCATGGCCTGACTCGAATGTGCCTTCATACGCAAGTCCAGAGTTTCGAGTCCTTTTAAAGCAACCCAGGCATTAAATGGGCTGATACAGGGGCCAGTAGTTCGAATCGCGCCGAAAATATCCTCGCCTACTCTTTTTTGATCGCCCACCACTGCACCCCCAACGATTCTACCCTGACCATCCAGGTACTTGGTCGCAGAATGAACGATTAGGTCTGCTCCCAGTTGCAGGGGTTTCTGTAATGCTGGCGTACAAAAGCAATTATCGACCACCAGTAGGCAGTCATTTTCGTGGGCAAGTGCAGCAAGTTCCCGGATATCAGCTATTTCGCTCAGCGGGTTAGACGGCGTCTCCAGAAACAGCATGCGTGTATTGGTGTTTATCGCTGCTTTCCATTCACGTAAATCGGTTTGGCTGACAAAACTGGTCCGAATATCGAAGCGAGTCAAATATTTATCGAATAAACTGGTAGTACTACCAAAAATCGAACGCGACGAGACAATATGATCACCAGCTTTCAATAGCGCTATGCACATGACCATGATTGCCGACATACCTGAAGCGGTAGCGACACAACTCTCACCACCTTCAAGCGCGGCGAGTCGTCGCTCAAAATATTGCGTTGTCGGATTGGTAAAGCGCGAGTAGATATTACCCGGCTCATCGCCGGCAAATCGGGCCGCCGCCTGTGCTGCATTATCAAACACAAAGCTGGATGTGGTAAAAATTGGTTCGCCGTGTTCGTGTTCCGACGTGGGTCGATGTCCGGTACGGATTGCCAGTGTAGCAAAATGATTAGATAAATCAGTCACGAGTTTACTCTCATATGAATAACTCGGGAGGGGGATAGGTATGATTAATGGGTATTAATTCGACCACCCTCTTTAGCATATTTATTTTGCAAATTCTAAGTAGTAAATTTGCCTGCGCCTGCAAGCCGAGAAACAAATCAGCGCCAAGGGAAAACAGTACGAATATGGGCGCCCGATGTCAAGATCGATTTCTAATCGGAAAGTAGAAAATCTTGACAAGATACCCGCATACTAGAAAATACCTGGATTGGCAACCTGTCGTTCACGGAAATCCATATTTTGATCAAAGTTTTCGATATTTCCACTCCAGGCGAACTGGCTGCCAAGCTCATAGACGTGTTTTATCATCAAGTCGAACGATGCATTCTCGTTAAGTGTGTCGGTAATGATTTCTAGCTTGACGTCATCGATGCCACAATAGTTCATCAACCCAAGTCGCAACTGCGTATCCAGGAGCTTGTCATAGCCGCCACTGGCGAAGTCCTCCCGAGACGAACCACCCAGCGCGACCATCAAAGCCTTGTCCAGGGGTATACGAGCTTTGGTACCAGCCCAACCATAAGCCCAGCCGTAATTCCAGACCCGATCAATCCAGCCTTTGAGCATTGCTGGTGCCGACCACCACCAGACTGGAAAGAACATGGCAATGGCATCGTTACGTTCAATCCTGGCCATTTCATCTCGAACTTCTTTGCTGTAGGTCTTGTCGGCATCATCGAAGTCTGGCTCATCGACAGCAGCCATTCGTGGATCAAAATTCTCGGCATGAAGATCGGCACTTTCAACACCATGGCCAGATTGTTTAAGACCTTCGACAAAGGCATCGGCAAGAACACCGGTTAGTGAATTCCTGCGCGGGTGACAAATTACTACCAGTAGGTTCATGATATCTCCCATGGATGTGCTTCGATCCAGTCGGAGCATGTCCAAGTTGTAAAATGATGCACAATACTGGACCCCGGGTGATAATCTGGTTCTAATGATAACGCCTGACGCCCAGATCGCAGCCTCTTTATAAGCAATCTCGAGTTGTCCATGGATCATCCAGTTTTCGACAGCTATTTATCCGGGAAGGCTTCCTCATCTTTGTAAGGGAACCACCAAAAATCCTGGTCATTGGCACCCGGATCGATCATCGCGAGCTTGGTGTGTCGAAAGGTATCAAGACCCTCGGCACCCAGTTGTCGGCCCATTCCAGTCATCTTGCGGCCACCGAAAGGGCCCGCGTCATTGTCCAGTAGAGGCGCATTGACCCACACCATGCCGGTTTCGATAGCGTTTACCGCGTGCATCGCCTCGTTAAGATCGGACGTGTAGATAGTCGCACCCAACCCAAATCTGGATTTGTTGGCTAGTTCGATCGCCTCATCCAGGCTCGATACCTTGCAGATTGGGGCTGATGGACCGAAGCTTTCTGCGTTCATGATATCCATCTCGGGGTTGATTCCGGTTAACACCGTGGGTTCGACGAACCACCCGGTGTTAAGTGCCGTCGGCCGGCCGCCACCACTGGCGACATTGGCGCCCTGATCGATAGCTCGTTGCAGTATCTTTTCGTAGCGCTCACGCTCTTTGGCGCTTACCATGGGTCCCACGTCAATCTTTTCCAGTCCATTGCCGATACGCAAGGCTTTAGCATTGAAAATCAGTTTCTCGATAAAACTTTCATAGATGTCCTGGTGCACGAAAAATCGCTCGGCCGAAGTACACACCTGACCGCAATTGAGATAGGCCGCAAAAGTAGCCCCACGTGCTGCCATCTCCATCGATGCGGACGGCATGACCAGAAACGGGTCGTTACCCGAAGCCTCGATCAGACAGGGCTTAAACTGATCGGCACAGGCCCTGGCTACGAACTGGCCTGTTGGCACGCTGCCGGTAAAGGCAACCATGTGGGTATCGGTGCTTTCCACTAACTGGCGCCCCACGTCGCCCCCGCCTGGCAGGCATTGAATCAGTCCATCGGGCAAGGGCGAGAAGGCTTCCATGAATTTTAATGTCGAGAGTGCTGTGTTCTCCGACGGTTTGACGATAACGGCATTGCCAGTGGCCAGTGCTGCGGCCGCTGACCAGCACAACAGGCAAAACGGGAAGTTGAATGGCAGGATAATGACGACCACACCCATCGGTTCCTTGAGAGTAAAATGAAACTGGTTGTCGACTGCGGGCCCGACTACCTTGCCGTAATCGTGGCGCGCGACTTCGGCGTAATAATCCACCGCCGATGCCGACCAGTCGACTTCATCGGTGGTTTCCTTGTAAGGTTTGCCCATCTCGCGAGTCAGCATTTCTCCCAACACTCCCCGCGCCTCACGCATGTTAGTAGCAATTTTATGCATCAATTCGGCGCGAGCCAGGGCGTTGACTTTATTCCAGGCTTTCTGGCTCTGGTTAGCAATTTCGATTGCTTCTTCGACCTCTGCCGCGGTGGTAAAAGGCATGTGACCAATGGTCTCCTCGGTCGCCGGGTTTATGGCCTCGATGCCATCGGTCGCAACACTGGTGCGGAATTCGCCGTTGATGAATAACTGGTTACTGAGTTTCTTGAGTTCCTGTATTGCGGTCATAAATATATCCTCTGGTATTATCAGGTTTCAATGCCCTGGAACGGGATCATGCTTCACATTTCAACCATCCGAGCATCTCGTCCTCCATAGAAGACGTGTATGTGTTGCTGGGGTAGTTCAGACTGAAAATCGGCCGGATCTAACTGCATTTTAGACAAACCGGTGTCCGCAGGGCCATAGGGTTCCAGGCGTATGACTTGTGCTTTGTTATTCAAAATTTGCTCTCAGTTGAAATCACGGCATTGGAAACCTTACTGTCGGGAAAACCGTCGAACCTACCTTATCCTTTCGCATACCAGCCATTGTCAACATACAGGGCGTTCCCGGTAATAAAGCTGGCTTCATCCGATGCCAGAAACACTACTGCCGCGGCAACTTCTTCAGGTTCACAGATACGACCCTGGGCATCTGCGAGTGCACCTTCCTCCCATTCCTGCCCGGCCGCATCCAGTTCGCTTATTTCCCGCAGTCCATGTGCGGTCTTGACAAATCCGGGGCAAACAGCGTTGCAGCGAATTCCCTGGTCCCGATACTCGACCGAAATACTTCGAGCAAGCTGTAGCACCGCACCTTTGGTCATACAGTATAGAGATTCCAGCGCATAACCCAGTTCCGAAGCTATCGACGCTGTTATTACGATCGAACCTCCCCCGTTGTCGCTCATCTCCCTGACTGCTCGACGACACACCAAAAAGGCGGATCGTACGTTGATATCCATCAAACGATCATAGTCCTCTTCGGTCGATTCGTGCAGGGGCTTTACCGTAATGGTGCCCGCGTGATTAAAAAGTACGTTGTAAGGCCCGATAGTTTCGATGGCCCTGTCAAACGCGGCATCCACCTGCGCGGCGTCGGAAACGTCAGTTTCAATAAATTCCGCGGTGCCGCCGTTCTGCCGAATTAGTTGCACGACTTCTTCGCCAGCCTCTATCTGGATGTCAAATATAGCGACTGCGGCACCCTCTTTGGCGAAGGCTAAAGAGGTAGCTCGCCCCATTCCTGCAGCACCGCCCGTGATTATTGCTGTCTTGCCGGCCAGTCGCCCTGCTCGTTTACCGGTATCAGTGGTACTGTTATCACTATCGCTAACCATGTTTCGCTCTCCAATATAATCATAATCGCATAGGTCTGCGTACCCCGCCTGCATTCCAACGCTAACTTATTTCCGCACCGTTTTGATTTTTTGAAAAAAGATAGAGAAAAGTTCCTGTTGCGACGAAATTTGTAGCTTTCCATAAACATTTCGCCGATGGATTCGTACTGTGCCTACCGATATTCCAAGGCTTCTGGCAATCGATTCCGAGGAATGCCCTTCGAGTACCTGCGCAACCACCTGGGTTTCTCTCGGCGTAATGCGCGGGCTGAAAAGAGCACTCACTGTATTCTCGATTATTGTTCGATGATCACCTGTTTCCAGGCCCGAAGGCTCAGCTTCAAACCTGTTGTGTACATCTTGCCAGTGGCGCTGCGCCAGGCTATCAACAATCGGAACGACACTCTCCAATAATCGGAACTCCCGTGCCGTGAAGCGCGAGCTATCACCCGAGCGCATCAGCGAAATCACGACTGCCACTCCATTCAGGAGAAACAGGGTGTAACTAATTTCCTCGGTGAGTCCTGTCTGCACGTAGTACGAACGGTAATATTCGCTTTGATAAAATCGATCGGGCGCTATATCACGCAACCGATATAGCCCGGTATCAACCTTGCGGCTGCAGGCTTTGAAAAATGGGTCGAGTAGATAGGGACCTTTCAGATAGTCATCGACAAATACAACACGCCTGGCGGGCGAAAATGTGTGGTACAGACAGATGGGCTTCTCGTTCTGATAATAAGCGAAGCAGACCGAATAATCGAAGTCGGTAATCGATTTGAGCGCACTAACCAGGCTCCCGGAAAATTTATCTATCCCTATAGAATCAATGCATTGGGATAACAACGAAATCCGGGCAGCGTTACCCAGGTCTGTTTTTTTTATCTCCCTGGGACTAGTCGCCATTAGGATAATATCTCTTGAAAAGTAAGGTATGCAGTTAGTATTAAATATTCCTGTTTATGATATATACCATACATAGGACAAACGGTATGCATTTGCTTGTTTCGCATGGTAGACTATTTATCCTACAAAACTCAAGAATAAATTTCAAAGAGGGGGAAATGCACTTACCGGGGGACCGAATTGCGCAATCAAACCAGTGATTCGCGGGAAATCGATATTGAGTTTCGGGCAGTCACCAAACGTTACGATGACATCCTGGCTGTCGACAATGTTTCCCTTACTGTCGAGCGCGGCTCCTTCTTCAGTTTTTTAGGCCCATCCGGCTGCGGTAAAACAACTTCGTTACGATTGATTGCCGGGTTTGATCAACCCACGAAAGGCGACGTTTTTATTGGCGGCGCTTCCGTCGTGGGGATTCCTTCGCATAAGCGGCCAGTGAATATGGTGTTCCAGCAATATGCGCTGTTCCCACATATGGACGTCACTGGAAATATTGGTTACGGCTTACGTCAACGAAACCCGAAACCCGCTAAACAGGAAATTATTAAAAGGGTCGATGAGACCCTGGAGATGGTGCGCCTGAGTGGCTTCGGCAAACGTAGGGTATGGGAATTATCCGGTGGGCAACAGCAAAGAGTGGCTTTGGCTCGTGCACTGATCAATCGTCCAACCTGTTTATTGCTCGATGAACCCTTAGCGGCACTGGATCGCAAGCTTCGCCGCGAAATGCAGATCGAGCTGCAAACCTTACAACGAGAAGTCGGGATTACATTCATATTGGTTACTCATGACCAGGAAGAAGCATTGTCAATGAGCGACCGTATCTGCATCATGCGGGAAGGACAAATTATACAGTCCGGTAGCCCTCGCGAACTGTACGACCAACCGGTTAATAAATATGTGGCAGATTTTGTGGGTAAAACGAATTTTTTTAGTGGCGAAGTGGTCGATGTCAGTGGCCCACGTATCTCTGTTAAAACAGAATCTGGCCAGGTTTTCGTTGGTAATCAGTCGAAAAGTGCACCAGCTCTGGCAATTAAGAGCAAGGCCAGTGTAGCTGTTCGACCTGAAATGATATCTATCTGTACCGCGGAGCAAACGATAAAATCTACAAACGTTACCATTCAGGGACAGGTAATGAACAGGATATTTCTGGGTGAGCACTCCGAATATTTGATAGCAACCGAAGGATACGGTGATTTAATGGTGTTATCTCCAAAGGCCATAGAAAGCGACAGTAGAAGCTTTGCGCCAGGCGATCAGGTATCCATCAGCTGGGGACCTGAAGTGGCTCTAGTACTTGGAGATACCTAAGGCTGTATTGTAAATCCGTCAATCACAGTCTTTAATTAATATAACGGATCGATTGCAATGAGGGGAATAAAATGAGTAAAAGTAACGATGATAATAAACCAATAAGCGCGAAGAAATTCATGCAGGTATTTGATAGCTACCAGAAAGGTTCAATTACACGCAGGCACTTCCTGGGCGTAACTGGGCTAGGTACGGCAATGGCCGTTATGGGCACAGCCGTGCCTTCACTGTGGCCAGGCAAGGCTCACGCTTTCGGTGAACTGGGTAACCGGTTGGTATTTTCGACCTGGCCGAACTACCACAACCAGATCAATCTGGATGAATTTACCGAAATGACAGGAGTGAATATCCAGATGAATGCATTTGGATCAAATGAAGAAATGCTGGCCAAATTACAGGCTGGCGCTACCGGTTGGGATGTTTTCGTGCCGACTAACTACACCATCTCGAATTATGTCGCGCTTGATCTGATCCAGGAACTGGATCTGTCCAAAATACCCAACTACGACGCTGGGTCCAATAACGCGATGTTTGCCGGACCTGCGACCGTAAACGGTAAGGTTTATTGTGTACCGAAAAACTGGGGAACGACAGGATTTATAGTCAATAGCAATAATATCAAGAGCGGCCCCAAATCCTGGAAAGAATTTTTTGAAGTGACCGAGGGCGCTGGGTCAGGGCATACTATCTTGCACGACTACCAGTTAACTACCATCGGCGCGGCATTGTGTGCACTCGGTTATTCGTTCAATTCAATCGATGCGAAAGAATTGGCCGACGCTGAAGCAGTACTGATCAAGTCCAAGCCTCATTTATTTGCCATCACATCTGATTATCAGCCGGGTATGCGCAGTGGTGATGGATGGATGTCAATTTGCTGGAACGGCGACGCCACTCAGCTCAAAAATGATTTGCCGGAAATGGAATATGTAATCGCTACCGACGGAGGTGAAATCTGGACCGATTTCTACGCGATTCCCAAGGATGCTCCGCATCTTGATGCTGCCTATGCTTTCATCAATTTCATGCAAGATCCCTACGTGCAAGCACGTGAAGCTAGCGTACACGGATATGCGCCAACAGACTCGCGAGCGCTTGAATTGCAGCCTGATTCACTGGCCAGCGATCCTATCTTGCATCCCGCTGCAAACCTGATGAGCGGCCTCGAATTTGGTGCGGCACAAACGCTGACAGACCCGATTCGTGCCGAGGTGATGGCGCGCTTTAAATCTGCCTGATTCCGAGCCGAAGTTAAATGACGGATAACGATGAGAGAAGAAAGCAAATCGAACCGCTGGCTAACAGCAGCATTGTTAGCTCCCACTTCAATCTGGTTCCTGTTAATGCTGATCTTACCCCTCATCGTTATCCTCGTTTTCAGTTTTGGGGAGCGATCTGCGTTTGGTGGCTATGGCGGGGGTTTTACGTTTGAACATTACCTGAATCTACCCGCGCGTTTTAAGGCATTCCAGAATACGATGACATTCGCCCCCGTCGGGACTCTGTTGTGTCTGCTGGTGGCCTACCCGCTTGCCTACTATCTGGCCCTGAAGGTGAACCGGCAATATAAACTCATACTGCTGGTACTGGTAATCGTCCCATTCTGGACCAGTCTGCTGGTGCGTACTTACGCCTGGATTTATATTCTGGGCGGTCGTGGAATTCCAGCGCTGCTGGAGTTGATCGGCTTCGAGGGCGTTCGGATGATCAACACCCCTGGCGCCGTATTAATCGGTATAGTTTACGGTTATCTACCGTTGATGGTGTTTCCAATATATGTTTCCCTGGATAAACTCGACAAAAGTCTGCTGGAGGCATCCGACGATCTCGGGGGGTCCCCGTATAAGACTTTTAGACAAATCACCCTGCCACTATCTATGCCCGGCGTCGCCACGGGTTGTATGCTGGTATTTATCCTGCTGATGGGCGAGTTCCTGATCCCGGCATTTCTCGGTGGTGGAAAAGTATTCTTCATCGGTAATGCACTGGTTGATTTGTTCCTGCAGTCGCGCAACTGGCCTTTCGGTTCCGCAGTCTCGATCACGCTGGTTGTGATTATGCTGATCACCGTCAGTTTTTATATGCGCATGACCCTGCGCAACAAAACCGGTCGCGATGAGTCCCTGATGTGAAAGGGTCAAACTGACCATGCGAATTTACGCCGTTTGCGTTTACCTGTTTCTCTATGTTCCTATAGGTATCATCGTCCTGTTTAGCTTCAACGCCGGACGCCATGCCAGCGAGCTTCGCGGTCTTTCCGTCCAGTGGTACGGGAAGGCCTTGTCAAATCCATTTGTCGGAGATGCGTTTGTCACTAGCTTGATCGTCGCTTTGTCTGTAGCCATTTTATCCAGTTTAATGGGGACTGCAGCAGCGCTGGCCCTGCAACGGTTGAAAGGTACTCCGCGGGTATTGTTCGATGGACTGATCTACATCGCAATCATGATACCCGGTATTGTCATCGGAATAGCCACGTTGGTAGCGCTGGTTACGGTTTTTAAATTCCTCAATCCTTTGCTGGCTTCAATCTGGCCAGAAGGCGTTAATCCACCAAAATTGTCTATGGGCTATTTCTCGGTGATAGCGGCACATACCTTGTTTACCATGTCGCTTGTGATCATACTGGTCCGTGCCCGAATAGCCGGAATGGACCGCGCACTGATTGAAGCCTCGATGGATCTGTATGCGACTCCCTGGCGTACCTTTTATCAGGTTACGCTGCCCCAAATTTTCCCAGCAATACTGGCGGGGTTCCTGCTTAGCTTTACCTTCAGTTTTGATGATTTCATTATTTCATTTTTTGTCGCTGGGCCTAATACCACACTCCCTATCTACATTTTTTCTTCTATTCGAAGAGGCATCACACCTGAGGTGAATGCGATCGGCACGATGGTACTTGTCGGTTCTTTATTCTTGCTGATGAGCGCACAATTTTTATTGCGTAAACGTACCCGTCCGAAAGATTAGGATTTTCGAATCAATTTTCCTGGCAACATCGTGTTGCACCTTACCTAACCCGGACAATTCATGAATTACCGCGATGATTGCGCAGGACTTTGTTTTCTCGGGAGATTTTCCGAAGAAGTGTCGCTTCAGAGCGCCTACTTTTGGCGGACCAATGGATCCGGCCGACTGAGCAAAATCTCCTGAGGGAACAAAGGGCAAGCAAGGGCGCGAGTACATTTATGAAATGTTCGGGTTAAGTGGCACAAAAATATAAACTCCTTTACGCTTACTGGATAACCACCAGGTCGTTAACCAGAACCTGATCGAATAGCTCGATCACATCCTCGTTCTTCATACGGATACAACCTTTTGATACCGGCTGACCCAGCCGTTTTTCGTCCGATGTGCCATGAATATAGATATATCGGGAAAAAGTATCATAACCACGCCCCTTATTGACGCCCGGTTCCATTCCATCGAGCCACAGGATACGAGAGGTAATTTCGTCTTCTTCGCGGTTATCGGTATCCTGGCTGACCACGCCGGTCGGTTCTCGCGCTATGAATATCATTCCCGTTGGCTCCCCACCGCCTATTTTTTGTTTAATACGAAGAATACCAAATGGAGTTTTGCCACTTTCTTCTCGATTTCCAAGACCGTTAGTGGCAGTAGAAACAGGATAGGAAATACTATCTTCCTGATCGATATCAATCCTGTGAAGGCGTTGGGCATTAGAATCGATCAGTATATAGGGTCGTTCATCGGCAAGCGCCAGATTGCCGGGCAACTTAGCCTGAACTTGCCGATTGAGATCTCGCCATGAAATCATGCGTTATTATGTAAATCCATACCGATCACATTCAATTGATCCTCGCTTTCCTGTTTGGCTGAATCGTTGCGGATGCTTTTCACTTTTTCAAGATAATCACGATTGATCGTGCTGGTTACATATTTTCCGTCAAAACAGGAACAGTCAAATTCTTTGATCGAACGGTTACCTTTTTGCACTGCGTCGATCAAATCTTCAAGATCTTGATAGATCAGCCAGTCGGCACCAATGGTATCGGCCACCTCCTCTTCGCTTCGGTTATGAGCCACAAGTTCCTCCGCAGTAGGCATATCGATACCGTAAACGTTGGGGTAACGAACCGGGGGAGCAGCGGAAGCGATATATACTTTATTCGCTCCCGCATCTCTAGCCATTTGAATAATCTGCTGCGAAGTGGTGCCACGTACGATCGAGTCGTCTACCAGCAATACGTTTTTACCCTTGAATTCAATGTCAATTGGATTGAGTTTTCGCCGAACCGACTGTTTGCGCATTTTTTGCCCCGGCATCATGAAGGTCCGACCAATATAACGATTTTTGATGAAGCCTTCACGGAACTTGACGCCAAGATGGTAGGCCAGTTCCATCGCCGAGGGGCGACTGGTATCTGGAATGGGAATGACCACATCGATATCATGATCCGGCATCCGACGTAAAATTTTACGCGCCAGTTTCACCCCCATGCGTAATCGTGCTTTGTAAACATATATATCATCGATGATCGAATCGGGTCGAGCGAGATAAACGTACTCGAAGATGCATGGGTTCAATGCGCTGGTCGCAGCACACTGTTTTAATGCGATGCTTCCATCGACGCCAATAAAAATTGCTTCGCCCGGCTTTAAATCCGCCACTAACTCGAACCCGGCAGACTGCAATGCGACGCTCTCGGAAGCCAGCATATACTCCACGCCCTGGCTACTATCTCGCTTGCCGTAAACGATAGGGCGAATGCCAAAGGGATCACGAAATCCCAAAATTCCCTTACCGGTGAGCATCGCCACGACTGCGTAAGCACCTTCAACGCGTTTATGGGTTTCGCTCACGGCAGTAAAAATGTCTTCGCTACTGAGTTTCAGATTTGCCGACTCTTGTAGCTCGTGAGCCAGTACATTTAATAGTACTTCAGAATCGGATTCGGTATTGATATGGCGTAAATCCGACTCGTAGAGTTCATCCTTGAGTTTGTCTACATTGGTTAGATTACCATTGTGAGCGAGCGTAATACCGTAAGGAGAATTAACATAAAATGGCTGCGCCTCGGCCGAGGAAGAACAGCCTGCAGTTGGATAGCGGACATGGCCTATACCCATAGTGCCTAGCAGTTTGAGCATATGACGGGTACGAAATACATCGGCTACCTGACCATTGTCTTTGCGTAAATTTAACTTGTTGCCGTCGCATACGACAATACCAGCGGAGTCCTGACCCCTGTGCTGTAGCACCAGCAACCCATCGTAGATCAGCTGCGCGACCGGCCGGTGACTCACTATTGCAATAATTCCACACATGTCTGAAAGCTCTCGGTTTACCGTCTAGAAAAATATCGTTGAATTACAATACAAATTGCCCCGCCACTTCCTGCGGCAGTAATTCCTTGATCCAGATGGCAATATCGGCAAAATATTCAACCGTTGCCGAGTCCTGCCACCAGACTTCATTCGGCATCGGCGTCAATCCCGCGAGTAGTACCAACATGGTAACAATCAACACACCGCGAGCAGCACCAAATACCACTCCCAGGCTTTTGTCCGTGCCACTCAGCCCGGTTTTAGCTACCAGGTTGCTGGCCATAAAATTAACCGTTGCCCCGACTATCAGGCTACAGACAAATAATATCGAAAATGCAATTCCGGTTTGTATAGTCGGTGATTCTACAAAGGGTTCGAGCAGGCTCGCCATTGGCGTGAAATATCGAAAAGCGATAAAACCCGCAACCACCCAGCTTGCTAGCGATATAGATTCCTTGACGAACCCCCTGATTAAGCTGATCAGCGCCGAGATTACTATTATCGCGACTATGACTAAATCAAACCAGCTCATTGAATCTCCAGAGGTAGCGTTTGTTCTAACGCTGTCTTATAGCCTGAGAAGTTGGCTACGTCAATCATGATCAGGCTGCGCACGAACTACTGCCTGTACTTCATGATCAATCCATCAATATTGTACTTGGCTTTAATTTTATTTTGTGCAATTTTTGATTTTTCTCGACTGGGAAACGGCCCTAATCTCACTCGATAACTGGAACCATTGTTTATTTTAAATAGTTCAACAAACACCGCTGCAATATTCGATTTTCGTAGCTTGTCACGCTGAGCCAACGCGTTATTGCGATCCTTGAAGCTGCCTACCTGCAAAACCCAGGTGTCGCCACCGACCCTGCTAGTGGTAGTAGAAGCAACCGGTTCTATTTTAACCGGTTCGGCAGCCGGCCTTATAATCACTTCAGTCGGCTCGGGCGCATCGGCCTGCACCCCGTCTGATTCGAGTTCTATCTGATTTTCATTGCGGGTGGATTTTTCGTCTATAAATCGTGGTTGTAAGGCAGGCAATGCTTCCACCCTGGCGTGTAACTCGATAATTTTCTGCTCGAATTCAGGTTGAGACTCGATCATCGGTTGCGCGGGAATGACGATCTCAAGCCTGGATTCACGAATGCCCGAGCCATCCAGCACCATGGGCAGGAATATCACTGACAGGGCGAATATTACCACTATACCCACCAGTCGCTGTTTGGTATTTTGATCCATGCTAAATTTGTATTGGGTGTACTTTCGAGATTGCCTGGAGGAATATTTCGACCGTCGCAAACGAGCCAGTAACCATTATTATATCCTGATTGGATAAAGAAGATAGCGCGTGACCCAGGGCTAATTCGGAATTAGAAAATTTCATTTCGATGCTAAACCTGGAACCGATACGTTCGGCCAGAATGTCCGCATCGAGACCTCGGTCACAATCAAGCGACAGCAACCACCATTCATCGACTATGTCATCTAATTCGGCGACAAAATAATTATTTTCCTTATCTTCCAACATACCGAGTAATACAATAATTTTCCCCGATGCTCGCTTAACCTGGACCAGGTTTTTCGCCAGCGCTTTCGCGGCATCGCGGTTATGGCCAACATCGATATAAGTATCAAATACAAATTCTGTGTCAAGACACTGAAACCGACCGGGCAGCCTGGTGCCTGAAAATCTTTCTCCCACGACCCCCTCACCCAGATGCTGCAAGGGAAACAACAGACTAAGCCCGGCGATGACTCCTGCAATATTTTGCAATTGATACACGCCGGGCAGGGGCGGCCTGACGCGGCATTTAAATTCGTTTCCCTGCCATTCGTAAACGCCCTGCTGATGCGTTTCCTGTAAATCGAAGTCACGCTGATATTGCAGGTAGTGGCACTCGAGGCGTGATAACTCATCCAGTACCGAGTTGGGTAGCTGAGGATCGTTGCAAACGACCAGAATACCCGCGCGCAACACGCCCGCTTTTTCGTAGCCGATCTGTTCACGGGTATTTCCTAACCAGCTTTGATGATCTATCCCGATGCTGGTCAAATGCACCATATTGGCGTCGATAATATTGACCGCGTCGAGTCGCCCACCCAGGCCAACTTCCAAAATCGCATAATCGGGCTGATGACGATTGATTAACCATAAAGCTGCTAGCGTGCCAAATTCAAAGTAAGTCAGAGTCACCTCACCTCTAGCCATATCGACTGCCCCAAATGCCTCACAAATTTCATCGTCAGAGACGCATTGCGTATTTAATTTGATGCGTTCGTTATATCGAAGTAAATGGGGAGATGTATAACTGGCAACTGAAAACCCAGCCTTATGCAACCAGTTTTCGTAACAGGCCACGGTAGACCCTTTTCCATTAGTACCGGCTACAGTGATTACGTTGCTGGCAATCGAATCGATTTCCAGCCCTGTCGCGACGGCAGCTACGCGCTCCAGGCCAAGTTCGATTGATTTATGGTGTAGCGAAAGCTGCCAGGCTAGCCATTCGTCGAGGGTGTCTTTTCGTGCCTTCAGGGAGTAGCCTGCCCCATCATCATGGTACACAGAGAACTGATTTTATCGCGCAATTGACGCCGATCCACAATCATGTCGATCGCTCCATGATCAAGCAAAAACTCACTGCGCTGAAATCCTTCGGGGAGCGTCTCTCTAACCGTTTGTTCGATCACTCGTGGCCCGGCAAATCCTATCAAGGCATTAGGCTCAGCAATATGTATGTCGCCTAGCATTGCAATACTGGCCGATACGCCTCCCATGGTTGGATCAGTAAGCACGCAGATATAAGGAATACCCCGTTTAGATAAGCGCGTTAAAGCGGCGCTGGTTTTGGCCATTTGTAGCAATGAAAATAATGCTTCCTGCATCCTGGCGCCACCACTGGCGGTAAAGCAAATCAGCGGAATATTATGTTCGATGCAGACATTAACCGCGCGCACGAATTTCTCACCCACGACGGACCCCATTGAGCCACCCATAAACTTAAAATGAAAGGCAGCAGCCACTATTTCAACCCCAAGAACCTTACCTCGCATCACAATGAGTGCATCTTTTTCACCGGTTTGACGCTGCGCCTGGATTAATCTGTCGCGATACTTTTTGTCGTCTCTAAATTTGAGAATATCCAGTGATTCGATATTGGGCGCAATTTCTACTCGGTCCTCCGCATCCAGAAACTGATCCAGACGGCGTCTGGCTCCAATGCGCATATGGTAATCGCACTTGGTACAGACTTCCTGACTGCGATCGAGTTCGGCCCGGTAGATAATCGCATCGCAGGCATCGCATTTTGCCCACAGACCCTCTGGCACATTTTTTTTATCATTGATCCCGGAGGTGCGAATTTTAGAGGGTAGTAAGCGCTCGAACCAGTTCATTCAGCACTCCCGTTACTGTTATCCATCATAGATCTCATCTCGCGCAATATTTCGCCAATTTTGATTTTGATTTTCTGGTGATCCTGCTGCGCAAGCTCTACCTGTTTAACCAACGCAGACCCAACTACAACAGCATCGGCAATTTTAGCAATTGCTCGAGCTGTTTGCCCATCTTTTATGCCAAATCCGACTGCGATGGGTAAGTCGGATATGGTTTTAATTTCGACAATTTTTTTTGCTACAGCGTCAATATCCAGGGTGTCAGCCCCGGTGACACCCTTAAGCGACACATAATAGAGGTAACCAGTAGCCTGGTCGCTGATCAATTTTATTCGTTCAGCATCTGTGGTTGGAGACACCAGATAAATTACGTCGATCTGCTTTTCACGCAATAAAGGTAATAATTCCCCCGACTCTTCAGGTGGCATATCGATTATCAGTACACCGTCGACGCCCGCAGCCGCAGCCAACTCCGAAAAACGCTGGTAACCCAAAATTTCCACCGGATTGAGGTATCCCATCAAAACAATCGGTGTCGCTTTATCCTGCTGGCGAAACTGGGTAACCATCGTAAAAATGTCGGTCAAACTAACATGGTGTTTCAGGGCTCGTTCGTCCGCGGCCTGAATCACCGGCCCGTCGGCCATCGGGTCAGAAAATGGCACACCGAGCTCGATAATATCGGCTCCGGAAACGACCAGCTCATGCATGAGTTCAACGGTAAATTCAGGGACTGGATCACCGGCGGTCACAAACGGTATCAGGGCAGTCTTATTTTGAGCCGCGAGTTGCTTAAAGCAGGGACCGAGTAGACTCATACTTCTAATCCTTCCCGTGCAGCTACCGTATGCATATCCTTGTCTCCGCGCCCCGATAAATTGACCAGGATGATTTTTTCTGGATCCATTCCCTGTGCCAGCTTCTGAGCAAATGCAATCGCATGCGCTGATTCAAGTGCCGGTATAATCCCTTCGATACGAGTTAAATCGTGGAACGCCGCGACTGCTTCAGCATCAGTAATAGTTTTGTATTGCGCTCTCCCGGTCTCCTTCAGCCAGGCGTGTTCGGGTCCCACACCCGGATAATCCAGGCCCGCAGAAATACAGAAAGGTTCGATTATCTGTCCCGCCTCATCGGACATCAAGTAAGTTCGATTACCATGTAAAACACCGGGGGTGCCTGCATTGAGTGGCGCCGCATGGCGTCCGGTTTCGATGCCATCACCTGCTCCTTCAACACCGTAAATAGCTATCTGCCGGTCATTAAGGAATTCGTGAAACAGTCCAATTGCGTTAG
>SMVA01159549.1_pt1 | contig 21343 bp, 18 predicted proteins | sample 2456451 | NCBI WGS metagenome assembly SMVA01 (sample SAMN11095933, study PRJNA526329) | marine sediment metagenome | biome: Marine sediment; feature: Surficial sediment; material: Deep marine sediment; isolation source: Hadal surficial sediment | place: Pacific Ocean | collected 2014-05 | depth... | reverse complement strand
GCGCCGGGCACAACCGTGCTGGTTGCGGGCATGGATAAACACCTGTCGCCCGCCACTGCCGAGCTGATGGAAACCTATATCGGACCAACCCAGCGCCACCGGGGGCAGCGAAAAGCGCGTTTGTTCAGCGCCCTGCGCGATGAGCGTCAGCCGGCCCCCTATGAGGGCGATGCAAACTATTATAATGAAGCTCTGCAGGGCGAGCTGCTATCCCTGGCCAATGGCTTTGCCCGTGAAGCCATGGACATTGGCAGCCGCTTTTTACTGCAGAACCTGGGCCTGTTGGCACCAGCTGAAAAGATTATTGACCTGGCCTGTGGCAACGGCATAATTGGCCTGACTGCCCTAAAAAAAGACCTGGGCACATCACTGCTGCTGTGCGACGAGTCGGCTATGGCTATCGCATCGGCCCGTATAAATGCGCATAAACTGTTCCCCCGGCGAGACATCAGTTTTTACCACGGCGACGGCTTGCTGCACTACCCCGGCAGCGCCGCCGACCTTATTTTGTGCAACCCCCCTTTTCACTTGAACCACAGAATTGACCAGACCGTTGGCCGCCGCCTGCTGGTACAAGCTGCCGCACATTTATCAAAGGGTGGCTGCCTGTGTCTGGTTGCCAATCGGCATTTAAATTATCTGCCGGTGCTAAAACGTGAGTTCAAACACGTGCACAAACTGGCACAAAACAGCAAATTTATTATCTGGCAAGCCAATGCTTAGGTTGCTCAATCGCTGAGGCTATCAACCGGGTGCATATGACCCAGGGCGGTAAAATACAGTGCGCACACAATGCTTTCCTGGCCCAGTCCGCGCAGGGCATTTCGGTATTGGGTGAGTTGCGGCAGGTAGGCGAGCTCCTCCCGTGCTAAGAAATCTGCCAGCGCTTCTCCCGCTGCCGGCTGACTATTTTTATAATCGACAATCCAGCGCTTGCCGCTGCTTGAATCGACAAAGGTTCTGTCGATGATGAGATTACCGGGGTTGCCGTTTTCTACCTGCACCGTAACGGCCAGTTCTGTGCTGGCATCACGATGTGTTGAGGCGAACAGCCAACGGCCCCTTTCATCCTCCAATACATTTACAATAGAGCTTTCTACCCGCTCCAGGGCACTGCCAAGCTCTGCCCCCGACACACCCTGGCGCCGTAATTCAAATTGCCATTGGCGTTTGCTCCAGCCCTGGCGGTAGCAGCCAGCCAGGTTCTGGGGCAGCACACCATTACCGCCTAGATGCTCCAGTACCAGGTGCACTACCGTGCCCACGGCCCGCTCTACACGATTAGCGCTGCGCCGGGGGAACTTACCTGCCGATTTTTCCGTGTCAGATATTGCCCCCTGTACAGCCAGCGACTCCAGGCCCAGATCGGTACTGGCAATGCGCCGCAGGCCCAGGCGGGCAGGTACGGTTTCCGGCGCCGTCACCACACTGGGCTGATGCTCGATTATTTGATCGCGCACAATGGGCCATATTCGCCCTAGCAGCGAGCTGGAAGACGGTGTGCCATACGCCTCCTTCTCCTCATTGTATTTGAGGCTGGCCGTGAGAGTCAGCTGGCTCACGGCACGGGTAGCTCCCACGTACAGCAGGCGAGTAGTCTCTTCCAGTTCCTTTTTAGCGCGCTGAATTTCCAGGTAGTTATACAGGCTGGGCTCACCGGCGTCACTGTGGTCGTTGGCAGCCAGCAGGAAGCCCCGACTGCCGGAGGCCGTGGTATGCTCATCCCAGTTGAGTAGCGGCCGTGTGTTCCTACGGGTTAATTTTTGCAAGCTGGGAATAATCACCCAGTCGAATTCCAGCCCTTTCGCCTTGTGCAAGGTCATCACCTGGACCTTGCTGTGGGGGCTTTCGGCTTTGACGTACAAACGCTGCAAGCGCAATTCAAGCCACTGCAAATTCAGCCCCTCCCCCTCCAACTCAGCCTGCTCCAGCAGTTGAAAGAACTGCTCGGCATCGTGCAATTGCGCCGAGGATTCCAATGTGCCGGGGCCTTGTATCTCAAACCACAGTTGCTCAAGCCATATTCGCAGCGCCAGACGGTCGCGATTGCGCTGGGCGCGCAGTAGTGCCTGGGCAAGCACGTTTATACGCCGGCGACCGTCTTCACTCAATTTTACTAACCGCTGCTCATCAAACAGCATGTCCCAGGGGCTGGCATCGCCGCCACCACTTTGCAACGCGTGTAAATCACTGAGCGTCAGGCCACACCAGGGGGCCCGAAGCACCGCCATCCAGGCAACCTTGTCGGCGGGATTACACAGCGCACGACACAGGCTCATCAGGTCGACGATAAGCTGTGAGCCGGCCAGGCTGTCTATGTCCTGGGCGGAATAGTCTATTTGCAGAGCCTTAAACCTCTCCAGTATGCCCTGTAGATGCCCCCGGGTTCTGGCCAAAATGGCAATGGATGCACATTCGGTATCGGCGATGCCCCGTTGCACTTCAGCGCAGATAAATTCAATTTCCTGCTGGGCTGCGCTGTCACCACGAAAACTGTGCAAGCCAACCGCCTGTTGTAATTTTGCCGGTTTTACCGCCGTGGCATTGGTGTAACTGACCTGGCCACGACCGATATTGTCTCGGGCGGGAAAGGCCTGACTGAAGGTGCTGTTTACCCAGTCGACCACGCCCTGCTCCGAACGAAAGTTACTGAGCAAATTCAAATACTCAAGCGCCACACCGTTGAAACCCTCTTGCCGCGCGCGTAAAAACAAACCCACGTTGGCGTTGCGAAAACCGTAGATGGACTGCATGCCATCGCCAACAATCATAATGGTGCGCGGGTTATCGGGGTTGGCATGATTGTGTTCACCCCAGCCCCGGGTAAGCCGGGTAACCAGATCGTATTGGTTGATCGCCGTATCCTGAAATTCATCTAACAACAGGTGTTGCAACTGGTAGTCCAGACGCAGGGCAAGCTCGGTGGGATGCTGCGAGCTACCCAGCGCCTGCAGCGCAGACAGGGCAACCTGGGTGTGGTCCACCGTACCGTGACGCTGAAAAACAAGTAGCAACTGCGCAGACAACATGGGCAGAATGCGCGACAAATGCAGCACCAGAACCCAGGAACTGCTGTTGGCTTCAATTTCCGGCAGGCTGGTGACGGTGGTAAGTTCTTCCAACAAGCCCTCAATCTCTGACAATTCAGCGATGGTGTTTTTCAGGCGGTCTTTATAGTCCTGCGCCTCGCCCTTCCCTGCGGGAAAGCCCATTCGCACATTGACCTGCGCGCGCCACTTGCCCGCCTTGTCGGCGGTGAGCAGCAGCTGCCGCAATTCACGCCACGCCGGCAGACTCGCCCCGGAACAGTTGGGAAATTGTGCCACAGTAGCGGTCCCCAAATTGCCTGCGGCGTAATTCAGTAGTGCTAATAACTCACTGCTGTAGGGGGCCAGCTTTTGGCTCAGGCTGCTCAGGGCATCCTCGACCAGGCCTAGCACCATGTGCAGCAGGTATTCCTCTGCGTCATCTGCCTGCTGATGTACGCCCAGGTAGCTTCCCCATTGCTCGCGTCTACCCAGCATGGCTACCAATAAGTCTTGCAGACGCGACCAGTCGTTATCGAAGTGCAGCATCAGGGCTTTCAAGTCGGGGCCAATACCGCTGTTGCTGTCCACAAGATCAAACAGTTCCCGCACCGCTTCACGATACAACTGCTCGGCGAAATCGGTGACATCCGCCTGCCCGCCAAAGTCACTCAGAACGGGCATTTGCCGAGTCAGCACACTGCAAAAACCGTCTATGGTTTTGATGTTCATCTGGGAACTGTTGCGTAGCAAACGCCACTGCCGTTGGCTGTCGGTGTCGATGACCTGCAGCGCGAAATCGCGGGTCTTGCGCTGGTGAGCAGTAGTGCAAGCCACCTCGTCAATCGCCTCCTGCAGGGCCTGCAATACCCGTTCGCGCATTTCTGCCGCCGCCTTGCGGGTAAAGGTGATGGCCAGCACCTGCTCCGGCCTGTCTACCCGGGCCAGCAGAGCAAGATAGCGTTGAATAAGTAACTCTGTTTTCCCCGAGCCCGCCGGTGCACTGACACAAAAACTGTGCAGGGGCGACAGCGCCGCGTCGCGAACATCCTGGTCAACGATACTCACAGTTCACCTACCCGGCACAGTGGCTGCAGACCGCAGTAGGTGCAGCTACTGGACTGTAGCGGGTCTACCTGCGCAGCGCCGTCGACAAACTCCTGGGCCAGACGTTCGAGGTTTTCCTGCCATGCAGCAGCGAGGTCCTCCCAATCCTTGACCGGCATTTTGTCTTTTACCAACTTTTCGATATCACTCTGCACACCCGGCGCAACCTCTATCTGCCCCGCGCCGGTATACTTACAATCCCGGCTGCGAACTTGTGCAAAGGCCAGACCCGCTACCGTCTGCTGCATGGCCAGGCCATAGAGCAACAACTGAGGCCTGGGCGGGCGCTCTCCCAACCAGTCCTGGGGGCTGCTACGCCCGGATTTATAATCGATGATAAAGCGGGCACCGTCGGGTAACTGGTCTATGCGGTCTGCGCGCAACGAGATGTTGAGCTTGTTCAATTGCAGTGAAATGCTCTCCTCCCTGGCCACTACCGTAAAGTCAGAGCGCTGGCGCTCTACCTCCAACCATTGCAGTAACAGGGTGTGCAAGCGCCCCGCCTCCAGCTCAAAGTAACCCGGCCCCATACCACTGCGCCGGTAAACAGGCAGATTATCGATAGCGGCTGTTACCGCCGTGCGCACTGCGGCGCTGCTTTGGTCGTCGCTCATGGCGGCCAGTACAGCGCTGTCGCCCAGTGCGCCCCACAAATGGTACAGAGCGTCGTGGAGCAAAGAGCCACGGTCGGCGGCAGACAGTGCGATACCGAACTCTCCCAGGGGGCTTAACCCCAGGCGGCGCTTGGCAAAGGCTCTGAACGGGCACTGTGACTGGTCTTCGATCAGGCCACTGCCGCCGCGCAATGTGGCCAGCTCCCCATCGTCTACCGGCGGCGCTACATTGTCAGCTACGCACTCCAGCTCGATACGTGCCTGTACCTCCACCCAGCGCGGGTCCAGGATCTCGCCTGCACTTGCGCTCTCCCACACGAAGCCCTGTAGCAATGCGCTGGGCTTTTCGGGCACACCGTCACGCTGTTGCGCCACACTGGCAATAATCTGGCCAGCGCTATGGACATACTGCGCCATTAAGCCGGATGCAAACTCCCACTCCCGCTCGGATGTGGCGTTGGGCATTTTCAGTTCTCTTTGCAGGCGCATTGGGATAAACGGGTTGGGCCGCGCTGGGGGGGGCCAGGCGCTGGCTTGCATGCCACAAATCCACAAATAATCGAAGGACTGGCCAGCCGCCTCCAACAAACCCAAAACCTGGAGTTTAGTGGCGGGTGTTTGAGGCTGTGATACCTGCCTGGCGCAGCAGCGGGTCAACAACTGCAGCGCACCTTCAAAGTTCAGGGCATCACCCAGCGCGTCGTAGGCCGCGTATTCATCCAGCAGTTTGTGCCACAACTGAACTTGTTGGTACTCAATCGAGTCCAGGCTTCCCGACCCCGGCCAACCCCACAGCGCGAGGACTTCCGAAAATCTATCGGCCCACACCGAGGGGGGAGCGGCGCTGCGCAGGTCACGCAAACCCGATATGGCCAGCAATACCCGACCCAGTTCCAGGCCCGGTTCCGGCGTTTGCGCCTGCACCTGACTAGACTGTGGAGCTTTTGCCTGGGATGCGCGGTAGCGCAAGTCACCGGCGCTTATGGTTTGCGTGCCAATATCGAACAGGCGACGTATAAATTGGATACAGGGCGCAGAATTGACATCGCCCAGCCCGTGAAAGCGTGACTGCAATAGTGCAACAATATCTGTCACCGCGCACTGCGGCCTGTGCATACCCAACATGAGCAGGGCATCGCGCACCACGGGCACCCGGTCCAGCGGCACACCCGTGCTAAAGTTGACCGGCAAGTCGGTATAGTTAGCGCCCAGACAAGCGAATTCCCGGCGCAGCAGGTATTCCAGGGCCGGCCTGTCCCCGCGCATGTCCGGCAGAATAATGGCCACACTACAGCTGCTACTTTCGAGGTGTAGCGCTCGCGCCCAGCGTGCCGCCGCGGCCAGTTCAGACCGCTTGTCGGGGTATTGGTAGCCAATACACTGGCCTGCCTGTCCGCTGGGGCGCAGCTGTTGTACGTCTTCGCCCAGGGCTCGTATACAGGCCTCCAATAAAGGCGGTATTTCGTCAAAGCCTACCAGGGCAAGCTGGTGACGCGCCATCGCCGGGGCACAGCTCAACAACTGCACCAGGGCGTCTGTACTCGACGTCATCCCCAGCTCTGCCAACTTCTCAACAAACAGTGCCTGCCAACTAAAAAAGGTGGCGCTGTCCTCGTCGAGTTCGAAAAGCTGCCGGTGACGCGGCAAATTGATATCCACCTGCCAGCGCAGCAAGGTATCCCTGGCTCTGGCCGCCTGCTCTGCCGCCGCGGTGGGTCGAATCAAACTGTAACCCCGGGTATCTCGCTGGTGTGCGGCAACCACCTCCTGCCACAGTTCGGACAACTGCCCGGCAGTAGCCGGTAGTAGTGGCTCAAGCAAACCCCCACGCACCGCGTCCTGCCACCTATCCTGCAGCCAGGCTTCCACGGGCGAAATTGTAACCGTGTGCCAACTGCTATGGCCCCGGTCCAGCTTCAGCTGATTCCAGGCATTGCTAACGCCTCTGGCCAACCGAGAATTCGGTGTGAGCACGGTATAACCCGACTCCAGCAGGGCGCTCACCTGCCCGATATCGAATAATTCCTGCCTGGCCTGGTCTGCCAATCTAAGCTCCCACTGGTTTAACAAGCCGCTACACAATGCGCGCGGCGTACTATAGAATATCGCGCCCGATGGCCGGCGATACCAGCCAACATTTTAACCGTGTTGGCACGGCGATTTGATCTACAAATAGATGATGCACTTTATCAGGTAACACTTAATGAGCAACAAGCAAATACACAATCTCAATGTGGAATCACAGGATGTTCTGATTACACCGGAACAACTGAAGCATTCCCTGCCTATGAGTGACGCCGTGTGCGAGACCGTGGCCAACAGTAGAACGGTGATACAGAATATCCTCAATGGCGAGGATCATCGCCTGTTCGTGGTGGTGGGCCCCTGCTCCATACACGACACCGAGGCAGCCATGGTATACGCGCGGCGCCTGAGCGCACTGGCCGAAGAGCTGTCGGACACCTTATACATCGTCATGCGTATCTATTTCGAAAAGCCCCGCACCACCGTCGGCTGGAAAGGGCTTATCAATGACCCCCATTTGAACGACACATTCAAGATTCTCGAGGGGCTACAAACTGGCCGTAAATTGCTATTGGATGTGCTGGAGTTGGGTATGCCCACCTCCACCGAGGCACTGGACCCAATTTCGCCGCAGTATTTGCAGGATTTAATCAGCTGGTCTGCCATAGGCGCCAGGACTACGGAGTCACAGACACACCGGGAAATGGCCAGTGGCCTCTCCTCCCCCGTTGGCTTCAAAAATGGCACCGACGGGGGTCTCACCGTTGCGGTTAACGCCCTGAATTCCGTTGCCAACCCCCACCGTTTTCTGGGCATTAATAGCCAGGGGCAGGTATCGGTCTTTACCACCACCGGCAATGCCTACGGCCACATCGTACTGCGCGGCGGCAGCGCGGGGCCTAACTACGACTCCCTCCACATCAAATTATGTGAAGATGCACTGGAAAAAGCGGGGCTCAAAGCCAACATCATGGTGGACTGCAGTCACGCCAATTCAAACAAGCAATACGAACTCCAGCCACTGGTGGTGGAAGACGTCGCCAAGCAAATCGTGGGTGGCAACCGCTCAATCACCAGTTTGATGATTGAAAGCAACCTGAACGCCGGCAAGCAATCGATTCCCAAGGATCTTTCACAACTGAAATACGGCGTGTCAGTAACCGACGGCTGTATCGATTGGGAAACTACCGAGTCCTGTCTGAGAGAGTTACGAGACGAGCTGAAGGATGTGTTGCCGGGGCGTATTACCCAGCCTGCTTAGGACTGAATGGCGCTGACTTAAGTGGAGAGAAGGGTTGGACGGGTTTCGCTTTGCAGGACCGTGGAGCGCATGGAAGCGATGGTCCGGCATCCCGGATACGAGCCTCCATGGATGGATTCACGGCGAGTCCTGCAAGGCGAAACCCGTTCAGCCCGAATTGAACACTTAAGTCAGCGCCATTCAGGCCCACCTGGAATCTAGTAATACGCCTGCGACTTATCGCTGTGGTCGGTCATATCGCGCACGCCTTTTAACTGGGGCAATTGCTCCAGCAGGGTTTTCTCCACACCGCCTTTCAGGGTCTGGTCAACCATGCCGCAACCCTGGCAGCCGCCACCAAATTGCAGGACAGCGAAGTCGTCATCGGTGACTTCCAGCAGGCTCACCTCGCCACCGTGGGAGGCCAGTGCGGGGTTAATTTCGTTGTACAGAACGTAATTGATACGGTCTTCCAGAGAGCTGCTTTCGTCAACCCGTGGCAACTTGGCGTTGGGTGCCTTGATGGTGAGCTGCCCACCCATTCTGTCTTTCGAGTAATCGACCAGGGCGTCCTCCAGAAACGGCAGGCTGCGGGCCTCAAAATAGGCCATAAAGGCCGGGTATTGGTGCGTTTCATCCTCTTCGTTTATATCGTCTTCACGGCAATAGGCGATGCACGTTTCAGCCCTGGTGGTGCCCGGTTGGTTGATAAAAACACGCACGCCCAGGGCATCTTCTTGCTTGGACAGCAGTTCGGCGAGGTATTCCTGCGCGGATTCTGTGATGGTTACCATGGTGCAACACCCCTGATCATTGTAAATCTGACTAAATTAGTCAGGTATTTTACCAATTTACAGCCAACAGTGCGAACTGTGTGTGAATTACAGCGTGAAATAAGCCCTCTATCTGATAGAATAGCGGGCTTTTTTAAGCCAAACAGGCCCTAGGCCAGGGCGCACAGGACAACCACAGGCATGAAACTGGACCAAACAACTCCCTCCCCACTGGAGCAAGCGCTGCAGCAACGTATTCTGGTGCTGGATGGCGCTACCGGCACTATGTTCCAGGCAGAGGGTCTTGAGGAAGCGGACTTCCGCGGCGACCGTTTTGGCGAGCACCACGTTGACCTGAAGGGCAATAACGACCTGCTGTCTATCACCCGCCCCGACCTGGTTGCCAAAATTCACCGGCAGTTCCTGGAAGCCGGTGCGGATATTATTGAAACCAACACCTTCAATGCTACCACTGTGGCCCAGAGCGATTACGACATGGCCCACATCGCGCTCGAGATCAACCTGGAGGCAGCAAAAATTGCGCGCATCGCAGCGGATCAAATGACTGCGCAAACACCAGATAAACCGCGTTTCGTCGCCGGCGTATTGGGGCCCACACCGCGTACCGCCTCACTGTCGCCGGATGTCAACGACCCGGGTGCCAGAAATATCACCTTCGACACCCTGCGCCAGGCCTATACTGAGGCGACCGAAGCCCTGGTCGATGGCGGTGTCGATTTCATCATGATCGAAACCATCTTTGACACCTTGAACGCCAAGGCGGCCATTGCCGCAGTGCTGTCTGTATTTGATAGCCGCGGCCAAACACTGCCGCTGATGATATCGGTGACTTTCCCTGACACCAGTGGGCGGGTGCTGTCGGGACAAAATCCGGAGGCCTTCTGGAACTCCATCGCCCATGCCAGGCCCCTGATCGTGGGCACCAACTGTGGCCGACGCTTTAAGGAGATTCGCCCTTTTGTCGAAGAAGTTGCCAACGCCGCCGACTGCTATTTTAGCGGCCACTTCAACGCGGGCTTGCCCAATGCTTTTGGCGAATACGATGAAACCCCCGAGGACATGCACGAGGACCTGCAGGACTTTGCCCAGCGCGGCTTTCTCAACCTTGTGGGCGGTTGTTGCGGCACCACGCCGGCGCACATCAAGGCAATCGCCAGTGCAGTGGCGGGCGTAACACCCCGCGCCCTGCCCGCTATCGCCCCTGCCTGTCGCCTGAGTGGCCTGGAAGCGTTCAACATTACGCAGGACAGTCTGTTCGTCAACGTGGGCGAGCGCTGCAACGTAACCGGCTCGGCGGCCTTCAAGCGCCTGATACTCGCCGGCGACTACGAGGCGGCACTAACGGTGGCCCGTATTCAGGTGGAAGACGGCGCGCAGATCATCGATATCAACATGGATGAGGGCATGCTCGATTCCGAGGAAGCCATGGTGACCTTCCTCAATCTCATCGCCTCCGAGCCGGACATTTGCAAAGTACCCATCATGGTGGACTCCTCCAAATGGAATGTCATTGAGGCCGGCCTCAAGTGTATTCAGGGCAAAGCCGTGGTGAATTCCATCAGCCTCAAGGAGGGTGAAGCGGAGTTTGTCGCCAAGGCACGCCTGTGCAAAATATACGGTGCCGCCGTAGTAGTCATGGCCTTTGACGAGCAGGGCCAGGCCGATACACTGGCCCGCAAGCAGGAAATCTGCACGCGCTCCTACAAGGTGCTGGTTGAGACGGTGGGCTTTGCACCCCAGGACATTATTTTCGACCCCAATATTTTCGCCGTGGCAACGGGAATTGAAGAGCACAACAATTACGCCGTGGACTTTATCGAAGCCACACGTTACATCAAGGCCAATCTGCCCGGCGCCCTGGTCAGTGGTGGGGTCAGCAATGTGTCCTTCTCCTTCCGCGGCAATAACGCACTGCGCGAGGCCATACACTCGGTCTTCCTCTACCACGCCATCAAGGCCGGTATGGACATGGGCATTGTCAACGCGGGCCAACTGGGCGTCTACGACGAGTTGCCAAAGCAGCTGCGTGAGGCGGTTGAGGACGTTATTCTCAATCGCCGTGACGACAGCACCGAGCGCCTGCTGGACCTGGCTGAACAGTACAAGGACAGCGCCGCTGGGGTGAAACGGGTTGAAGACCTGAGCTGGCGCGAGCAGTCAGTGTCCAAACGCATAGAACACGCCCTGGTCAAGGGCATAAACACCTGGATTGTAGAGGACGCCGAAGAGGCGCGCCTGGAATTCGACCGCCCCATTCAAGTGATTGAAGGCCCATTGATGGACGGCATGAATGTCGTGGGCGACCTGTTCGGCGACGGCAAAATGTTTCTGCCCCAGGTGGTTAAAAGTGCCAGGGTGATGAAACAGGCGGTGGCCCATTTGCAGCCCTTCATCGAGGACGAAAAAGACGGAACCACCCGGAGCAATGGCAAGATCCTCATGGCCACGGTAAAAGGCGATGTACACGATATTGGGAAAAATATTGTGGGGGTGGTGCTGCAGTGCAACAACTTTGAAGTGCTAGACCTGGGCGTGATGGTTTCCTGTGACGAAATTTTGCGTGTAGCGCGGGAGGAGAAGGTAGACATCATTGGGCTGAGCGGCCTGATTACCCCCTCGCTAGATGAGATGATCCATGTGGCCAGTGAAATGCAACGCGGGGAGTTTTCCGTGCCGCTGATGATTGGCGGTGCCACCACATCCAAAGCGCATACCGCAGTTAAAATAGAGCCCAAATACAGCAATGATGTAACCGTATACGTGCCTGACGCCTCGCGCAGTGTGGCCGTGGCCACCCAGCTAATGGGCGGGCAAAAGGCCAACTTTGCCAGCGAGCGCCGGGCCGAGTATGAAAAAGTGCGCGAGCGTGTGGCCAACCGCAAGCCCCGCAGCCGCCAGTTGCGCTATACCCGCGCCCTGGATAACGCGTTGACCCTGGATTGGAGTAACTACCAACCGCCCCGCCCCAGTTTTATTGGCACTCGCGTATTCGATAATTTTCCCCTGGAAGACCTCGTCGCCACCATAGACTGGACACCATTTTTTATCACCTGGGAACTGGCGGGTAAGTATCCAAAAATACTTGAGGATAAAGTTGTGGGCGAACAGGCCAGAGAACTGTTCAGCGATGCCCAGGCAATGCTCAAGAAAATTGTCGACGGAAAACTGCTCACCGCCAGGGCCACGATTGGCTTCTGGCCCGCAGCTAAAGTGGATGGCGACGATATCTGCGTGTTTGCCGATGAGGAGCGCAGCGAGCGCCTGGCAACCCTGCACCACTTGCGCCAGCAGACAGAGAAAGCCAATGGCAATCCCAACTACAGTCTGGCAGATTTTATCGCGCCACTGGAAACTGGCGTGCCAGATTACATAGGCGGGTTTTGTGTAACCACGGGCCACGGCGTCGACCAACTGGCCGCTGAATATGAAGCCGCCCACGATGACTACAATAGCATCATGGTAAAAGCCCTGGCCGACAGGCTGGCAGAGTCTTTTGCCGAGCAGTTACACCGCCGCGTGCGGCGCGAACTATGGGGCTATGCCACCGACGAAAACCTGGACTACGAGGATTTGATTCGCGAGCGCTACCGGGGCATAAGGCCAGCCCCTGGTTACCCTGCCTGCCCCGACCACACCGAGAAAGAAACCTTGTTTGCGCTGCTGGATGCCACCCGCGGTTGCGGTGTCGAACTGTCTGACAATTTCGCCATGACACCGGCCTCCTCGGTGAGTGGGTTCTATTTCTCCCACCCCGACTCTAAATATTTCGCCATCGGTAAGATAGGCAGGGATCAGGTCGAGAGTCTGGCTGCGCGCAAGGGCCAAACGGTGGCAACACTGGAGCGCTGGCTATCTCCCAATCTGAGCTACTAACGGGTAACCCTATGTCAGATGAGGTAAAAACCGATAAACCCAAGGGGCGCAAAAAACGCCGTGCGATCAATCCTCTGCAGGTAGTGGGCAGTGTGTTCGCCGCGGGCTTAGGTGTTCAGAGCAGCAAGAATCGTGAAAGGGACTTCAAGGAGGGCAGTTTCAAGGTGTTTGTTATTACCGGCATCGTCTTTACCTTGCTTTTTATCGGCGCCGTTTTTGCTATTGTACAAATGGTATTGGGCAGTGCCGGAGCCTGAAATCAGGCCCCGAAGCGCGCTCAGGAAGGCATGCCTGAAAGCCAGAAACACACGGCAAAGATCACCAACGCCATAATGCCCAGGGCTGCTTTAACGTCGGCGGCGCCGTCCGCTTCTCTCTCGGCGGTATTTTGGTCTGACATGGTTTCTCCAGAGGTGGTTTTGCTTGATAGTGGCCGCCATTATAACAGCCCCAGCGGGAATCCCAAGGGCTGAATTGCTATACTATTTAGCGCTGCCGCATTGGTTCTAACCTTATGTATAACAAGACTATTTGAGAGTTCATAAAATCTGCTATGGTGACGCTTCATTTTCGACGAATCAGGGCGTGAGTTCGTGTTAAAACAGGATTTGTAATGTACGTATACGATGAGTATGACCAGAAAATTATCGACCAGCGCGTAGCGCAGTTTCGCGACCAAACGCGGCGCTACCTGGCGGGGGAACTCGCCGAGGAAGAGTTTTTGCCACTGCGGCTACAAAACGGCCTGTACGTGCAACGCCTGGCACCCATGTTGCGTATCGCTGTGCCCTACGGCCTGCTCAACAGCACCCAACTGCGCAAACTGGCGGATATAACCCGGCGTTACGACAAGGGTTATGCCCACATTAGCACCCGCCAGAACATACAGCTGAACTGGCCCAAGCTGGAGGAAGTGCCCGAGTTGCTGGCCGACCTGGCCAGTGTGCAAATGCACGCCATACAGACCAGCGGCAACTGCATTCGCAACACCACCACCGACCAGTTCGCCGGCGTTGCAACCGACGAACTGGAAGACCCGCGCCCCTACTGCGAACTCATTCGCCAATGGTCTACCCTGCACCCCGAGTTTGCATTTCTACCGCGCAAATTCAAAATCGCCGTCTGTGGCACGCGGGAAGATAGAGCAGCAATTTATTACCACGATATTGGCATCGAACTGGTAGCCAACAGCGCGGGAGAGATTTGCTTTAAAGTGATTGTCGGTGGTGGCCTTGGTCGCACACCAGTGATTGGGTCGGTCATACACGAGGGGCTGGAGAAAAAACACTTGCTCACATATCTGGAAGCCATACTGCGTGTGTACAACAAACATGGCAGGCGCGACAACAAATACAAAGCCCGGATCAAAATTTTGGTGCGGGCAATGGGCATCGAAGACTTCCGCGAGGCGGTCGAGCAAGAATGGGGCGCCGTCAAAGATGGCCCAACAACACTGACAGAACAGGAAATTGATCGAGCAAAGTCATTTTTTACTGCGCCGAAGTACCCGATTTTGGATGAAGCCAACGAAGCATCGGCGCTTGAAAAACAGGGTGCCAAAGACCCGGTGTTTGCCAACTGGGTGAAACGGAACACAGTTAATCATCGAGTTGCCGGCCACAGGATCGTCAACATCTCGCTCAAAGCAACGGGGTATGTGCCGGGGGATATTACCGATGGTCAGCTGGAGTTATTGGCCGACCTGGCCGATAAATACTCCTATGGCGAAATTCGCACCACGCACGAACAAAACCTGGTACTCGCCGATGTTTTGCAGAGCGAACTCTACCATTTGTGGCAGGCTCTACAGAGCGCCGGCCTGGCGACTGCCAATATAGGTTATCTCACGGATATGATCTGCTGCCCGGGTGGCGATTACTGCTCACTGGCCAACGCCAAATCCATTCCCATAGCAGAGGCTCTGCAACGCCGCTTTGATGATATGGACTATATATACGACCTGGGCCCGCTGGAACTCAACATCAGCGGCTGCATGAATGCCTGCGGCCACCACCACATAGGCCAGATAGGTATTCTCGGCGTCGACAAGAAGGGGCAGGAGTTCTACCAGATTTGCCTGGGCGGGAGCCAGTCGAAAGAGGCATCCATTGCCAAAATCCTTGGGCCCTCCTTTAGGCAGGAGGACGTGCCGGATGTAGTCGATAAAGTACTTTCCACCTACTTGGCATTGCGAGAAGAGGGAGAGAGTTTTCTGGAGGTTTACAAACGCCTGGGCATTGCCCCATTCAAGGAGCGTGTCTATGCCTGAGTTAATTCACAATGGTGCCATTGAAAATGACCGCTGGCCGCCCGGCCACATCAAGTCGCTGGAACAATGGCTGGCACTGCCGGGTCACGCGTTTACCGCCGTGCGCCTGGAGCAGGATGAGTCTCCCGCGCCACTGTTTGAAGATCTTGGCGTCATTCAACTGATTGTTATAAATTTCACTAACTTTATGGATGGCAGAGCTTTCTCCCATGCCCGCGAACTGCGTGACAAGGGCTATACCGGAGAATTGCGTGTCTCGGGTAGTTTTCTGGTCGACCAGTTGCACTATCTTAAACGCTGCGGATTTGATAGCTTTGAGTTCGATGAAGACTATCCCCTTGCCGATGCCCTTGCCCACTTCTCCGTTTTCGATGAGCACTATCAGGCTGCTATGGATGAACCAGAGCCCTTGTTCCGGCGCAGAAGATAGGTTTCCACTCACCTCCTCCCGATCCATGCAAGTGCGCTCGCGCTAAAGAAGGCGTTAATTACTTTTCTCATACTGCTGGCGTTTCTCACAGCCGGCATTCTGCTTGGCAGCATAGACGCCGATTCCTATGACGATTTAGGGTTGCTTGATATCCTGGAAGATGTACCCGACGATCAAAATGGCTACAGTGTTGTTTCATATCTCTTTGATCGAAATTATGTCTATTACAATACCGAACAGTCCCCACTCGGGGAGACAATGATAAAGCTGAAGAGTTACGTCTATTTTGAAGATTGGGACGACGATACAGTCCATCGCCTGTTAGCCGACAATAAGCGACATATAGACAATGTAATCAGCGCTACACAATACCCACAGTTTTAAATAGCCCTGCCAGCTGATCCCAGGCTTGTACCTCGATACGAGGATAGTATATTCGCGTCTCGACTTGTTATCCTGAAGGCGATACAGACCGCAAAAATTGGCCAGTATGATGAGACGATCCAACTAACAGCTACGGCGATAACGTTTAGTCAGCAGGTGAAGAGCGAGTTAAATCACTTGCTGGTGAGCCGCATGATTGGACTGGTTTCACAGTATGAAGCACTGCAATGGTGCCATTATTTTATGTCGTATTACACTCTAAATCATCATCAACTCACCGCCTTACACAAAGCGATTACCGCAGTCCCCGGCTATAAAAGCGATTCCTTCGAAAAGGTATTCTCCGGAAAGCTGCTATATTTTACCGCCACGATGGACTACCTTTACGATCAAAGTATTTCCCAGAAATGGCATGGGCTGAAGAGCACGGCATAGAGCTATGTTTTATTCAGCCTGGCAACCCACAGCAAAATGCTTATGTGGAGCGCTACAATCGCACTGTCCGTTACGACTGGCTCAGTCAGTACCTGTTTGACAGTATTGCGGAAGTGCAGGAGTACGCTACACGCTGGTTCTGGACTTACAACAACGAACGACCCAATATGGGCCTTGGCGGTATAACACCGATTCAGAAATTGGCGTTAGCTGCTTAACCTTCCACGTTTAACTTCGGTTAAAAACGGGGGGATAACCCTCTCACCTTTCAAACGCCGGCATAGTCTTTTCAGGAAGTGTTTATGTCAGACTCTGCATAACTATTTTATACGGGAATAGCTCCGCACCCATAACCCCCTCTTTAACTGCCGGGTCGGCTTCCACTATGTTTTTAGCATTGCTTAGCGACTCAGCCTGGAAAATCACTGATCCAAATGCAGTGGCATCTGTATTCAGGGTTCTTCCAACCAGTAGAGCCACGCCTTGATCGGTGAGATCCTGCAGATACAGAAAATGCTTCTCAATTAGCTCTTCTTCCAGAGCAGTTGGGCCAGAGGCCAGCATGTCTGCGCGGGTGGGGCGAATAATATAGATAAAGTTTTCCATGCTTGTTACTCCTGATTACTGCAATACTACAAGTCTTTCTGCATACTACAGTTTGTCGTCTAGCACCCCAAGCCCTGTACTACTCTCGTGTAATGAACTGGATAAAAAAGGGTTTGTTCGCACTGGGGCTAGGCATCGCGGCTCTGGGCACGCTTATCTACATCGGCAGTATCGACAGCGACAGCTACGACGACCTGGGCTTGCAGGCACCCATTGAAGACGTGCCCGATGAACGCAATGGCTATACTGCAATCGCCTATATGTTTGAAGATGGTTTCGAAATGTTCTCCGACTGGGGTCACATTACAGCGCTGGGCGACTATGCGGCACAAACAGACTGGGACGATGCGGTCGCCGCGGAGCTTCTCAGCGATTCGGGCGGCTACATAGACAGTGCTATCCTGGCCACTGCATCGCCACAATTCAAATTCGAAATGGCAAGCAACCCTGAAGATTACCCTTCTTATTTACAAGTGAGGGCCTTGCAGCGCTTGCTGATACTGAAAACCATGGTTGAAGCCAGGGCCGGGGATATGAACAGGGCAGTGGAACTAATCGCTAACGCAATCACTTTTAGTCAACTGGTGAAGACAGAATCACGCCACCTCAGAATTTCATACCTGAACGGTTCAAACATGGAGGCCTGGGCATTGCAATGTATCCAACGTATGCTCACGAACTAGCCCCTGTCGGATGCGCAAACAATAAAGTTGCAATCGGCACTCGCCTCGATCACCCCTTTCAGCAACGATGGATTCCGCGAAACATTCTCCCCTGATTTTCAATGGTCTGTTTACTTTCTCGATGATATGACCGACACATCACTGCCCGAAACGTGGCGCAGGTATAAATCCCTTCGGGAAAACTGGAAAATCCTGGAAGACAGCAATCAGGACTCATCGCTGAAAGCCAAGGTGTCGGGGCTAATTGCTACATTTCTTCCCCGCTACGCCCTGCACAAAAATGAGATGCTGGAGTGGGTCGCAAAGATGCGTTACGAGGAATCGATACAAACGGATTACTATTGCGATCAAGTTACGCTTCCCCTTTTTCTAGATGGAGGAGACATAAGTTGGGCAACTGCTCTGGCCCCCTATTCCAATGAAGTGTTAGAGACTCTCGCTACAGCTCCTTCACCCTACCGCCTAGATTTTACCCGGCGCTGCCTGTCACACACCTACGTAGAGAGTGTAAAAACACTACTCGCCATAAGCCTTTACCAGAAAAGCCACCACAGCCTCCCGAACTCACTGACAGAGCTTGTGCCCACGTATCTGGACAGCCTACCCGTAGACTACTTCGACGGCGGGACGAGGCCTGCGTTTCGAACCCGACCGTGCCACTCGCCATTGACACATCGCCCTAGACCGAGCCCGCCAACCGATGCACCACGTGGTGCATATAACAAAAGGTTATTTTTCTAGGGTTTTACATTGCCAATATCTGTCTTCACAAGGCTGGGTGCCCTTTGCGTAAGTTACGGACATACTCACCCACGTCGACCAGATCTTCTCTATCACTCCACATACCGAACACAGGTAGAGTTTTGGAAATAGAGTCCCGGCTCGACTGTTGCTGGGCGATTCTGGTCAGCCTGGCACGCGGCTTTCCACGATAGGTAATAGTTACCGGTTCGCCCCTGTCTACGCAGTCCAGTATTTCTCTCGCCCGGATTCTAAGTGACTTGGTTGTTACTTTCATTTCAGCATCCTCATCATAAATCCTTTTGCATCTGATAGTTTGTGGCCCGAAACCCCAGGCCTTGATACAACTTGATTGCCTGCTCATTAAAAGCAAACACATTCAAGCCAAGCCGTTGTATGCCACGATTTTTGCACCAGTTCTCCAAAGCCAGCATTGCCAGTTTGCCCAGCCCTTTCCCACGTTCCCCAGTAATAATTTCGATGTCATAGATAAACGCGCTGGGCACTGCTGCAGACGTATCGACAAATACCCAGAGATAGCCCAGGTATTTTTCATCGTTAAACAGCTCAAACACATAGTGGTCAGTTGTATCCAGCCCGTCTGGGAGTTGCTCAAGGTGAGCACACTTGGCCTTGTCCACGGCATCCGCAGCATCCCAACGCCCGGATTCAATATTGGCGTTGGCGTACTCACGAATGGAGTATTGCATCCACGCTTCATAACGGCTTCCATCCATGGGCTTCAATTCCATATACATCCCCGACTTGTGTATGCTATAAAGTCAGTATCTCAGTAACTGCCAGATTAATGTGAAAAAGCGCCTTCTTACCATAGCCAGCGTACTGCTAATTGCTGGAGCCGGTATTTACCTGTTCCGGGCGCAGCTGTGGGAAGTCACCAAGAGTGCAATAACGAAGGATATGTTTATTGCAGCAGACACAGACAGTTTTGACCCGGGGTTGCCAGTGGGCAGCCACTTCCCCGCTATCAAGGCCATTTACCAGGGCAGTGAAATTACCAGTGTCGATCAATTTGTACACGACAAGGGCATGGTATTTATTGCCAACCGCTCCGCTGACTGGTGACCCTACTGCATGGCGCAGTTCGTGCAACTGCAATCGCATTTACCAGCTTTCCAGAATGCCGGAATAGGTGTTGTTACGCTCACTTATGACGAGCCGGCTTTGCAACAGGCCTTTGTCGACAAAAATGATATAGGCTACCCATTTCTGTCAGATGTAGATGCCTACACGGTAAAGGCGTTGAATATTCTCAATGAAGAAAATACTCCCGGTGACAGAGCCTACGGCATCCCCCACCCCGGCATTTTTATTATCTCTCCTGATTTGAAAATCGTTGGCAAGATTTTTGTGCACGGCTACAAAACACGGGTGAGCGCCGAGTCGGTATTGGCCCGCGCCAAAGAGCTGCTCAACTAGTTGCCGCCTATTTTACGGCCGAGCGGCCCAGCACACCCTTGTCGTAACCCGCTTTTTGTTCGTCGGTAAGAATTGCGCGCATTTCCACTAAATGGCCATATCTGAGGCGCAGTATTTGTGTTTTGGCAGCCATCAGCTCATCAATTTTGGCGTTGATGTCTGCGAGCTTTACATCCTCTTGAATGGTCATTTCGTTGAGCTCTTTTAATGCTTTGGCCTCCGCGTCTTTAAAACCCGCCTGATCGTCGTGCAGCTTGTGGTGCATTTCATCAATCGCTTCCTTCTGGGCAACTGCGGCATCGGGGATGGAAGCAGCCCATAAGCTTGTACTTATTAACAGAGCCGGCAATAACGATAACAGTATGGGCTTGACGTTGAGTGATTTCATGGCTTGGTCCTTTAATAATTCCAAAAATTTGCCGTGCATATTTTGGGCGCTTTCATATCACTGCCCTGCCGCACACCAGAGCGTGGTCGTCTGCAGTATAGCCCTTATAGCCATAAAGGCTAACTGACTACGCAACAAAAGGTTCCTATCTCCAACATCCTTGTTTACACTTGCCCATGGATGCCAATACGGTCACATTTTCTTTCTTTCTTATCTTCACCGGGGCGGCGGTATTCGCCTCCCTGGCACTGTTTACCCGCCAACCCCTCATCATCGCCTATATCGCACTGGGGGCTTGCATAGGCCCCTACGGCTTTTCACTGGTGACAGACCTGGAAATGCTGACTGACATCGGCCATGTGGGTATTATATTTCTGTTGTTCTTGCTGGGCCTGGATATGCAGCCCCAGGCACTGTGGGCAACTTTGCGCAGTTCTACCGTGGTGGCACTGCTCAGCTCCGTAGTGTTTATGGGGCTGGGTTATGGTGTGGCCTGGCTGTTTGGCTACAACACGATTGATGCCCTGATTGTTGGGGCTGCCATGATGTTCTCCTCCACCATTATCGGCATCAAGCTGCTGCCAACCACGGTTCTTCACCACCGTCACATAGGCGAACTGATGATAGGCCTGCTTCTACTGCAAGACGTACTGGCCATTATTGTGTTAATGATACTGCTGGGGGTTGCCAATGGCACAGGCGAGTCTGTGGCCAGCGATATCGCCCTGTCTCTTGCCAGCCTGCCGGCACTCGCCCTGGTTGCCTGGCTGCTGGTGCGCTATGTGCTTCTGCCGTTAATCACTCGCTTTGACCGCATCCACGAGTATATCTTCCTGCTGGCCATAGGCTGGTGCCTGGGCCTGGCGGAAGCAGCTCATCACCTGGGTTTATCGGCAGAAATTGGGGCTTTTATCGCCGGCGTCACCATCGCCACCAGCCCAATTTCGCAATACATTGCGGTAAACCTGAAGCCACTGAGAGATTTCTTCCTGATACTATTTTTCTTTGCGGTGGGAGCCAAGCTCGACCTCAGCCAGTTGGATGAAGTGTTATTGGCAGCCGTCTTGCTGGCGGCGCTGGTTCTGGGCCTGAAGCCCGTTGTCTATCGCTTTTTACTGAAAGGCGTGAGCGAAAAGCGAACCCTGGCCTGGAACCTGGGTTTCCGCCTGGGCCAGGCCAGTGAGTTCTCCCTGTTGATTGCCTACGTGGCGGTGGGCAGCGCCATGATCTCGGAGCACGCATCACTGCTTATTCAAACCACGACCATTATCACTTTCCTGGTCTCGTC
>SMVA01198421.1_pt1 | contig 21344 bp, 18 predicted proteins | sample 2456451 | NCBI WGS metagenome assembly SMVA01 (sample SAMN11095933, study PRJNA526329) | marine sediment metagenome | biome: Marine sediment; feature: Surficial sediment; material: Deep marine sediment; isolation source: Hadal surficial sediment | place: Pacific Ocean | collected 2014-05 | depth... | reverse complement strand
ATCCAACAACAATTTTTACGGATCGCGGTGGCCGCGTACGCCAGATTCATACCGGGTTCTCGGGCCCCGGCACCGGTGAGCACTACGAGCAACTGCAACAGGAGTTCAGAAGCCTGATCACGACCCTGCTGGCGGAACCCGAGGACCTGATTGAAGCGCTGACGTCGGATGAATCGGTGCCAGAATAAGAAGCCAAGCGTCTTACGATTACAGAATTGGACCGGAGAAAACAATGCCATCATTTGATGTTGTGAGTGACTTTGACGCTCACGAAGCAAGCAATGCCGTTGACCAGGCGAATCGTGAGGTGAACCATCGCTTCGATTTCAAAGGCACGGGTTCGAAATATGAGCTCGATGGGCAGCTGATAATGCTGACCAGCCCGACAGATTTTCAGCTCAAGCAAATGCTCGACATCCTGCGTCAAAAGCTGGCAAAGCGTGGCATTGATGTCGCCTGTATGAAAGAGGAGGAGCCCGAGATCAGCCTCAACGAAGCGCGGCAGAAGGTCATCCTGCGGCAAGGTATCGAGACTCCGCTCGCGAAAGATCTCGTGAAGCAAATCAAGACCAGCAAGATTAGGGTACAAACAGCGATCCAGGGTGACAAGCTCAGGGTGAGCGGCAAGAAGCGGGACGACCTGCAATCCGTCATCTCCTTGTTGAAAAAAGCCGACATAGACCTGCCGCTGCAGTACGAGAATTTTCGCGACTGATATAAGGGTGTCGATGCGCAAAGCGCTACGCAGGCAGGACATCACGTTCGAGGACAAAGACCAGGCCTTGCGCGATGACGTGCGCACGCTTGGCACGCTGGTCGGCGAGCTCCTGAAGGATCAGGGGGGCGACGAGCTTTTCGACGTGGTCGAGAATGCGCGGCTAAGATCGATTCGCCGTCGCGAAGGCAACGAGATTCCTGGCGAGGAGCTTGCCGAGCTGGTAAGGGGCCTTGATCTTCCACTTGCGATGCAGGTGATTCGTGCGTTTTCAACCTATTTTCAAATGGTGAACACGGCGGAAAAGGTGCATCGCATTCGGCGGCGCCGAGTGTACCTGCAGGAAGTCGGCCAGTACCAGCCGGGTGGCCTCGAAGAAACCATGGTCAAACTAAAGGCTGCCGGGCTGGACCTGCCGGCGTTGCAGGATCTGCTCAATCGGATCTCTATTGAGCCGGTATTCACCGCACACCCGACCGAACCGACGCGGCGCACGATTCTTCGCAAGGAACAACGCATCGTCAGTCGCCTGATCGACATGCTGAACCCGACGATGACAGTCCAGGAAACCCACACTTGTATGGAGAACATCAAGCTGGAGATGACGACCGGTTGGCAGACCGATGAGAACCCGTCCGAGCAGATGACGGTGTCGGACGAACTCGAGCACGTGCTGTTCTTCATGACCGATGTCCTGTACCGGGCAATGCCGCCGTTTTATGAGGATATCGAGAACGCCGCCATCCGAGTCTACGGCGACGAAGCGAATCGACTGCAAGTCCCGGGGATCATCAGGTTCGCGTCCTGGGTCGGCGGCGACATGGACGGCAACCCGAACGTCAATGCCAAAACGATTCGATCAACACTTGCCCGGCAACGCTCGCTGATTCTCGACCTGTATTACCGGGAATGTGGCGGTCTTTCTGCAAAACTCAGTCAGTCGAGGCATCGTATCGGCATCGATGACGCGATCATGGACAAGATCGAACACTATCGCAGCATGTTCAAGAACGCCTATCACGCCGTGCCTGCAAGACACCGGGAAATGCCTTACCGCGTGTACCTGCGTCTGGTGCAGCACAGACTGCAAGCTACCTACAACGATGACGCCTATCCCTATGAAAATGTGGGCCAGTTTCGGGCCGACATTCAGTCAATTGCGCATAGCCTCGAGGCGCATGCGGGCCAGCATGCTGGCCTGTTCGCTGTCAGGCGTCTGTTGCGAAGGATCGATACCTTTGGCTTCCACTTCCTGACGCTTGATGTCCGGCAGGATGCGCTCGTTCACCGCGAAGTCATCGGCGAGCTACTCGGCGAGGAAGACTGGTTGGAATGGAAGCCGGAGGATCGCGCGAAGCGCATTGTCGAAGCAATCGAGTTACGGGATTCGGCGCCGGATTCACAGAGCGTCAGTGCGCGCAAGACATTGGCCGTGTTCCACGCGATCGCAGTGTGCAAGCGCAGGTATGGTGATCATGCAATAGGGCCATTTATTGTCAGCATGACACAGGGAGCAGATGACATTTTGTCGGTGCTATTGCTCGCCAACTGGAGCGAATTACACAATCGTCATTTCGAAGTTCCAATAGACATCGCGCCATTACTGGAAACCGTCGACGATCTTCAGCGAGGCCGGGAAATACTACAGTCCCTCCTCGGCAACGAATTGTATCGAGCGCACCTTAAACAACGCGCAGATCGACAAGTCGTGATGATCGGCTACTCCGACAGCAACAAGGATGCCGGTCTTGCATCGGCACGCTGGGCATTGCAGGAAGCACAGACTGATCTCGCCCGGGTCGTCGGTGAACAGGGCATCGAGCTGAATATTTTTCACGGGCGGGGTGGCACCATCAGTCGCGGCGGCGCCAAGACCCACGCGGCGGTGCTCGGCGCGCCACCTGGCACCGTTAATGGCCACTTACGGGTCACCGAGCAGGGCGAAATTATCAATGAAAAGTACGGCTTGCGGGGCATTGCATTGCGAACGCTCGAACAGGCCGCAGGATCCGTGGCGCTAGCGACAGCGATGCCGGAGCATCGTGGCAACGACATGCCGGAGTGGCACGAGATGATGCAGGTCATCGCCGATGTAAGCCGCGACACTTATCGCAAGCTCGTTTTCGAGTCTCCGCGGTTTTACGAGTATTTTCGGCATTCGACGCCAATTGATCTGATCGAGCGCATGCGCATCGGCTCTCGTCCTTCCTCGCGTCGCGCAGGCCGTGGGGTCGAGGATCTCCGCGCCATACCCTGGGTTTTTGCCTGGACGCAGACCCGGCTGATGCTGCCTGGCTGGTATGGTCTCGGCAGTGGCCTTGCCGCGGCCGGCAAACAGTTTGGTGACGCCCCATTCCGCGAAATGTTTCGTGAGTGGTATTTCATGCGGGCGCTGACGGCCGATGCAGAGATGGTGCTTGCAAAATCAGACATCGGCATTGCGCGGCTCTATTCCGAACTGGCCGGCGAACTACACGAGGAATTCTTCCCGATTATCGAGAAGGAATTTGATCTGACCTGCGAGTTGATACTTGACTACTCAGAGCACGACGCATTGCTTGACGGCGATCGCACGCTACAACGCGCAATCATGTTGAGAAACCCCTACGTCGATCCGATGAGTTTGATGCAAATCGACCTGTTGGGTCGCTGGCGTGCAACAGACTACGAAGATCAGGATTTGTTCAGAGCTCTCCTCGCAAGCGTTAACGGCATAGCGCAAGGCCTCCAAAACACAGGTTAAAGACCTGAAACGGACTTTGACATTCAGCGCGAAACTGGATGTATAGCTACTACGCTGTTTCATATTTGCGATGACACAGCCATCTTGGCGGCGTCAGCCTGGAGGCATTTGAGCGTGCCTCATTTTGCGGGTCCGGAGTGTCATGAATACTGGGGGGAAGTCCAATCATCCTCAGTCGGATATAGTTGCCGAATCGATGATGTTGTCTACGTATGAATGAAACGGCTCCTCATAGATGTGACCATTCTCCTGCCAAAATTGTCGGAGACCTGGCTTCGTCTTGATGAGTTTTTCGTAATACGCGTTCGCGATGTTCAAATCGTAACAGCCTCGGACACGAAATCTGATCTTTTCGCCACTATTGGTAATGACACCGGGGTTCGCTTCAGGTGTAAGCAGACATCAAGAATCTTGCTATCGAAAATTGAGCATCGAGCGATCAGTTCACGCTCCATAGCGGCCGCCAGGCTGATAGGATAGCGAGGGGCCGTTGACGACCCCAAACGGAAATACCGTTGTCGCCACAATCGGCTGCGGGAGAGCAGCTGCCAGCCGAGGAATATGCTGAGGGTTAACTGATAGTGTCCAAGAATTTTCCAATAATTAATGCGTCATCTGTTGTCGCCCGCCCGATACCATTAAATGGCGTTGCCCGGCATGAATATCCGGTTGCTTTATCATGATCAAGGTGGGGATCTCCGGTGCTAACGGCACCATGGGTCGGTTAACTATCGGGGCGATTGATGCTGTCGATGACTTGACCATCGGTGGGCTCTACGCACCCGGGCGTGGCGATCAGGATATCCTGGGATACAGCGCTAGCGGTGACCCCGCGACTCTGTCCGAGTGCGATGTTGTAATCGAACTGACCAACCCTTCAGCAGCCGATGAGAACGTACCCCGGTGGCGAGACAGCGGCGCGGATGTGTTGATCGGCACGTCCGGCTATACCGCGGCTCGCATAGATGCGTTGCGTAACGCGTGGTCTGGTCTGGCTTCCCACTGCCTGGTGGTGCCAAACTTTGCGGTCGGTGCGGTACTGATGATGCGTTTCGCCGAACTGGCAGCGCCGCATTTCGAGTCAGCCGAGATAGTTGAAATGCACCATCATGACAAGCCTGACGCCCCATCCGGCACGTCACTTCATACTGCCGCGCGCATAGCTGCCGCACGCAAACACGGCGCTCATCGTCGCGGTACCGAAATCGTGGCCGGCTCGTTGGGCGGTGATGTGGAAGGTATACCGGTGCACTCACTACGCCTCCATGGCGCTTCCGCACACCAGGAGGTAATTTTCGGCACCGTGGGCCAATACCTCACCGTGCGCCACGATACGACCGATTACGAATGCTTCGCACCCGGCATCATTTTATCATTGCGCGAAATCAGCTCGCTGGATTCAGGTGTCACTGTCGGTCTGGAAAGTCTGCTCGGGGTTTGACATTGCTTTAGCCGTAAACGACCGCTCCTGGCCGAGGGTCGGCTTTCGGGTAAAGCCCCCGATGAATGTCGATCAGATCTGAACCAGCATAGTTAGTCGTCGACGAAGCTTACGAAGTCTTCCAGCGGCTTCCTGTTGATGTCGGGAATCGTCGCGTCATCCGCAGGGTATCCCGTTACCAGCAGCAAGAATGGCCGCTCGCTCATCGGCCGATCCAGTATCTCGTTGAGAAACTTCATCGGGCTTGGCGTATGCGTCAGGCAGGCGAGCCCAGCCATATGCAAGGCCGTAATCAGTATGCCGGTGGCGATGCCGGTCGACTCCACCGGATAATAATGTTTCACCTTGCGTCCATCCGGCAGACGGCCGAATTTCTGCAGAAAAACCGCGATAAGGTACGGCGCAATCTCGAGAAAGGGCTTGTTGGTGTCAGTGCCGAGGGGTTCCAGTGCTTTTAGCCATTCCGGCGATGCGCGATGTTCATAAAACTCTTTTTCCTCTACTTCCGCTGCGTCCCGAATTCGTTTCTTGGTCGCGGCGCCACTGACGACCGAAAAATGCCATGGCTGCAAATTGGCGCCGCTTGGTGCGGTGCTTGCGGCGCGCAAAGCATCTTCGATAATGTCGCGCGGCACCGGGCGATCAGAAAACTCACGCACGGTGCGCCTTTTATTTACGGTTGAATAAAAGTCATGCAGGCGCTGTCGCATTTCCTCAACGGGGTACTCTTCATACGTGCTCAGAGGAACGAATGGATGCGAGGTCACGATCAGTCTCTAAGTAGCATTGGCAGGCAAATAGTCGCATTAATCGCTAAGTTTTCGCACCACCGTCCACTGTCCCGTCTCGGTCTCCGATACCACTTTGCCCATTGCCGAGATGCCGGCCTCGTGTACCGAGTCAGGGTCGCCCGTCCGCAATGGATGCCAGTCCGGCAGATCCTTTCCCTCTGCAAGCCGCCGGTAAGCGCAGCTTCCGGGTAACCAGTGAAATGCCTCAGGCTCATCGGCGGAGAGCACCAGGCAGTCGGCGACCTTTTTTGCACGAGCAGCATAATTGGTACAGCGGCAGGTCTTCGTATCCAGCAGACGGCAGGCGACGTCCGTGAAGTAAACGTCTCCGGTCTCTTCATCCTCGAGTTTCTGCAAACAGCATAGCGCGCAGCCGTCACAGAGTGACTCCCATTCGCTGTTCGTCATCTCCGCAAGCAATTTGCGTTTCCAGAATTCATCCGTCATCGTGGTATCTCATTTTCCTAAAGAATAACCGAAAAACCATGAAAGCAGTTTTTCTCGACTTCGGAACCATGGGCGCGGCAGAACTCGATCCGTCGCCACTGGCGGAAATCGTACCGGACTTCAATGCCTTCGACAGCACGCCGGCGGATTTCGTAGCAGAACGCATCGAGGGCGTGGACTTCGTTTTCGCCAACAAGGCCCGTATGACGAAAAAGATCATATCGAATGCCGCAAGCCTGCGCTTCATCGGACTAACAGCAACCGGTGTCGATAATGTCGATCTCGACGCCGCCAAAAAACATGGCGTTGCCGTTTGCAATATTCGGGCCTATTGCACGCAGTCGATTGTGGAACACGTATTCGCGGTGTTGTTGAATCTCACACACAGCATCCGCCTATACGATCGAATTGTTCGTGCCGGCGCCTGGCAGCGCGCAGATAATTTTTGCATGCTCGAGTTTCCGATTCGGGAACTCTCCGCGATGACAATTGGAATCGTAGGTCTCGGTGTACTGGGCACCGGTGTCGCGAACATGGCGCGACAGTTCGGTATGTCGGTCATGATTGCGCAGCGCCCCGGCAAGCAGGGTGATCCGGATGAGGGCCGACACGATTTCAAAGATATCCTGCAAGAATCCGATGTCATATCGCTACATTGCCCATTGACTGACGACACACGGGCATTGATTGGCGCCGGGGAGTTAGAACTTATGAAGCCGAATGCCATACTTATTAATACGGCGCGTGGTGGACTGGTCGATTCTGCTGCGCTGGTGGAGGCGTTAAGAAAACACACGATCGCCGCCGCCGCGGTGGATGTGCTGCCGCAGGAACCACCCGTTGATGGCGATCCGTTGCTCGACTATGACGGGGATAATCTCATCATCACGCCGCATATCGCATGGGGCACGGTCGAGGCGCGGCAGAATGCGATCAATGAGGTTGCTACTAATTTGCGGGGGTTTTTGGCGGGTGAGCGCAGGAATCGGGTTGTCTGAATATCATCGCTCGCTGGGGCGAGCTCCTACGTGCCTTAATTAGTTCTGTAGGAGCTCGCCCCAGCGAGCGAATTCATTAGGTGCCGATGACTTGCCGCGCCCACTGCACGACCAGACGCACACGGGGCGAAGAAATGTCATACGCCTGATCGAAGTTCATCCATTGATACTCGTGGTGTTCCGGGCGCCCGAGCTCCGGGGATATGCCCATTTCCACTTCTTCTTCTTCGGTCCTGGCCAGGAAATAGCGGGCAACTTTGCCCTGGTTGTACGCTCCTGTATCTGTAAATCGCTCACCCCAGTCGAAGGAAAGGTCCGTTATGCCGGTTTCTTCACCGACCTCGCGCATTGCTGCCTGCAGTGGCGTTTCGCCAGCTTCGCAAAGGCCTTTCGGGAAATCCCAGTTTCGGTAGGCGCGTAGCATTAGCGTGACGCAGCTCGATTCTGTCTCGCGAACCAGAACGGCGCCACAGGATAGTTTGTCAGGCTGATCAACCATCATGCCGCGCGCAGCACCTCAATTGGCGGCGCGTTGATCGCGCCTCGAGCTGCGACGTAGCCACTAGCGCAAACAAGGCTAATACCGCCGAGCAGCCCTGCTATCCAGAGTGTCAGATTGAACGTGTACTCCAGTTCGAAGAGCTGGATTGCGACGATCGCCGCAAGTATCGATGCACCTGCCGATGCCAGCAGGCCTGCCGCAAATCCCAGCGCCGCAAACTCGGTCAGCACGCCGAAAAGCACAGTCCGTCGCCGTACTCCGAGTGCACGCAACATCGCGCTCTCAAAACGGCGCTCGTCGATGGTCGACTGCACGGCCGCGAACAGAACGGCGATACCGGCAGCAAGCGTGAATATGAATACCGCCTGCACGGCAACACTTGCCTTATCGATGACGTTTTTAACCTGTTCGAGAATAGTATCGATGTCGATGACCGACACCGTTGGGTGCTTTCTCACGAGGTTAAGGAGTACGTCTTTTCTCTGTTCCTCGATCTTCACGCCGGCGACGAACGTCACTGGATATCCATCCAGCGCGCCGGGCGACAACACCATGAAAAAGTTCGGCTGGAATGAATCCCAGTTGACCTTTCGAAAACTCGAAATTTTCAGCGCGATTTCCTCACCAGCTACAAAAAACTGCAGACGATCGCCAAGATCGACGCCGAGCTCCGCGGCCGCCTCTTCCTCCAGCGATACCAGCGGCTCGCCGTCGTAATCAGCCGGCCACCATTCGCCTTTGACGATTTTGTTGCTGTCGCTGAGGGTCTCCGCCCAGGTCAGATTCTGCTCCCTGTTGGCCATCCATTTGCCGTCTTCGTCCGGATACTCGCGCGTTTTGACATCTTCGCCGTTGATCGTCTGCATCCGTGCACGAACCATTGGCACGAAATTCGGTACAACCACACCGCCGCTCTGAAAGATCTCGGCAATCGATGCGCGTTCCTGCGGTTGAATATTGATCAGGAAATTATTCGGTGCATTCTCGTCCAGTGTACGCTGCCATCCTTCCAGCAGGTCGGTCCGGACAAATGTGAGCAACAACAACACTGTCAGGCCCAGCCCGAACGCCACAATCTGCACCGCACTGTCGCGGCCGCGCCGGGCAACATTCGCGAGCCCGTAGCGCCAGGCAATGCCCACGCCACCCCGGGAGCGACCGAGCATGGCGACGAGTAGGCGGCCAGCTCCATACAAGGCGGTAGAAACGACCAACATTCCGCCGAGGACGATCAGCAACATGAGCCCGTCGCCGATCGCCTGGTACAGCATGATCGAAACCGCGATCAGGGAAGTGCCGACGACAATCAGTCTCGACGGCGGCGGCGGCATCTCGTCATGCCGCAATACACGCAACGGCGGTGTGTTGCGCAACTGTATTAAGGATGGCATAGCAAAACCGATCAGGAGAATGAGTGCGCTACCGCTGGCCAGCAGCACCGGTGAAAAACCGACCGGCGGAAGGTCTGCCTGGATGATGTCCGCCAACATGTCGGTAACAATTTGTTCCATACCGAATCCTACGATACTGCCGACAACGATGCCCAGGAACCCGAGCAGGACCAGTTGCGTGGACGCTGCAATAATAACGAAGCGTTGACTGGCGCCAAGGCTCTTCATCAAAGCGACCGTATCCATGCGTCGGTGAGCGAAACGGCGAGCCGACATCGCAATGGCAACGGCACTCAACAGCAGACTGATAACCGCAGTCAGCGACAAAAATCGCTGCGCGCGATCCGACGCGTTATTCGCACGATCGCTGCCTTCTTCCCGGTTGCGACTACGAACCGAATCGGACAAAGTCGGCTCTACGGTCTCATAAAAATCATCGACTGCGCTATCTACACCGGCAACGAGCAGCGCATATCGCACGCGGCTACCCTCTTTGACCAACGCGGTAGCTGGCAAGTCCCTGGTACCAACGAGCAGCGATGGAGCAAGCGATGCAAAACCGATTGACTGATCCGGCCGGTATCTCAACACCGCAGCGATTCGCAATTCCGATTCGCCAACCGAAATGTAGTCACCAACACTGACGTCCAGCCGAGCCATCAACGCACCATCGACCCATATACTTCCGGAATCCGGTATGCCTTCTGCAATCCGCTGTTCCCCAAACAGACTATCGGAGACACGAACATTGCCGCGCAGCGGGTAACCTTCGCTGACTCCCTTGATGGTTGCCAGTGAACTTAAGTTTCCGGCAAACACGACACTCGGAAATGTTTGCGTTTCCGCCGATCGCAATCCGTATTCGGCCGCCATGTCGTGCCATTCGGCGGGAATCGGATCCGGGGTGCGCAAGCGCAAGTCTGCGGCCAGAACTTCATTGGCCTGGCGCGCAACGGCCCGGCCGATGCGATCTGTGAGAAAGCCAACGGCGGTCAAAGCGGCAACCGCCAGCGCAACCGCGGCGAGCAACACGATCACCTCTCCGGAGCGTAATTCCCTGCCGAAGCTGCGCAGTGCAAATATGACGGCTTTCATGCGGCCGCCTTTTCGTCACTGACGAGCAGGCCACCATCGAGGCCAATGATCCGGTCGCAGCGTGCCGCCAATGTTTTGTCGTGAGTAACCAGGACCAGCGTCGTTGATGAATTGCGATTGAATTCGAACATAAGGTCGATCACATGATTACCGGTCCGGCTGTCAAGATTGCCGGTAGGCTCGTCTGCGAACAGCACTGCGGGTTCGGTTGCGAACGAGCGGGCAATAGCCACACGCTGCTTCTCACCACCCGATAACTGTGCGGGATAATGACTCCAGCGCTCCCCCAGACCGACTTGCTGCAAAATGTCCATCGCTTTCTGTCGCGGCGAATCAAAGCCTGCCAGCTCGAGCGGCAACATTACGTTTTCGAGGGCGTTTAGAGATGGCACGAGGTGAAATGACTGGAACACGAAGCCTACGCTTGCCGCCCGAACCGCGGCGCGACCGTCTTCGTCAAGATTTGTCAGATTAACGCCGTCCAGCCAGATTTGGCCCTCGGTTGGCAGGTCAAGCCCAGCCAGCAACGCAAGCAGTGTAGACTTGCCAGCGCCCGAAGCACCCACGACAGCCACTGAATCCCCCTTGTCGATCGCGAAACTGACGTTGGAAAGGATGGTCAGACTACCTTCCGGGCTGCTAACCTGTTTGCTGACGTTTCTAGCGGCGAGAACCGCGCCCTCTATGGCTGTATTGTCTGGCATGCGAAATTTATTGACCTTTTTGATGCTCTTCGCCGCCGCAGCCACGCAGGGCGCAACTGCGCCAACTGTGCTGGTTTTCGGTGACAGCCTGAGCGCCGGCTATGGCATAGATGTAGACCAATCCTGGCCCGCACTGTTGCAGTCCCGGCTGGAATCACAAGGGTACGAACATCGCGTCATTAACGCCAGTATTAGTGGCGAAACCACTGAGGGCGGCGTCACCAGGATTGCCCGCGCGCTAGAGAACTTCAGTCCCGAGCTGGTCATCCTGGAACTGGGGGGAAACGATGGTTTGCGTGGTTTCCCCCCGGATCGGATGAAAACCAACTTGCAGACGATTATCGAAACGACCAAGGCCAGCGGCGCCGCAGTGATAATGCTCGGTATCCGTATCCCGACCAACTACGGGCCGCGCTATACCGGTGCCTTCGAAAATGTTTACCGGGAACTGGCAGATCAGTTAGGCGTGCTCTGGATCGAATTTTTCATGGAGGGCATCGCGCTTAACGAAGAACTGATGCAGGAGGACGGCATCCATCCGAATGCCAGCGCTCAATCGATTTTGCTCGACAACGCGTGGCCAATCATTCGCCAGGCCCTCGCGGATCACGCAAAACATCAATCAAACACTAACAATAACTAGTGCCCTGCCCTTCGGGAAAAACAATACGTGGATAAGATCTGGTTGAAGTCATACGCGGAAGATGTTCCGGCAGAGATTCCGACTCCCGAGTTTAAGTCGTTGCGCGAGATGATCGAGTTTGCGTTCGACGAGTTCCCGGATCGTCCCGCCTACACCAATATGGGTACTACGCTTAGCTACCGGGACCTCGACAGACTGTCGATGAAGTTCGCCTGTTACCTGCAAAAGTCGCTTGGCCTCGTCAGGGGTGAACGCGTTGCAATTATGCTGCCGAATTTGCTGCAGTATCCGGTCGTACTCATCGGGCTCTTCCGGGCAGGCCTGGTAGCCGTCAATGTCAATCCACTTTATACCGCAAGAGAACTCAGGCACCAACTCATGGACTCCGGCGCGAAGTGCATCATCATTCTGGAAAATTTTGCCGATACGCTCGAGGAAGTTATCGGAGACATAAAAATCGAGCACGTCGTGACGACGCAAGTCGGAGATCTACTCAGTTGGCCGAAGAGTGTCGTCACTAATTTTGTGTTGAAAAGAATCAGGAAGTCCGTGCCATCGTTTTCGCTGCCCGGCCACGTCCGACTGCGCCCGGCGCTCCGGGCAGGCGCCAGGCGCCACCTGGATCACATCGAGCTAGGCTACGCGGACATCGCGTTTCTGCAATACACGGGCGGCACGACGGGTGTTTCGAAAGGCGCAATGCTGAGCCACCGAAACATGGTATTCAACGTGCATCAGTCGCGTGCATGGCAAGCGGATGTTTATGCCGGCCTGGAGCGAATCATCGCTATAACGGCGCTGCCGCTGTACCACATTTTTTCGCTGCAGAGTAATTGCCTGTCAGTAATGCACCAGGGTGGCGAGAATATCCTGATTACCAACCCCCGCGACCTGCCGGCTTTCGTCAAGGAAATGTCACGCCACAAATTCTCTTACATTTCCGGCGTGAATACTTTGTTCGCAGGGCTGCTGAACACGCCTGGTTTTTCGGAACTCGACTTCAGCAACCTGCGGCTGACGATTGGCGGTGGCATGGCCGTACAAGAGGCAATTTCCAGAAAATGGCAGGAAGTGACCGGCCACATCATCGTGCAAGCATACGGTTTGACCGAAACCTCGCCGGCCGCTATCTCGAATCCGCTTTACCTCGAACAATTTACTGGCTCGATCGGCTTGCCTATTTCCTCGACCGAGGCGCAGATCGTTGACGACGACGGCAAAGAAATGACACTTGGCGAGATCGGCGAGATATGCATCCGTGGACCGCAGGTCATGGAGGGCTACTGGCAGAATCCCGAGGAAACTGCAAAGGTAATGTTGCCGGGCGGATGGTTTCGCACCGGGGATGTCGGCCGCATGGACGAAAACGGCTTCTTTTACATCGAAGATCGCAAGAAGGACATGATCCTGGTCTCGGGTTTCAATGTTTATCCCAACGAAATCGAGGGCGTCGCGGTCGAAATGGAAGGCATCCTCGAGGCAGCAGCGATCGGCATCCCCGATGAGAAGTCCGGTGAAGTGGTCAAACTGTATGTGGTGAGGAACGATCCATCCGTGAGCGAAGAGGACGTGCTGAAATTCTGCCGAGATAATCTCACCGGATATAAAGTGCCGAAGGAAATCGAATTTCGGGATGATTTGCCGAAAACGAATGTTGGCAAGATCCTGCGCCGGGCGCTGCGCGACGAATAATTTTATTTCGCCCGCTTAGGAAGGGCTCCTACGAGCGTAATATGAAACTGTAGGAGCCCTTCCTAAGCGGGCGAATATTATTGATCAGGAATGGTAGGCCGGACTCAGGCGATGCACGGCCTCAACCAGAACGCCTAAATTGTCCGGATCAACATCCGGCGTGATGCCGTGTCCCAGGTTGAACACATGTCCCGGACCGTCACCATAACTGGCGAGTACGTCCGCAACACCCTGTTCGATAGCATCGGGCGATTCCCGAAGTACGGCCGGATCCAGGTTCCCCTGTAACGCGACCTTGTCGCCGGTCAGTTGCCGCGCCCCCTCGAGGTCGGTGGTCCAGTCAACGCCGAGTGCATCACAGCCGGTCTCCGCCATATCCGCCAACAGCTCGCCCGCCCCCTTGGTGAACAGGATGACCGGGATGGTTTGTCCATCCTTCTCGCGCTGCAGTTCGTCAAGAATCTGCTGCATCCGCTGCAGGGAAAAACGTCGATACTGCTCAGGCGGGAGTGCGCTGCCCCAGGTATCGAATATCATGAGGGCCTGAGCGCCCGCTTCGACTTGCGCATTGAGATAGTCGATGGTCGATTTCGCAACGACGTTCAGCAATTCATCCAGCAGCGCCGGTTCGTCCGCCGCCAATCCCTTTATACGACTGAATTCGCGGCTCGACCCGCCTTCGACCATGTAGGTTGCCACAGTCCACGGACTGCCGGCGAAACCAATAAGCGGAACCGTGCCGTCAAGCTCTCGCCGAACCAGCGACACAGCATCGAATACGTACGCAAGTTTCTCGGCGACGTCCGGTACTGCAAGCTTGTGCACGCTGGCCGCCGTACGGACGGGGTGCTCGAACTTCGGCCCTTCTCCGGTTTCGAAATAGAGGCCGAGCCCCATCGCATCCGGGATCGTGAGGATATCGGAAAACAGGATTGCGGCATCCAGTGGATACCTCTGCAGCGGTTGCAGCGTCACCTCGCAAGCGAGTTCCGGATTCGAACACAGGCTCATGAAATCGCCCGCCCTGGCGCGAATTTCACGATATTCCGGCAGGTAACGTCCGGCCTGGCGCATGATCCACACCGGCGTGCGCGGCACCGGCTGCCGCATCAGCGCCCGCAGCAGTAAATCATTTTTGGGCGCCGCTGCCATGTCGTCAGAATTCTGCGGCGATCGTCGCCTGAATCGATTCGGCCGCAGCTCGCGGGTTTTCCGCGTCACGAATCGGCCGCCCGACCACAATATAATCCGCACCGTTCCTGAACGCCTGCTCGACACTGACTACGCGCTTCTGATCGCCAGTTGATTCATTGTCGACGGGGCGAATGCCCGGTGTTACGACCAACAAGCTCGGATCAACGTGTTCGCGGAGTGTTGGCGCCTCGAGGCCCGAGGATATAACCCCGTCACAACCAGTCTCGAATGCAAGCTTGGCGCGCGAAAGCACCAGCTCCCCGACGTCACAATCTAGCCCTAAGTCGCCGAGATCAATTCGATCGAGGCTGGTCAGGACTGTAACCACTAGCACCTTGAGGTCATCGCCCTTGTTTTCGGCCGCGGCCTCCATGATCGATTTATCGCCGTGAACGGTCAGGAAACTGGCGCCGCGATCTTTCAACTGTCGTACAGCCGCGCCCACTGTTACCGGTATGTCGTAAAACTTGAGATCGGCAAATACCTTCTTTTCCCGCGCCAGCATCCAGTCCAATAACTCGAAATATCCGCCACTCATCATCAGTTCGAGCCCGAGCTTGTAGAAGATCACGGAATCACCGAGATCCTCCGCCAGCTGACGTGCCCGCTCACAGTCCGGCACGTCCATAGCGAATATCAGGCGCTCATTGTCGGAAATGTTCTTGTCTGGCACGGCCGCTCCGCTGAATGATGAAATTGCGGCGCATTGTAGCGTGGAATTCGCGGCAGCGTGCCGTGCGGCGACTATTCAAGACGATCGTGCTCGGCAATCGCAAAGCGGTCGGTCATGCCGGCAACATAGTCGGCGACGACACGCGCTTTGATGGATTCGTTGGCATCGTCGGCCGTCGCAGATGAGCAAAACTCCGTGGGCATCTGGCCGGGATCGCTCATGTAGCGCTCGAACAAATCCTTGACCATGAGTTTCGCTTTGTCCGTCATCTCACTTACCTTGTTATGCCGGTAAAGGTGCTTGCTTAAGAATCGCTTCAGTGCTGTGTGACTTTCGTGGACGTTGTCGCTTAAAACAACAATTGCATCCCGCTGTGCTCGTATGTCCTCGATCGAATCCGGCGCCAGCGATTCAAGCCGACGAGCCGTGTTGTCGATCAGGTCCGTGACCACCTTATTGATCATGCGACGAATAATTTCGTAGATCAGCCGGCGATCTTCGAGCGCCGGGTAGCGCTCGTGTACCGCCAGGTACTGCTCGTTGAACAATGCCTGTTGCCGCAATTCATCGAGGCTTAACAGTCCCGCCCGAAAACCGTCATCCACGTCGTGATTGTTATAAGCGATCGCATCAGAGATGTTCGCAATCTGTGCCTCCAGACCCGGTTGGCGGAGCTCAAGAAAACGCGTACCCAGCTCACCCAGTTCTCGTGCATTTCTTGCAGAACAGTGCTTGAGAATACCCTCGCGTGTCTCGAAGGTCAGATTGAGTCCGGGGAAATCGGCGTACTTGGCTTCAAGTTCATCGACCACCCGGAGTGATTGCAGGTTGTGCTCAAAACCGCCGAATGCCTGCATGCAGGCGTTCAACGCGTCCTGACCTGCGTGGCCGAATGGCGTGTGCCCAAGATCGTGTGCAAGACTTATCGCCTCTACCAGGGTCTCGTTGAGCCGTAAAGCCCTGGCCACTGTGCGGGCGATTTGTGAGACCTCGAGCGAGTGCGTAAGTCGCGTGCGATAGAGATCGCCCTCGTGATTGACGAATACCTGCGTTTTGTAGACCAGCCGCCGGAAAGCGGTGGAATGCACGATACGATCACGGTCGCGCTGGTACTCGCCGCGATATGGCGCTACCGGTTCCTGATAGCGCCGCCCCCTACCTTGCTCTTCATGGGCGGCGTACGGTGCCAGTGCGCCTTGGGGGTTTGTCATTTCAGCCAGTAGACCCGGCCAGGATGCTGTCCAACAGACGAGCCTCATAGTCCGACGTCAGGTAAGCGTCGCCAAGCGATCGCAGCAGGACAAATCTCCATTGCTTCGCCTGAACTTTTTTATCCATCTCCATTGCTGCACGCATTTTCTCCGCGCTGATCGCAGGTGGGCAAGCCGGCAATCCGGCCGCTTTGACGAGATTTCGCAAACGCTGCAGGTCACCGTCACCGATATTGCTCAGCTCGGCCGCCATCAGCATGCCGGCAGCAACTGCCTCGCCGTGCAACCACTCGCCGTAGCCGAGTGAATTCTCGATCGCGTGGCCAAACGTATGCCCGAAATTCAGGATTGCCCGCCTGCCCGTCTCTCTTTCATCCTCGGCAACCATTGCGGCCTTCAATTCACAGGAGCGTTGAATCGCATACGCAAGTGCGTCAGGGTCCCTGCGAAGAAGCTCACCCATGTTTGCCTCCAGCCAGCCAAGGAATTCCAGATCGGCAATGGCGCCATATTTGATGACCTCGGCCAAACCGGCTTTCAGCTCACGGTCGGGCAAGGTGGTCAATGTGTCCGTATCTATAAGAACAAGTTTGGGCTGATGAAATGCGCCTATCAGGTTTTTACCCTGTTCATGATTGACGCCGGTCTTGCCGCCTACCGATGAATCAACCTGGGCAAGTAACGTGGTTGGCACCTGTATAAAAGCAACACCTCGCATGTAGCAAGCGGCAGCAAAACCGGCAATGTCCCCTACAACGCCCCCGCCAAGTGCAACGACTGTCGCGTCTCTGTGCGCATGGCTCGCGGCAAGTTCGTCCAGTACCCTGACAGCGTTTGTTAGTGTCTTGTGTTGTTCGCCGTCGGGCAGAGACAAGACCGCGCTATCAGGCGGCAACATCTTTTGCACCGCCTCAAGGTACAACGGGCCCACCGTTTCATTGCTTACGACCAGGCAATCAGTGCCATAGATATAGTCGGCAAGACCGAAGTCACCCAGCAGACCATTGCCGATGACTATCGGATAGCTGCGTTCGCCGAGATCGACCGTGATTGTGCTGGAGATTTTCATAGCATCGGCACGGTATCAAAGATCACGTGAAATCGCCCGCTGGGGCGGCCTCCTACGGATGGATCGTAGGAGCCCGCCCCATCAGGCGAATCCAATATCAGGAAATATAGCGGAGTATCGTAGGAGGCCGCCCCAGCGGGCGATTCATTTAGAGTGATTCGTGGATTTCGCGGGCGACGGTCTGGACACGTCTGCCGTCAGTATCGATGATCAGGTCGGCGATTTCCCGATAGAGCGGATCGCGAGCTGTCATCAGCTCTTCCAGGACTTTTTCAGGATCGCCGTTTTCCAGCATCGGCCGTTTACGTCCGCGCTGCGTGCGTTCGAGCTGTTGTTTGACGCTGGTATAAAGGTAAATGACGTAACCGCGCGCGCCGAGATGGTTGCGGGTTTCAGGATCTGCTATGGCGCCGCCGCCGGTAGCAAGGACCACGCCGTCTTTTTGAGAAAGTTCGTCGATGACTTTCACTTCGCGTTTGCGGAATCCTTCTTCTCCTTCCTTCTCGAAGATGAAAGGGATATCGACCCCGGTTCGGGATTCGATTTCTTCATCGCTGTCGATGAAATCCAGGTGCAGGAGTCTGGCCAGTTGCCTGCCGACTGCTGATTTTCCTGCGCCCATTGGGCCCACAAGAAAAATTTTGCTAACCAATCGAATTCCCTAAAAAAAAGCTCCGTCCAGGGGACGGAGCCTTTGTTTCCGGCACAGTCTAGTCATCGACATTGATGCTGTAAATTGAAATTATACCACTTGGCGATGTCACTGTAATTGTCAATGGGCCACTACTGGGTGTCGTGTCGGGTTCGACCGTGAAGACATAATCGAGCGGTCCGTTGAAAGTCGAACACGATACGGCGTAGCTGTCCGGCCCGACGAGTCTGCCATTTGCAGTTTCAGCTTCGATCGTGGTGCCGCCGGCCATTGGCTGCGAATTGACATCGCCGATCGTTACAGTGACCGATGCCGTGCCGCCCGTGAGGTCAAACGTGCCCGCCGGGAGATGTGAAAAGACGGCAGTGCTCCCTGACATGACCACGACGCCATGGTCGCTGACGAACAGTGTATCGTTCGGGTTGCAAAGGGCCGTCATGTCGTCACAGAGCAGGCCGTTGAAATTCACGTAGTCAACGTGGGCGGGACCATCTCGCAAGCCGTTAGAATTGAAGTCCGCGAAAAATTCGCCCGCAGCAGGATCGGCAGTTCCGCTTTCATCATCGTCGCGGAACGGCTCGCCAATCTCCAGCGGAACATCGGCATTGTTGAAAAAGCCATCGGCGTCAGCATCGATAAAGCTCTCTTCACCAATCGCAAATGCAAGGATTGAGGTTCGACCGTCGGCTGGCCGTGGGTCCTGGCTGACAAAAGTCACGCTACAGACGCCCCCGCCGGCAGCCGGCGTGGTCGTCGTAAGGCAGGATCCACCTATCTGGCCGCCTTCTGCATTCAATGTGACGGCTGTGCCGTCGGGCACCGGGTTGTTGTAACGGTCGGACATGCGCACGGTCACTTCAGTCGTTGTGCCGTCGAGATCCCAGCCCTCGATGTTCACGCAGCCCATGGACAGCGATACGCTGTCATTGTCCGGAATACCGGTGGTGATCGTCAGCTGGTCGGATTGCGCCGCGATCACCGGACTCGACGGGTTAACAGTCGCCTTGACGCGCACACTGGTCGCGACCGAACCTGCCGAAATCACTGTCTGCACGAACCCCTGTATGTCACTCGTCGCCGTTGTCGGCGTCAGGTTAATGCCGCCGATCGTCGTGTTGAGCGTAAAATCAACAATCGCAGCTGATACGGGTCCGCCGGTCGAATCCGTCACCGCAAAGCGCACCGTGGCGGTTTCCTGCCGGCCGATGCCACCGGTGCCAAGCAGACCAATGTTGTCCGGGTCGGCGCTGACGAACTGGATCGAGCCGACGGTTGCTGCGGCTACGGTGATCGTGCCTGTTGCCCGTAGTACGGTACCATCAATGTTCGCAGTAACCGAGATCGTATCGTCGCCCGAACAACCGGTCGCTGAATAGGTTGAGGTTGCTGCGCCGGTATTCGTTAAAACCGAACTCTCGACGATGTTTGCGAGACCGCCGGCAACGCAGTTCGAGCTGAAAGTTGCCGTAATTTCAGCGCCGACCAGGACATTGCTTTCATCAACGAAGGTGACCGTGAGGCTTGCGCTTCCACCAGCCTGCAGACTGGTTTGCGATATGGCGATGGCACCTTCCACGAAGGTGTCGCCCGCTCCCGATCCCATGAATACCGTATTAGAGCCAACCGGGGCACCACCCGTGCCGGTACCACCACTAAATGGCGGAGGTTCGCTATCGCAGGCAACCAGGAATAGCGCCATAAATAAGGTCGCAAGCCCAAACAATTTTCTCATTGAACCGATTCCTTTCTCTTGGCCGTTCCGGAAGTGCATACGGCTAGTAAATGCTGGAACCCTCATTGAGGATTCTCGGCGTTACAAAAATTAACAATTCTGATTTGTTCGACGTGTTCGATGTCGACCTGAACAGAAAACCAATCCCCGGAATATCGCCCAGGAAGGGCACTTTATTTATTGTTTCCCGTCGCTCGGTTTCATAAATTCCACCGAGCACGACGGTTTGTCCATTCCGTACCAGAACTTGTGTTTCTACGGAGCGCGTATCGATACTCGGTACAAGACCGCCGGTCGCACTGGGTGTCAACTGACCTACGCTGTCCTTACTCACGAGCAGATCCATGATGATGTTGTTATCCGGTGTGATCTGCGGCGTAACCGTCAGGCTGAGCACAGCTTCTTTGAATTGTGTCGTTGTAGCGCCGGATGATGCTGATTCCTGATAGGGAATTTCCACACCTTGCCGGATGCTAGCTTCTTTCTGGTTTGCCGTAATGATGCGCGGCGTCGAAACGATTTCGCCGCGGCCTTCGGCCTGTAATGCCGTTAGCTCGAGATCCACGATGTAGTCTGAGTTCAATATGGCCAGCGCCATTCGTCCAGCCGGATTTTCGATCGGTACATTGACGGCGTATCGGTCAAAAATGCCGGGCGCAGTAACCGGGAACGGCTGACCGGTATTGGCCAGGTTATCCAGTGCAGAACCGACGATGATGTCGCTGCCCTCGCTTGAACCGGTTAGGGAAATGATGCCGTCATCACTATTGTCCGTGACGCCGGTGAAGCCGAAGCGTACGCCGAGATCGCGACTGTAGTCGTCATTGACAACAACAATGCGTGATTCGATCAACACCTGGCGAATCGGGACATCCAGTGTGCGCACGAGGCGGCGAATGTCCTGCAGACGCTCTGCTGTATCTTTCACCAGCAGGGTATTGGTCCGGTCGTCAATGCCGACGCTGCCGCGATCTGACAATAACGCGTTACCGCTGTCGCCGCCAATCAATGTGGCCAGGTCAGCCGCTTTGGCATAATTGACCTGCAGGAATTCAGAATAAAGCGGTTCCAGTTCGTTAATCGCTGCCTTGGCTTCGAGATCCGCCGTTTCGCGCGCAGCAATTTCTTCAGCCGGCGCAACAATGATCACGTTGCCGTTCTCGCGCATGTCCAGGCCCTTGGTGGTCATGACGATATCGAGCGCCTGATCCCAGGGCACATTTCTGAGCCTCAGGGTCACGTTACCCTGGACCGTATCCGAGACCACGATGTTGCGACCGGACGTCTCGGCCAGCAGCTGCAGTACGGCACGCGTTTCGATGTCCTGAAAATTCAGGGTTAGTCGCTGACCTTCGTATTCCTTGGTCTCCGAGAACAGCGAAGATGACAATTCCAGATCATCGCTGACCGGGTTGATCTCGATTGTGAATTCGTTGTCCGACTGATAGGCGAGCTGTTCGTACTTGCCATCGGCGGTGATTACGATGCGCGTATCCATGTTGGTGCGCAGCGTGTCAATAGTCGTAACTGGCGTAGCAAAGTCTGTGACGTCCAGGCGACGCATCAGTTCTGCCGGCAGGCTGGTGTTTTTAAATACAGCAACCACCCGTCCGCCTTCCTGGCGGATATCAACAGCAGTTGACGGATCGCT
>SMVA01086999.1_pt1 | contig 21351 bp, 15 predicted proteins | sample 2456451 | NCBI WGS metagenome assembly SMVA01 (sample SAMN11095933, study PRJNA526329) | marine sediment metagenome | biome: Marine sediment; feature: Surficial sediment; material: Deep marine sediment; isolation source: Hadal surficial sediment | place: Pacific Ocean | collected 2014-05 | depth... | reverse complement strand
CTCCAGAAACGCTTGAGAAAAGTCTCTGTACGCCTCCCTTCTAGAAAATTAGCAATACTCTTGGTGAGAATAAGATACCAACTCGCCACCGAGAGCATGAGCAATAACACAAGTACGCCGATACCAACACCATCGATCTGGGTAAGAAAATGGGCAAATCCAAGTCCATGCTCCATAATATTAGTTCCCTTGTAGTACAAAATTAAAAGGTTGTAACGCAACCGCCCGTACCGGCTGCCCGTTTCGCAGTGATGGGTTGCATCGCCAGGTTTTTACTACAGCCAAGGCTGCCTCATCAAGGCGTTTGTAACTACTACTCTCTGCTACACTTGCAGTGTCCACGTAGCCACTTTCATCCAATTCTACTCGTAGCACTAACTTACCTTCCTCACCAAGTCGCCGTGAAAGTGGCGGATAATCTGGTGGCGTCAATTCGGGGCATGTAACTGACAGCTCCGCAGACAGAGTAATTGGTCCAGTCGATGCCAGCATAGGTGCTGGCTCTGGGACTGACACTTCTACCACTTCGATTGGTGGAGATGGTGGTGCAATCACCTCAGCCTCAGATAACTCTGGAGCTTCGGAAACAGGCTGCTGCGGTTGCTGCTTCTGTACTAGTCTGGGCTTGGGCTTGGGCTTTGACGGAAGTAAAGGTAAATCAAGTTTACGCACCTCTTCAACTTTGGATGCTGTGACGAAATTTACAAAAATTTTCGCAATCTGTTCAGGTGGAGGAATCAATCGATGAATCCATAAAACGTAAAGCAGAGCACCATGGACCGCAAGAACAAAAAGCATGCCTGGTAAAAAGATAGGATTGAGCTTAGCCACCATATATTCTGAAAATACCTACCACATTTATAAATAGTAAATCTAACTAAGAATGAGTCGTATCCCACTTTAGGAATTTTACCACTTAATTTGGATGTCCACATTTTTAGAATGCAAAAAATGATAAGAAATTGCTTCTCTTTAATAACTCTATAGGCCTCCTGATTAATTTTCATACTATTTAACAATAGCTTAGTCAAATAAATGCTACTTCACAACTCAGCAAATTATCGTAGAACAACATCAATTAGCAATAAAATTTCTAATTTGATATTGACTTTGTAGTCAACATTACACAAATAATAGAAATAACTAGCATTTCAAGTATCCACGAGAATTCAATAAACCATAATTCTTCTATCTATATCAAATACCTATCTACGTATGCATCCTCCTTATTTCTTAGTTTTTAGTTTAGGGAATTTTAGTGAGCATACAATCATGCACTTGCAGGCTTAGCTAAATACAAATTCTCAGCAGCCTGTAACCCTTTATCAATTCTGTTATAAACTGCCCCAGCATTCTGAAGGAATTTGCTATTATTAAAAGTGAAAATCAAATCATCTCCACAAACTATAGGCAAATCGTCTGGCTACCCAAGAGGAAATTTCTAGCTTTCTGATCGAATTCGAGCGACGTGCTTATAAAAAGGTTCTATTTTCGGTGCGTGACGAACAGGTGGCATTGGATATCGTTCAGGACTCTATGATGAAACTTGTAGAGAATTATGCTTCCAAGCCGAAGGAAGAACTTCCTCTTCTTTTCCAACGCATTCTGAAAAACACCACTTACGATTACTACCGGCGGCAGAAAACCCGCTCGTTATGGACCACACTGTTTTCTTCTTTTGCTCCTAAAGATCAGGAAAATGAGAATGAAGATTACGATCTACTGGAAACTCTGCCGATAAAGAAAGAATCAAATTCCAGCAATGACCCATATGAGCAACTGGAACAATCACAACTTGTTAATTATATTGAAGAAGCAATAACGACTCTGCCTGCACGTCAACGTGAAGCTTTTCTATTACGTTACTGGGAAGAGATGGATGTCGCTGAAACCGCAGCCATAATGGGATGTTCGGAAGGGAGCGTTAAGACTCACTGCTCTCGCGCAGCCCATACGCTTGCTGCTATACTTAGAAAAGATGGAATAGAATATGAATGAATCTAAACTAGGGAATAAAATAGCACAATTGCTAAACCGTAGTCTGGACAATATCGAGCAGCATACATTGAATCGTCTCCAGTCAGCGCGCAGAGCTTCCCTTGAAAAAAATTACCGCGTGGTTGAAACTTTAGTAACCGCTGGTGACAACCCTACTATCCGCGGGGAAAACTCCTCGTATTTCAATGCCAAAAACCTAATATCACTGGTTACCCTACTATTAGTTTTGGCAGGTGTCTCCTACTGGCAAACCCTCCAATATGGTGACGAAAATGGGGAAATTGATATAATGCTACTAGCCGACGACCTGCCAATTAATGCTTATCTCGACAATGAACTTGATGTATGGCTAGACTCCTAACACTAGCACTTTGGCTATACTTTTCACTCCCAACTTACGCGCAATCTGAACCCGGCCGATCTTCTTGGGCAAGATTAAGCCCTCAGGAAAAGCAAATCCTCGCACCTCTTGCTAAAGATTGGGACAGGATGGGCCCTGCAAAAAAACAAAAATGGCTTGGTGTCACCAAACGCTACCATAGCATGGATCCTTTGGAGCAACAGCGTATACAGACGCATATTCGTGATTGGGACTCACTTACTCCAGATCAACGCAAACAAGCGCGGAAGAAATATCAAAAAATAAAAAAACTACCTCCTGAAAAACGCCTTGAAATTAAAAAAAAATGGCGAAAATACAAAGAAGCATCAAAATCTAGGAGAAAAAACCTAAAGTAGCAATCGTAAGTGTATATAACATTCTGATTCTGACTCTTACTAATCCGTCACTTCGATATGCATTAGTATTAATATTGCGGGGAGCACCACCCTCTGAATGAACTACCCTAAAACAATTGAAAGCCCTATACCCGGATTCTGGCGGCGAATGCTAAGTATGACTTACGAATTGTTACTATTAGTTGCAGTTCTGTTTATTGCTGGCCTCATATTTCATCTCATATTCCATGATACGGATTCACCTTTTTTTAAAATAGCTTTTCAGCTCTATCTGTTAAGTGTGGCTGGCATTGATTTAATTTGGTTCTGGACGCATGGTGGCCAAACTCTGGCAATGCAGACCTGGAAACTGCGAGTAATTAGTGCTGATGGAAAGAAAATTAGCATGTTGCAGGCAATTGCACGCTACCTTTTTGCAGTAACTAGTATCTCTTTTTTTGGATGCGGAATACTCTGGGCGCTATTCGATCGTGATCGCCAGTTTCTATATGACAGACTGGCAGGTACTAGAATCATAAATGTAGAAGGATGAAACAAGAATTAGTGACTACAGTTGCTAAATGATAAAATAAATGTGGAGACTCACAAACAAAACCCTCATCACATAGTTCCTCCTACCGTCAACCCATCTATTCGTAACGTTGGCTGACCTACTCCTACCGGCACACTCTGACCTTCTTTACCGCATGTGCCAACACCTGGGTCAAGCGACATGTCGTTTCCTATCATGGCAACACGCTTGAGGACGTCAGGACCATTGCCGATAAGGGTTGCACCCTTTACTGGATAAGTAATTTTCCCGTCTTCTACCATGTAGGCTTCTGCAGCAGAAAAGACAAATTTTCCACTGGTGATATCTACCTGTCCACCACCAAAATTCACCGCATACAAACCATGTTTCACCGAAGAAATAATGTCCTCAGGACTACTGTCACCATTTAGCATATAGGTGTTGGTCATGCGCGGCATGGGAATATGAGCGAATGACTCACGTCTACCATTGCCAGTCACAGACGTATTCATTAGCCGCGCATTCAAGCTGTCCTGTAAATAACCTTTGAGTATGCCATTTTCGATCAGCATTGTGCATTGAGTGGGATTACCCTCATCGTCAATGTTTAATGATCCACGTCGTCGAGCAATCGTGCCATCATCTACTACTGTTACGCCATCAGCTGCAACACGCTCACCAATGCGCCCAGAGAATGCAGAACTACCTTTACGATTGAAATCTGCTTCGAGCCCGTGACCAATGGCCTCGTGTAATAATATTCCCGGCCAGCCAGCTCCTAGTACCACCGTCATGACCCCGGCTGGAGCAGGTTTTGCGCCCAGATTAACAACCGCCTGATGTACTGCTTTCTCTGCGTAATCACGTAAAACGCTATCAGTAAAATAGGCATAATTAAAGCGTCCGCCACCGCCAGCTACGCCTTGTTCGCGAAGACCGTTTTCCTCGACAATAACCTGCAGTGAAACTCGTACCAGTGGTCGAACGTCTGCAGCTATTAACCCATCGCTTCGCGCTACCAGTATCACCTCGTATTCCCCAGCAAGAGAAGCTATCACTTGGATAACACGATTGTCGATCGATCGGGCATAGCCTTCTAATTTTTCCAACAGCATTACCTTGTCCGTATCATTTAGACTGGCAATGGGATCCTGAGGCATGTAAAGCCTATGCCCTTCACATCGCTTGACTGCCTGTACCGAATGTGACATTCCCTGCCTAGCTATGGCACGTGTAGCCTGTGCCGCCGAAGTAAGCGCAGACATACTAATATCATCGGAGTAAGCAAATGCCGTCTTATCACCACTTACTGCTCTTACACCCACGCCCTGATCAATGTTGAAACTACCAGATTTCACAATACCTTCCTCCAAAACCCAGCCCTCTGCACGGCTATACTGGAAATAAAGATCGGCATAATCTACATGATGTGTAAGTATTTGTCCGAATACCTGTTGCAATCTAGCTATATTTATTTCGTATGGCGTTAACAAACAACGATCAGCCATATTGAAAAGTTCGTTAGGCTCGGTAACAAGTTCTGTAGCTATGACACCTGGATTCATTTTCTTATCTGTAAAGAAACAATATTCATAACGAAAGATTAGATTAGTTTAGCAGAAATGCAAAGTACGATGTTTTAGTGCGGGCAAGCTGTTTCGAACGCCAGCCTGATAACCTTGGTTGATATTTGCAAGTACTACTCCTGACCCTTGTGGCAGGTGATCGAGTACAACCCCCCAAGGATCAACGATCATACTGTTACCGTAAGTTTCACGTCCATTAACGTGATGGCCACCCTGAGCAGGTGCAATCACGTATGCCAAATTTTCAATTGCACGAGCACGAATCAGTGTTTCCCAATGAGCCTTTCCAGTGGTTGCTGTGAAAGCTGCTGGTGCGAAAATGACATCCACTTTTCCCATCGAGCGATAAAGCTCTGGAAAACGTAAATCGTAACATATGGAAAGACCAATACAACCAAACGGTGATTCTAGCGTAACGACTTCATTACCTGCTTCAATGGTTTTTTCTTCAGCATAACGCTCTTTACCTAGCTCAAGATTAAATAGATGTATCTTGTCATACCGAGCAACTTGCCTACCAGAGCTATCATATACTAAACAACTGTTTCTTATCTTATCAGGCTTGGATGACACTAGCGGTACAGAACCTCCCACAAGCCATATACCATGGCGTTTAGCAGTCCCACTTAGAAACTCTTGTATCGGTCCACTACCAGCTTCTTCACGCACTGTTACCTTGTCTGCGTCTTTCATACCCATTATGCAGAAATATTCTGGAAGTGCTACCAGCTTTGCTCCCTTGGTTGCAGCTATATCAATCAGCCGCGCGGCCTCTTTCAAGTTGGCAGGCACTTTGGGTCCAGCTGTCATCTGGATGGCAGCAACACTAATTTCACAACCAAACGTTTTCCTAGAGTTAAATGGGGTGAGTGTTGAATCTTTAGACATTATTCTCAATTAGTAAATTACAATTTAATTATTCATGGTAAACAGCGTAAGGACGAAATACCGGCTATGTAAACCTCGATCAACCATGCTAACTTCTAACCGTCCGTATTATTGTCTGATTCCTGTAGTCAGCTGTGGTTTTCAGTACAACTTGGTTACGATAGGATCCTCCCAAGTACCGGTAATGCTGTATTCATTAGATGTAATGGGACCTTTCTGTTCCTTATTTACGATCATGGTTGCAATGTCAACGACCGGGGCAACCAACCCCAGTGAAGGAATAACTGTGACATGTAGATTATAAGTTTCCTCGGACAGATCTACTTTCCCACCCATTTCAACTTCTGCTGCAGGCCCCTTAATCCTGATGTCATCGGTGATCACCACACCACGCGTGATACTAGCACTGCCGGAGAGTTTGTCAAAACCAAATCCGTCACCGAAAACATCACGAAAATCTAATATAGCCCTCCTTGGCAGGGATCGCAGATCAAAAATACCAAATAATTTACCAATGCCTAACTCAAATTTTGGAAATTGCCCATTCTTAGCCTGCACCTTAATTTTACCGGACAGCGTCTTATAATCAATCGATTGAGGGCCGCCAAGCCATGAGAGCACACCTTCAAGTCTGCCCCTACCCCGTTTAACTCGATCAGGATAACCAAGGCGCGTCAAAAGCTTATTGATATCACTTGCTTCTAGTTTGATATTCATCTGAATGCGAGGAGAAGAAGTGTGGTTTCGCCATATTCCATCCGCTACAAGCGAGCTGTCATGATTGACAATATATAGTTTTTCGATTTCCCAGTTCTGATCTTTCTGACTTGCAATTAATTCAAGTTTGCCTAGTTGTTTCTCACTGATGGTAAGTTTATCTACCACCACGTCAAGCGCAGGCAAGTTCTTTTGCTGTTGCTGTTGCTGTTGCTGTTGCTGTAGCTTTGCTATCTTCGGCTCGGATGGATAAACAGCGGGCACAATCAATCTTTTCAACCGCGCAAACACTTTGCCCTGATTGTGTGGGTGCCAGTTGATTTTACCGTCAATTTCCCTGCTCAAAATAATAGAGCGCCATTCTCTGTTATTCAGGTTGGCATCCAACGCTACATCGTTAAAGCGTCTACCAAGAAAATCAAGTACACCAATATGCAGGTTGATTTCTGTCAGTCCTAAAAAAGGCTCATTCTCCTCATTAACTTCGTTATAAAAATTAGATCGTTTGAATATATCATGCCACTGATCCAACTTCAGTTTGGGCAATGAGCCAATTAAATGCACGCCCGTCTCAGGCAACACTGATGGTGCTGCGCCGAAACTCAAAATACCACGCCTTACATATTTATTTTCGGCAACATCATGTGAACGCAAGATTTTCGCAGCTACTAGCATGCCATAGCTTACGTTAAACATATCCTGTCGTAAGTCTATAGCCTTCTTTTCAAAAAGTAGTGGAACTACATCATCGGCCATCTTGGAAAAAGGCTCAGGAAGATCTGAAGTAATTCCCTGTAACGATGACTCAATAGACACATCTGTCAAATTGTCGTGAATTTGAAAAACTGCACGCCAATCAGTGCTCCCACGTAAATACTTTTTCCGTATCTGTGAAGCCTCACTATTAGATCTTTCCTGCGCAAGCTGGTTCAGATTATCAAGATCAGCCCTACCAACTGCTGTCAGGCGTATACCACCGCTTGGTGGGACAGTGGCATTGATCGTTACCGGTCCTCCTAGTATCTGGGCGCGAATTTTTTCTGTATTTATATTGGATTCATTGAATGTCAGAATACCATTTACGTTCTCTAAATTTACTATATTCTCTACAATTATTTTCTCTATGTAAGGTACTTCTAAACCAAGATCAAACTGATTATTATTAAATTGATAACTACCAGCCAGCTTGATATCGTCAGAGTATGGCAAAGGAATGGAAAGATCGAGCAGCAGTTTCCCATTCCCAATAGCGCTGATACTTTCAACAGTGCTAGGGGTATAACCCTCTATCACATGTTTTGCAGCAAAATTCATAAATTGTTTGGTAGGTCCGGTAGCCACACCCTTAATTTGTAACCTCACATCAGATGCCATCATGTCAGCAATCTGCACTTTCACTTTGCTTAATCTGGTATCAAATGTGTTCGCCTGTGAAGCATTAATTTCCATATAGCTACCCTGAAAGAGTAGATTTGCTGATATATCTTCTATCTTTGGCCATCCTGGGACGTAATCTAGCACCCCCCCCGAGCTTTTCATGCTTATCTGAAAAATACCACCGACATTATTTTTGAAAGGAAATGCAGCCAAGTGTCCCTTGAGGCGCAGCTTCACATCACTCAATTCTCCCGCCATTATCGATTTTTTAATCCATTCATGAGTTAATTTACTAACCTTCTTCGGCATATAATGCCCAACATAGCGAGCATCTGCATGCGTGAGGTAGCCTATCAAATCAATTTCACCAGGACCATCATGCTCGGTACGATAATTGCCGTGAATGCCCCCAGAAGCATGTCTATTTGCGAATGAAATATTGCCAAATTTAATTTCTATAGAATCTTGATCTTTCAAAACCTTCCAACTAGCTTGGCCAGTAAATGTATCGAGTAACAGCACCTCCCGGAACACTTCAGGCAAATCTAATCTGACTTTTTGTGAATTAAAATTTAGTGTGCCGCCTCTTTCACTTAAATCTATATTACCGCTAAAACCACTGAATGCTGGCACCGCCTCAAATCCATTCATACCTATATTAATAAACCTTCCTTTCACCTTTAAATGTGCAGGTGCTGACCACGCACCATCCCATTTCGCTCGCATGTCACGAATTTCTCCACGAGGGGACAACCCATTAAGCCGTTCACGTAAAGGTCCGTCTAGGGGGAAATAATCCACTAGATCCACCAAAATTCCCAGATCTAGCCCATCAACACTCAATTTCCCGCCACTCTGTTTCCCATCATGAGTCCATATTGCTTGCAGTAAAAAATCTGCTGGTGGCAATTCACGCTCCCCACGAATGGCAGCACCTAATTGACGGGCGAAAAATTCAAAGCCTTTGCCCTTGTTGTTATTTATTTTTTTCCATCCCACTCTGCCCTGAAGGGAAACAAGATCCAACTCTGGTAGCTCATGTGTTAAGCGTGTTTTGACATTTTCCAAGCGCAAATCTACTGTCATCCGATTTATTTCTCCTCTATCAAAATTGATCCACATTCGAAGTGCCCCAGTACCACGATTGATTTCAGTCGTTTTTGGAAGCGAAATCCAGGGACGCCAAGCAGCAATATCAGCATAATCTAATTTAACGAATAACTTTCCATACCACTGCTCGGGAATATTCAACAACTCTCCAGTAAAATCTCCACGGACATCCAGTGTTGAAGCAAGTTCAGAAGGAGGAGTGGCACGTATGCCAAAACGATGACGATTTCCACGGTTTTCCAAATGTAAACTAACTGCTTTTAATTCCAATAACGGTGCGCCACGTTTTTCGTCGTGCCAGAAAATATGGGCATTAACTACATCAACATGTCTCTGGTGCAGCAACCAAATTAGAAAACCGTTCTGGTTTGCAGTCTGCTCTCTACCAAGTGAAATGCCTGCTACATAAAGCACCCCTTTAGCATCGCGGTATACAGTAAGATTGGGCTGGTCAATCTTAATTTCACGAAAGTCTAATTCACCATGCAACAATGAACGCCACGCAACTGTACTCTCTATTCTATTTAGCAACAGCGCAGGATTACCCTCTTTGTCATGTACCTGTACCTTACGCAGCATCAGTTGGGGGTATAAGCCATCCCAGTTTGCACTAATTGAGCCTATGGTTACATACTGTCCAGTAGCCTGAGTGATAGCAGAAGCGATGTCTTGACGGTAATGCTCGATGTCAGGTAGTAGCCAATAACGCAACGTCAAAAGTAACAAACTGACACAGACTGCTAAGACAAACAGACACGACATCAGAAACCGGAACAAAAAGCCGCTACGCCGCACAAGAGGTAAAATTGCTGACAAGTTCAATAAATTCTTCCAGTTTTAGAGCTGGGAAGGTACGCTCTACTCTGCCCAGACAGGAATGACTAAAATATGCTCTCAGAACTTGACCCAATTGATAAGATGCAATTGTATCTGGGATTGGATACGATAATATTTTCTTCAAGCAATCTTCTGAACAGATTACATGTACACCAATAGAATAACCAGTCTAACAAAATTTATTGTAACTCTGATTCCTCAACCATGCATACAAACAATTACCTTGCTGAAAAGAAAATCCGTTCAAGCCTGACTTTTAGTCGTTATGCACAACGCTTGCTAGAAAGCGAGCCTGAATTGTGGACGAACCTTGTGCAAAACATGCAACATCCTTTCCCCAAGGAGGATATGCAAGCATACCTGAATGCATATCCTAATGTTACAAACGATGCAAATGCACTCCATAGTGCTCTACGCAACTTACGAAAGCGAGTAATGCTACATCTGATAGCAAGAGATCTTAGTGGATTAGCAGATCTTTCCGAAGTTATGAAGAGCATGTCGAATTTAGCCGAAATTACCATTTGTTTTGCGCTTGAACGTCATCAAACCTGGCTAGCCAGTTCTGACCGCTATGGCCACCCAAAGGGAAACGAATCTGGAACGAATCAGGAAATGCTAGTGATCGCTATGGGCAAACTAGGCGGCGGCGAACTTAATGTGTCATCAGATGTAGATCTGATATTTTTCTACCCTGAAGATGGTGAAACTAGTGGAGTTAAACCTATTTCGAATAATGACTTTTTTGCCCGCCTAGGCCGCAAGCTAATTACCAGCCTCAATGACGTTACCGCTGATGGTTATGTCTTTCGTGTTGACATGCGCCTGCGTCCCTACGGTGAAAACGGCCCTTTAGTTATGAGCTTCGCTATGCTGAAAGAATATCTTATCACCCAAGGACGTGAATGGGAGCGTTATGCATGGATCAAGAGCCGAGTGATTGCAGGACCATGTACAAAGATATCAACAATTATGGAACAAATAGTGCAGCCATTCGTATTTCGGAAATATCTTGATTTCGGTGCCTATGAATCTATGCGTAGCATGCACTCGCAAATTCGCCAGGAGGTCAGTCGGCGCGAAATATACGACGATGTCAAACTTGGACCAGGTGGCATTCGCGAAATTGAATTCATCGCTCAAGTTTTCCAATTGATCCGTGGTGGTCGTAACGAAGAGCTACGTATCCGACCTACGCTTGCTATTTTAGAGCTTCTACATGAGAAAGGTCAGTTAGCAAAAAAAGCAGTTGTAGAACTCATGAATGCCTATAATTTTCTGCGTAATCTGGAACACCGTTTACAATATCTCGATGATCAACAAACACAGACATTGCCAAGAAACACAGCAGACCAAATCCTAATTGCAACTGCTATGGGCTTCCACGACTACGATGGTTTTCTACAAGAACTCGACACCCATAGAATCAACGTAACCCGCCACTTTGAACAAGTCTTTACCGCTCCGAATAAATCAAAGAACCAGAACGCACTGGCATGGCTGTGGCAGAAACCGACTGAAAATAAAGCTGCAGCTGAAGCTGCTGTTACACGACTGGGCACCATGGGATTCTCTGAACCGGAGAAAATCTTTTCTCAATTACAAAAATTCCGTAACGGTACTCGCTATCGACAACTACCAAATTCTAGCCAACAAATAATCGATATGTTGATTCCTATCCTGATTGAAGCAGCGGTTAAATTTACACCTGCCGACACTACCTTAGAACGCATATTGCAACTGCTCGAAACTGTGAGTCGGCGTGCTTCCTACCTTTCGTTATTGCTGGAAAATCCTCAGGCCCTAGAGCGAATAGCTAAATTAGCTAGTGTCAGCCATTGGGCCATTGAATTTTTATCACAACATCCCATTCTACTGGACGAGTTACTTAATACGACTGACCTACATAGCACACCAGACTGGTCCATAGCCAGAACGAAATTAGCACAGCAGTTAAAAAGCACCAACACCGTTGGAGAGAATGATATGGAGCACCAGATGGATGTGCTACGGTACTTTCATCATTCCAAGGTTTTTCAATTGCTAGCTAAGGATCTTGAAGGATTATTACCTCTGGAAACCTTAAGTGATCATTTGACTAATCTCGCCGATCTGGTGCTTGACACGGTCTTGCACTTAGCCTGGTCAGGGCTAAGAAAAAAATACCAAGGCGACCCTATTTTCGCCATAATTGGCTACGGCAAACTGGGAGGAAAAGAACTGGGTTACGCATCCGACCTTGATATTATTTTTCTTTATGACGATTCTCATCTAGACGCATCGGAAATTTATGCAAAGCTGGGTCAGCGCATCAATTCCTGGCTTACTAGCTACACCTCAGCTGGGCTGCTGTATAAAACAGATTTGCGCCTGCGACCTAATGGCACCAGTGGCCTACTAGTAAGTTCTATCGAAGCTTTTCGACAATATCAAAAGCAACAAGCCTGGGTATGGGAGCATCAGGCATTAACTCGTGCGCGCTTTGTGGCAGGGAACCACCAAGTAGGTAGAACCTTCGAACATATCCGAAAGGAGGTTCTATGTCATCAACGTGATTTGGAGAACCTTAAACATGAAGTCCTGATCATGCGGAAAAAAATGCTAGATAGTCATCCTAATCCAACTCTGCTATTTGACATCAAGCATGACCGTGGTGGCATCATTGATGTTGAATTTATAGTGCAATATCTAGTTCTTGGCCATGCATGCAACTACCCAGAACTAACGAATAACATTGGTAACATTGCATTGCTAAAACTCGCTGGGAAACTTGGACTCGTTTCTATGACAGATGCTGAAGCAGTGCTCGAAGCTTACCGTGAATTCCGGCTAATGCAACACCAGCTAAGATTGAATCCCGATTCGGGCCAAACAAGCACACAAATAACAGGAAGAAGGCCACAGAAATTTGTACGAATCGAGATAGGTTGTCTACAAAATGCACGTATAACAGTACTGCAATTATGGAAAAAGATTTTTGGTGTGTAGTTCCATCTGAAAATAAAAATTTACTTTCCTGCCTGGGGTCCTCCTTCTAACCAATACATCGTTAGCTCTCCTTTTCCTTTGACTGTAACTTTGTGTGGACCATCAAACTGATAGCGATTACGAAGTCGATTATAGGTGACGGTGTCTACCTGGATTTTTCCAGAAACACCATAAGTAGATAAACGGCTAGCAACATTTACTGTATCGCCCCACAAGTCATATACAAGACGCTTAGTGCCAATAACTCCGCCTACTAGTGGTCCGGTACTTATACCAATGTGGATACCTAAATTGTACTTTTTGAATTCTGGTTTTACGGTAATTAGCTCAGTCATCTCTAGAGTCATGTCAGCCATAGCGGCAACATATTCAGAGTGTATATTGGTTAACCCCCCTGCTGCCATGTATGCATCACCAATGGTTTTAATTTTCTCTAAACCGTACTTTTCGACCAGGGAGTCAAAACTAGAAAATACGTTATTCAGCAACACTACCATTTGCTGTGGAGACATTTCCTCAGTTAAACGGGTAAAGTTTATAATGTCAGCGAACGCTACTGTTATGTCAGCATGTCCGTCCGCAATCGTAGTCGAATCCTGTTTTAATCGCTTGGTAATATGAGCTGGCAGCATGTTGAGCAGGAGGCGCTCGGATTTCTGCTGTTCCATGAGCAGTAAAGAGTGCTCCTCATCCAAATGTTTTTTGATGATATCCTGCTCTCGTACAAAATAACGTACTAGCAGAAAGATAAAGGTAGAGACTACAACAAAATTTAGACTGAAGAATACGGCTATAGTCTTTAGCGGCACCCCACTCTCAACACCAGTCATCAGGTAGTAATCGAAAAATCCAGATAGTACATTAAGTATAATGTAAGCTGTGAACCAAGGAACTGATTCGCGATAGCCATAGAGAAACATCGCTCCCAACGGAGCCAAGAATGCCCAAAGCGCCACACCACTGGAAGTAACATAGTTGCCTATGCTCCATTGCATAACAAATGGAGCAAACAGGAATAAGCTCAATTGTATGATACGAAAAAGATCAAAGTTTCGAGTTACAAGAAATAATGCAAGAGACGCAACAGAAATGACTTGGTAACCTAAAGGTACCGTAGTAGAGAATTCAATACCCATGGCCCAATAAATGCCTAACCAACCTACCACTCCAACGTTCATCAGCCCGCAAGTAAGAATCAATAGGTCCTTCTTGAGCTTTGTTTCGTCAGTGTCTTCTGGTGCGTAGGCTCTTAATTCTAGAGACTTAGCTAGTCCTTTACTTTCACTACCCATTAATTTCCCCGAATCCACGCTCAAGAAGTCCACATTAAGCTATTACCGTACGTTTATATGATAAATATGCCGCCAAAAATATTTGAGTAGCATTTTATGTCAGCCCTAAAATTTTTATTGTGATGAGTCTAGTTCTTTTAGTTTTATCAATAATTACTACGACAACCGTTCAACAAACTTTAGGCTACCCATAACAATATTAAGAACAAAAATCATATATATAAGAGCATGCTGCTTATAAATATCAAATGTAAAAACTAAGCTAATTTTTGCAAACTTTCCATGTTCTCATTACTCCATAAAAAATGGGTTAGAATATATCTTTAAGATAATTCATGAGGGTTCCTGAATGTCAATGGCTGACAGAGACGGCGTGATCTGGAACAATGGCAAAATGGTTCCTTGGCGCAATGCTACTACGCATGTGCTTACCCACACCCTTCACTATGGTATGGGGGTGTTCGAAGGTATACGTGCCTACCAAACTACTCGAGGCACAGCTATTTTCCGTCTATCTGAACACACTGACCGTCTATTTAATTCAGCTCATATTTTCATGATGAAAATACCATACGACAAAGCCACGTTGATGCAGGCTCAGCTTGAAGTAGTAAAACAGAATAAGCTGAATTCTTGCTACATTCGTCCTATTATTTTTTACGGCTCTGAGGACATGGGGATTTCTGCCAAAAAACTCTCGGTACACGTGGCCATCGCGGCTTGGCCATGGGGTGCCTATCTTGGTGCAGATGGCCTCGAAAAAGGTATTCGGGTCAAGACCTCATCGTTTTCCCGCCACCATGTCAACGTCAACATGTGCCGCGCCAAGTCAGTTACTACGTATGCAAACTCGATGCTCGCCCACCAAGAAGTAATACATGACGGCTACGATGAAGCTCTTCTCTTAGATGTGGATGGCTATGTGGCCGAAGGATCTGGTGAAAATATTTTTATCATCAAGCATGATAAGTTATACACTCCTGACATGACTTCTTGTTTGGAAGGTATCACTCGCGCCTCAATCATCGAGCTTGCTGAAGGGATCGGTATCCCTGTAATCGAAAAACGAATCACCCGTGACGAGGTTTATTGCGCAGACGAAGCGTTTTTTACCGGTACTGCTGCAGAAGTCACGCCCATTCGCGAGCTTGACAACCGTATCATCGGTAACGGCAAACGTGGACCAATCACCGCCAGGCTACAGGCTATGTTTTTTGACTGTGTAAGTGGCAAAGCTAACAATCATGCTAACTGGCTTACTTATATTTGACAAAACCTAGTAGATCAATTCATGCAGAATCACACCACTGATAACAAGCAACGCCAAATTGAAATTACTATAGAGGATTTACCGCTGCACTGTCCCACACCGTCAATGCGACTATGGAATTCACATCCCCGTGTGTTTCTGCCAATCGAAAGTGCTGGTCAAGCTTTGTGCCCATATTGCGGTACACTGTACACTCTCAAAGGAGCGATGGTGGCAAGTCATCCATAGCCTCCGTACTGATACTTACGTAACAACTTTTTCGTTATATAAATAGGTGGTACTAGCAAAAATATTTGCACAAATCTGGGTACCATGGTGGTCAAATTTGATCTTCTATGGGATTTGTGTTTTGGACACAAGTACTCGCAAGAGAACTTTACTTACATGACACAATTGAGCCCAGAATAATTCTTTAAAGAATAACTACCAGTGTCATCATCAAACGAATTATCATACATAACTATCTTTGGTCGCATATAAGAAGACAATCAAAACACTTTTCAGTCTATATCAATAGATATCTAAATTTTTAACACTACAAATTCTCCTATGTACAAACTTCCTCAGGAAATTTTCAAGGCCTATGACATACGCGGTATTGTTGGCAAAACATTAACTGCTGAGATTACCAAAGCTATTGGTCACGCCATTGGCTCTGAAGCACTAGCTCGTGGTCTTTTATCAATAGCAATAGGACGTGATGGCAGACTTTCCGGACCGGAACTAACACAAGCGCTTTCAAAGGGCTTACAGATAAGCGGCATCAACGTAATAGATGTAGGAATGGTCGCCACACCTATGCTCTATTTTGCCGCACACGAGCTATGCAATTATTCTGGAGTAATGGTAACCGGTAGCCACAATCCACCTGACTACAATGGTTTGAAAATTGTACTTGGCGGTGAAACTTTAGCGGCCGAAACGATACAGGATTTACGTATACGGATTGAAAACAATGACCTTGTTAGTGGGAATGGTAGCTACAAAAAACAAGATATAGCCGAAATGTATCTAAATCGTATTACCAGTGATATTACACTGGAGCGACCGATGAAAATTATCGTTGACTGCGGTAATGGTGTAGCTGGTGCCTTTGCACCAATTCTCTACCGAAGACTAGGGTGCGAAGTAATCGAGATCTTTTGTGAAGTGGATGGCAATTTTCCCAATCATCACCCCGATCCATCAGTTCCTGAAAATCTACGTGATGTAATCCATGCTCTCAATACAACCGATGCAGAAATTGGACTCGCCTTTGACGGTGATGGAGATCGCTTAGGCGTTGTTACAAAACAAGGCAACATTATTTATCCTGATCGCCAGCTAATGTTATTTGCTGCCGATGTATTATCTAGGAACCCCGGCGAACAAATTATTTTTGATGTTAAATGTACACGTAATTTAGCCCCATGGATTGAACGTCACGGTGGTAAACCAATTATGTGGAAAACTGGACATTCATTTATAAAAGCTAAGCTGAAGGAAACGGGCGCTTTGCTGGCAGGTGAAATGAGTGGGCACATTTTTTTCAAGGAGCGATGGTATGGATTCGACGACGGACTTTATGCGGGCGCCCGTTTACTGGAATTACTTAGTCGCCAAGTAGACAGTAGCTCTACATTAAATTCGATTCCCGATGCGATTAATACGCCTGAACTACAAATCAGACTAGAAGAAGGTGAAAACTATAGACTTATCGCACATCTACAAAAATTTGCGCGCTTTAGTAACTCGGAGCAAGTCATAACCGTTGACGGGCTGCGAGTAGAATACAAAGATGGCTTTGGCTTGGCGCGCTCATCTAACACAACACCAGTAGTCGTGTTACGATTTGAGGCGGATAACAAGATAGTATTAAAACGAATACAAGATGATTTCCGTAAGGTTATCCTGCAAGCTAAGCCTGATGCAATATTGCCATTTTAAAAGCCCCATGCTGCATTGCGGTATTAATAAATTTAATCTGTACGCTGGCTTAGTTCAATAAAATTGGAAGATAATATAAAGATTAGTGTTCTTTTTGTCTGCATGGGCAATATCTGTCGATCACCCACAGCAGAGATAGTATTTAGACATCAAATTAAAACCGCAGGTTTTGAGAAAGTGATTCATGCCGATTCTGCTGGTACTCATGATTTTCATATTGGCGAATCGCCAGATAGACGGGCACAGAAAGCGGCGATACAACGTGGCTATGATATGAAAGAGTTATGTGCTCGCCAGGTGCACATAAAAGACTTCAACACATTTCACCATATTCTTGCGATGGATAAACATAATTTCGCCATACTCAATAAACTCTGCCCACCACAGCATAACCATAAACTTGGGATGTTAATGCAGTACAGTAAAAAATTCTCCGAACACGAAGAAGTACCTGATCCATATTTTGGTGGACATCAAGGTTTTGAAAAAGTACTGAATATGATAGAGGATGCAGGACAAGAACTCCTTCACCGCATTTGTAAAAAAACCTAGACACAAGCGAATTTGTTACAAATTAAAACAGGGGGAGTTCCCTACTTCATATTTTCTTAATTTCGATCACTTTTGTTTGTGTGTCTCAATTTGTACTAGTGGACCATGCTCTACTTCCGGCTGTGCAATAGACCTTTCTCTTCGCTGTTTTGGTAACACCGTATCTTTGGTCGTAGTAACCTTCTCCCTAGTTTTTCTTTTTCCTGGTATTGTCTCGATCATGACCAACTCACTTTCGATTAAATCCCGTGATTTGATATCGCCTGATATTGGAGGCTGCTGAATTACTTTGGGCTCAGATTTGGATGACACTTCTGGTTTTGCTGCTAAGTCCATACCCTGAACTCCAGTAAACTTATCTTGAAAAGGTTCTTCCACTTCTTTGGTTGGAGAAGACATGTTCGGATAAATTATCGGCTCTTTAATAGGTTTTTCTACAACTGGTGATTCTTCCACCTCGGATATTAGTTGAGATACATCTGGCCCCGTCCCAGGAGTATTTCCATCTGTATGCACAGTTTTAAAAAGAGGAATAGGTTCCGCTACTGTGGACACCCCTATTTCCTGCTGACGAGATGAAGAGAGTATAGATGTTTCATTAGAAATTGGTTTTGCTGCAGCATCATCAACATGAAGCTCAACAGTCTTCTCGTAAGTTGGCTCGTCACGCATGGCTACAGGTTGCGTTGGGCGCCTGTCTAACTCAGAGACTTGCTCGTCTCCCCTCTGATCTCGTCCTAAACGCTCAGCCCGATCACGCTGTCTGCCACCGCGACGCCGGCGTGAGCGTCCACTGTCTTCGCCCTGTGCCATCTGATTTTCGACTGGTAGCAGCTCGTCTTTTATCAAAGACTTAGTTTCTGTTTTAACTTTCTCATCACGCGAAGAATGTGACTGTTTTTTATGGGAGGGTTGCTCTCGCTGGTTTTTTTGTCTGCCACGCAAAGAATGTTTAGAATCTACCTCTCGCCCCTGAATTAGAGCACCCCCTGTTTCACTCATAGATTCACCGTGAATACCACTTCCTTGCTGCACACCTCCTATTTTTTTGGTACTACGTTCTCGATCTCGCCCCTCGCGACTACGACGTCCACGATCTTGCCGTTTCAACTTTGTCATAGCCTGTTTCGGTTCTACAGCTTCTTTCTCTTCACTACTTATTGGCTTGAACCAACCAAAAACTCTGTCCAGAAAAGAAGGAGACATCTGTTCGGACTGAATTTTCTTTTTACGCATAGGGGCTGGTTGCGAGGGTGTAATACTCCTCACCGCTGCTTTTTGTCGAATTGGTTTTACTTCTTTTACAGCTGACGGTAAGTTTACTTCTTCAATCGGTTTCTCTACCATCTGATAACTAGTTCGAATCTCACTTAGTTTTACGTTGTCATGGCGCAAACGATCAATATTATAGTTTGGTGTTTCTAAATGAACATTAGGAATCAAAATTACATTTACTTTCAATCGCGCTTCAATAGCATAAATCTCCGCACGCTTTTCATTTAGCAGATATGTAGCCACATCCACTGGTACCTGGACATGAAGTGCGGCAGTACCCTCCTTCATCGCCTCTTCCTGAATGATCCTAAGAATATGTAGCGCAGAGGAATCAGTGCCACGAATATGACCAGTACTGTGACAACGCGGACATGAAATGTAGTTACTCTCACCCAATGAAGGACGTAAGCGTTGGCGCGACAACTCTAGCAATCCAAATCGAGAAATCTTGCCTACCTGTACTCGTGCGCGGTCATAACGCAATGCGTTATGTAAGCAATTCTCTACTTCACGTTGGTTACGAGTAACCTCCATATCAATAAAATCAATAACTATAAGCCCACCCAGATCACGCAGTCGTAATTGGCGTGCGATTTCTTCTGCTGCTTCCAAGTTAGTATTGAAAGCGGTCTGTTCGATATCTGAACCACGAGTGGCACGCGCTGAGTTCACATCAACCGATACCAATGCTTCAGTATGATCGATGACTATGGCACCACCCGAAGGCAACGTTACTTTCCGCGAATAAGCTGTCTCAATTTGGTGTTCGATCTGAAAACGCGAGAATAACGGCACATCATCGTTATAAAGTTTGATGCGGCTGACATTATCAGGCATAACATGGCTCATAAACTGGTAGGCCTGCTCATGAATGCTCTCAGTATCAATCAGAATTTCACCAATCTCTTGATGGAAGTAATCACGTATGGCGCGTGTTACTAAACTGCTTTCCTGGTAAATTAGAAATGCGCCGCTTTGGTTCTTGGAAGCATCCTCAATAGCACGCCATAGCTGCAACAGATAATTCAGATCCCACTGTAACTCTTCTTCGCCACGACCTATACCAGCAGTCCGAGCAATAATGCTCATACCTGGTGGAATATCGAGCTGCGACATTACCTCACGCAGTTCAGCGCGATCCTCGCCCTCAATACGACGAGACACTCCACCCCCACGTGGGTTGTTGGGCATCAGAACTAAAAGGCGCCCTGCCAGTGAAATGTATGTAGTAAGAGCCGCGCCCTTAGTACCGCGCCCATCCTTGTCTACCTGAACAATAAATTCCTGGTCCTCATGTAGAACATCTTGAATACGAGAGCGTACAGGATCAGCGCCTTCCTTGAAATAAGATCTAGAAATTTCCTTGAACGGTAGAAAGCCGTGACGCTCGCCACCGTAGTCCACAAATACAGCTTCGAGGCTGGGCTCAATGCGGGTAACAACGCCTTTGTAGATGTTACTCTTGGACTGCTCTTTGCCGGCTGTTTCAATGTCAAGATCAATAAGTTTCTGACCGTCAACAATGGCGACCCGAAGTTCTTCCGGCTGTGTCGCATTAAATAACATGCGTTTCATTATTATATTTCTCCCGCGCGCTGGCCACGGGCAAGCAAGCCATACATGGTCGGATTGCATCCGATTCACGTATATGAGAATCTATTAATTAGGCAACTTTGTCATAGTGTCGGGCTAAAGTTAAAAATTACCATTCTCCGGCTTGTCACTAAGGATACTGCTTTTTAATTAAGCAGAACCCAAAATTAAGTTTCCGTCAGATTTCAACTATAGCTACCCCCAAGAAGCGGGTGCTATGATACACAACACTGAAATCTGCATGTGATTTGAGCGCGCAATTCAATCATTATTGCTACTTTTATTGGTGAGCAACGTTAACCAGGTTTCGGGGTCGGTTCTCGGCCTTGTTCTGTTAAGATCCAATCAACAGTGCCATTTACACACCGGATAAAGGACGGAATTGAACTCCGAATTAGCAAGTATAAGTAAAATTAAGGATTTAGGCAAAGATTTTCCTTTGAATGCCGTGATCAAGGAAGTCATTGGCGAGGACAGCAATGATCAGCGTATAGATAATTTCTTGATCAAACGCCTTAAAGGTATTCCCAGAGGCCACATCTATCGGTCTCTACGCAGTGGGCAGGTACGGATCAACGGTAAGCGTGTGAAAGCTAGTTACCGGTTGCGTGAAGGTGACACGGTACGTATTCCACCAACAAAAAGAGCAAAAAATAAATCACCAAATAAAATTAAATTGGCTGAATCAAGATT
>SMVA01174558.1_pt1 | contig 21359 bp, 18 predicted proteins | sample 2456451 | NCBI WGS metagenome assembly SMVA01 (sample SAMN11095933, study PRJNA526329) | marine sediment metagenome | biome: Marine sediment; feature: Surficial sediment; material: Deep marine sediment; isolation source: Hadal surficial sediment | place: Pacific Ocean | collected 2014-05 | depth... | reverse complement strand
TCGGGGGTATGTTGTCTTGCTGTATCACTCTGTCGAGGAAAGTATCGGTGCGCTTGAGGATCTAAAGCGATTGCTGAAGGCGGCTGCCAGCTAATCTGTTATAGCTGAGACCGTAGCACGGTCTTAGTCAAGATCATTGGGCGAGTATTCACCAATGAGGTTTGGCACTTTGTATATTGTTTGTTGATGACTGGAGCTTCAGCAGGCAAATTAGCAAGAATGAGTATCACAGGATTGTGTTACACGAACAAAATTAGAGTCACATTAATCGGTTGCGTGCTGAATTTTAAGGTCAAATTACATGTTAGATCTTGCCATAATCCTTGTAATGATCGGCATTATTGCCAGTCTAGGTAGTGGTCTCTACTTTCTGGTGCATGATCGTGGGAAGACAGAGCGCACTGTCGTATCACTCAGTATAAGGGTGGTTTTGGCGATCCTGTTACTCGTTCTGTTGGCAATAGGATTCGTCAGCAGATACATGTAACTACGTAGTAGAAAATCACTCCCTAGTTTTCCCCCACACTTGACCTGCGCCCCAATTTTAAATACATTGCCATCCATCTGTTAGAGGTGCCTGAGTCAACCTGTTAGCTTCGACATTAAAGTTTAATGCTAATAGGGTTATTCAGGTTAACCGGGAAGTTCGGTACGTCAGTTTCATTTTCGAGCTGCTTATTCCGACGCTGCCCCCGCAACGGTGATCCGTATACATCAGAAATTTCGATGGATATTAGAGAGCCCGATACCGGCCTTCTTCAGACTGCCACCAGTATAAGTAGCTGGTAAAAACGATGTAGCGGAGGGCTCATCGGTAGTCAGATCTGTTGCTGATCAAGCAATCATTCTACTACTGCTTTTTGTCTCTCCCTCATGAAATTGTTTATTTCATCGAGGACAACTTTAATGAAATCTTATATCTCAACAGGCATTGCCCTGGCGTTTGCCTGTAGCAGTCTTTCAATTTATTCGCAAGTTGAAGTGCAAGAAATTCTAGTAACAGCAAATCGCATAACTCAATCAATCGACACGATCAATGCGGCAGTAACAGTAATTACTCGGGAAGACATCGAAAAAACGTTAGCTCAAGACTTGCCTGACCTGTTGCTTGCTAAAGCTGGCTTGCATATTGCGCAGTCAGGTGGGCAGGGTGGTCAAAGCAGTTTATTTATGCGTGGAACAGAATCTGATCATACCCTGGTGCTAATCGATGGTGTTCAGGTCTCAACGTCCACTGGAACTTCAGCTCGGCTGGAGTACATCGCCTTGGATCAGATAGAGCGAATAGAAATAGTTCGCGGACCACGTTCAAGCATTTATGGATCAGAGGCGATAGGAGGAGTATTACAAATATTCACCCGGAAAAGTGGTGAGGAGAACTTCCAGGGGTCGGTTAATTTAACGGTGGGAACTGAAAATTCAACCAATTCCAATATTAACCTTTCAGGTAGGGCGGAAAATACGAGCTGGGCTTTGAGCTATAGCAAAAAGGATACTGATGGTATCGATTCAAGATTTGGCGGGAGTGATGATGACGATGGCTATGCCAATGATTCGCTGTCACTGACTCTGGCGCACCAATGGAGTGAACAGAGTGAAGTACATGTCACCTACTCTGAATTTGACGCAAATTCTGATTTTGACGATGGCAGCGTCTTCAGTAAAAGCAAGCAGCTCTCTAGCAGTTTTAATCTGCAGTTAAATGAGAATTGGAACAGTAGTTTGACGATTGAGGTGTTCGAAGAGAGCAATGACAATTTTGGGTCATTTGGAGATACTACCAGCGAAACAGATACTCGTATGATTCGGTGGAATAATGACCTTACCTTATCAGGTAGAGATCATTTAGTTCTGGGCATGGATTCACAAAAACAGGAACTGAATTACCAATCCTTTGGAGCGGTGCAGTCGGAGGATTCAAGGGACAATGAGGGGGTGTACGGAGTTTATCTGTTTAACCCGGCACCATTCGATGTCACCCTTTCCTTACGCAATGATGACAATGAGCGATTTGGAAATCATTCTACTGGAAGTGTGTCAGTTGGAGGGAAAGTGAGTGAAAATACCAGGCTATGGGCGAGTTACGGAACCGCGTTTAAAGCGCCTAACCTGATTGATTTGTATGTAGACTTCCCGTCTTTCTTTTTCTTCGCCAATCCAGATCTGGACCCGGAAACATCTAAAAGCATTGAATTAGGTCTGGCGGCGGATTTTTTTGACACGAATTTTAATATTAGTTTATTCCAAACCGATATCGATGACTTGATCAGCAGCGATCAGACTTTCACATCATTAGCGAATGTAGAGAAAGTTGAAATAAAAGGGCTTGAAATTACATTAAGCAAGATGTTAGGCGAGTGGGCGCTTGATTTTAATCTGACTGTGCTTGATCACGAAAATCTTACAACGGGCGATGAATTATTACGCAGACCTAATGAAAGTTTTTCGATGCAAGCTTCACGTCAATATGAAAAGTTTGATTTACACCTAAACTGGTTGGTTCAAAGTGATCACCGGGACTTGGATCCAGTTACTTTTGGTCCTTCGAAAGTGGGTGGTTACGGAATATTGAATGTAGTCGCCGGGTATCAATATTCCGCTGCAATAGCCCTACGTATTCGAATTGGGAATCTATTAGATAAAAAATACAGTGTGGTAGACGGGTTTAACACCTATGGTCTAACTGGACAATTGTCATTAAGTATTAGTTTCTGAGGCTTCTTAGACCCATAAGTAGCGACCAACCCGGTAGAGCTAGAGCACTGGGTTGGCGGGGCAGGGTATGGATGCTGGAACCGGTTTTAGCTAAAGGAAAAACAATCTGACCTCTACGGATGTCGTTGATTTAGGGATAAAAAACAAAAGAAAATTGTTGTTAGCTAAGTTGTCCCCAATTGATGTTTGGGACCCTTGAAATCTCTTGTGGAGCAAGTTTTTAGTGGATTCCCCTCGATTTCAGTTTTGAAATCCAGTTAAATTTTCCATCATTCAGTAATTGAAAAGTGAAATCCCTCTCTAACTGGTGGGTTAAATGAAATAGATTTAACGGGTTGTTGACCAGTTTCACCAGGCCGCGCAGACTCACTGAAGCTTTAATACAAGCTATGGTCTATAACTATAATTAAAAAGGCATCGATTGCCTCATTACCAGCTGATTTCAAGGAAAGCTGTATGGGTCAAGTAATACGCTTCAGTGATCATCAAGCTAATGCTTGCAAAGTCAGATCGCACGGACAGGACAGCCTGATTCCGGTGGAACTTGCATTGGGCATAAATGATGAAAAAACCTGTCTAGCCACCATTGCCAGGTATGAAAACTGTGCTATTCATCCGCGACTGTTATCAGACGGATCAGGCGAAGTGATATATCTGATAATGATTTGTGACGCGATCTGGTTGAACAAGCGTATTCTAGCTTTGGGGGAGCTTGATGACGAGGGCATGAGTGATTGTATAGATCTAATTCAGATGCTCGAAAACGTCAATGATTCTTTGGTGGATGGCGCCTGGGGCTCCATCAACTCTATGAAAAACCAGTATTCCTGATTATTTTCCTGGCTTCAAGGTAGTACTTTGCAATCCCTCGTAGGGAAGCGTCCGTACTTCTAAGAGCAAATCTGTCTGATCGTTTAGATAAAAACTTGCGTCATTAGCGACTGCCTCGGTTGGTAATATGACAAGCAGGTGGCAATCTCCTTCTTCTGTTGTGACTACCTTAATAATTTCGTTTTTTACCGATTCTTGCTGATTTTGATACCCAACCGAGTTAATCGCTTCTGGCCCAATCGGGCAATGGCTCTGGTAAAGATGGTATAGACGTTTTTTCGCCGTGCCGCGATAGAACATTCGAGCGACAATTTCTTGACCTGTATAGCAGCCCTTGTTGAAATCAATTGGGCCGGAAATATCATAATTTAACGCTTCAGGCAGGTATTGTTCGATCATTGCCGGAGTTATGTGGGCGATTCCTGCTTTAATGTCTTCTAGCTCCCAAGCATGATTGCCAATGATAAGCGATTGATCTTTCAAGGATAAAATCGCTGAGCTATCTTCCCCGTGGTCTCCATCATGTGCCAGATCCTGCCATATCTCGTAGCGAGGTATAAGGCCGGGAATTTTAATCAGGAGATGATTTTCTATACTGATCACGGCGCCGTCATCAACAGGATAACCGCCGAATATTTCGTCTAAAAGTTTGTGGGCATCATTACCAATTAGGCCGAAACGGGAAAATCGCCTTTCGGCATTGACAATTTCGGCGTTGGAAAAAACAATATACTTGGCCAATACCGACTTCGCAATTTCAGCCACGCCAGTGTCAAAATGTAAGAAGCAAGAATGCTGATATTCAAAAATACGAAAGTCGGCTATTGTCCGCCCTTTAATATTGCAGAGAATGCCGCTTAAACTCTGACTACCAGTCAATGCATCAATGTCACAAGAAACCTGACCTTGCAGAAATTTCTTGCTGTCTTCTCCATCTATAGAAAGTAGATCCAAGGCTTGTAAGTCAACCAATGTGCTATGCATGTCCAATCTTCCTGTTATTGATAGTCAGCACGATATTAACGATAAGGCTGGTATTGTCAGCCAATACCATAAGGTAATTAAAAGTCGCAACATAATACGTTTTTCAGCATAATTCGCAACGGCTAGTCATTCCATTCTGCCTTTTTGGCCGCGAAGTTAAATTAATGTCCCAACTGAATAAAAATCGAATTTTCTGGCAAAGCCGTCGTGGAATGTTAGAGCTTGATCTGTTGCTTGAGCCGTTTGTCCGGCATTGTTACGACAATCTTACGACCGAGGAGCAACAGCTATACCAGGAGTTTTTGGCCCATGAAGATCAGGAGCTATATGACTGGCTTCTACTGCGTAAAAACCCGACCGATAAATCATTTGATCGTCTTATTCGCTTGATTCTGGAAAATCCCAATCGATCATCCTAGACTAAATTAAGGTCAATAGTTCTTTGTTAGTCTTATCTAACTGCGCATGTCGTTTTAAACCACTAGGCACAGGGCGCCACAGAGTGAGCAGAAATAAATCAAAAACCCTCAGGCTTGACATAAAAACTTCAAAGCTTGCTTGTGTGGTTTTGATGAGCTGCCATGTGCTTGCCTTCTCTAGTGTTTTAAGTGCAAACATCCCATTTTATGTAAAGACTTTGTTAGGGTTTTTAGTGCTGGTCAGTTTCGCCAAGCAGGGGAGTCGGGCACTTTTATTATCTCAGTGTAGTATCTATCGGGTTTATGTTGGGCAACAGGGAGTAACATTAATTAGTCGAAGAGGTAAACAGAAAGCGCATATAAACAGAGTGCGTTATTTGAGCTACTTACTCACGCTACTGGAGTTTAAAATTGAAGAACAAGCTGATGGTCGGATTGTGTTTCTACCTTCCCTGATTTTGCTGCCTCTGCTGATTGATTCCATATCGGTGGCGCAGCGCAAGGATTTACATGGGTTTCTGAATCATTCGTTAAAACCGTATGGCAGCTCATCTACCTAGCAATTTTAAACTCAACTGGGTGGACGGAAACCGGTTGGGATCAGAACTGTGTCTACGGGATTGTCCGCAAGCTCGGGATAATCCAAGGTGTAGTGCAGCCCGCGGCTCTCTTTACGGCTTAAAGCACTGTCTATAATTAGTTTGGCCACCAGAATCAAGTTGCGGAGTTCAAGTAAATCCGTGCTGATTTTATACTGTTTGTAATACTCCTGAATTTCCAACTCAAGTACCTGAATTCTTTGCTTTGCTCTTTGCAGGCGACGGTCCGTTCGAACTATTCCCACAAAGTCCCACATGAATCGCCTCAGTTCATCCCAGTCATGGGAAATTAAAATCTCATCTTCGGATTTGTTCACATTGCTTTCGTCCCAGGGCAGTCCAGCGACAGACAACTCGGTATTAATGATTTTTTCTTCGATTTGCCTGGACGCCGAGAACGCCAACACAAAACATTCCAACAAGGAATTACTTGCCATTCGATTGGCACCATGCAGTCCAGTGAAACTGGTCTCACCGATTGCATAGAGGTTGGGAATATCAGTTTCACCTTGTTTGTTCACCATCACCCCACCGCAGGTGTAGTGCGCCGCAGGGACAACAGGAATGCGTTGCTCACAAATGTCGATAGCAAATTTCAAACACCTTTCATAAATCGTCGGAAAATGAGACAGAATAAATTCCCTTGGCTTGTGGGAAATATTTAAATAGACGCAGTCGCAGCCGAGGCGTTTCATTTCGTGATCTATTGCGCGCGCCACAATATCCCGAGGGGCCAGCTCCAGGCGTGCGTCAAAACGCTGCATGAATCGATTGCCATCGGGTAATTCCAGGTAGGCGCCTTCACCTCTTAATGCTTCAGTAATCAGAAAAGATTTAGCGTGTGGATGAAACAGGCAAGTCGGATGAAATTGGTTAAATTCCATATTTGCGACACGGCAGCCGGCTCTCCATGCCATGGCTATCCCATCTCCACTGGCTCCGTCGGGATTGGTAGTATAAAGATAAGCCTTGCTTGCGCCGCCAGTGGCCAGTACCACAAACTTAGCGCGGAACAATCTCACCTTGCGGGTTTGAGAGTCCATAATATAAGCGCCGACGCAGGCCTGGTCTGGTAAACCCAGTTTATTACGAGTGAGTAAGTCAACCGCGATGTGATTTTCAAATAACTGAATATTATTATGGCTCAGTGCCTGTTTTTGTAGTGTGTTGAAAACCGCTTTTCCGGTGGCGTCCGTTGCATGAATAATGCGCCTATGGCTATGGCCACCTTCTTTAGTCAGATGTAATGAAGTGAGATCATCGGGTGAAAGCGAGGGTTCTGTTTTGGCGTGTGGCAACGGGACAGGTTTATCTTTGGTAGTAAAAGGGACTCCCTGGCCCACCAGCCAACGAATACATTCATTGCTATTGGAAACCACGAACTCAACCATGTCATTATGGCAAAGCCCTACACCGGCGGTTAATGTGTCTGTGACATGATCATGGATACTGTCATGGTCATCTAGAACGGCAGCAATACCGCCCTGAGCATAAAAAGTGGCACCTTCACGTAAGCTTCCTTTGCTTATAACAGCGACATTGGAAAACTCAGCGCAGCGTAGCGCCAAAGTTAATCCTGCTGCACCACTGCCAATTATTAGTATATCCCTATCCAGGTAGGCAGTTTTATTGCTGTTAGTCTTACTAGTCATTAGTATTGCTTGTTTCAATCAGGCGGGCTGCTGCCATGGGCTTTTTCGCTAACCTGGATGTTCGATTTTCGGTTTAAAGGATTAGGTTTTGAGGTCGATTTCGAGTTGTTTCTCAGTAAAAATGCCCGTCAGGCACTGAATTTGTATTAAAAGTACAGTAATTCTATAGTTTTAGAGAACTTTTGAACATCCCTGCGGTCTATGTCTGTGAATGTTAGTAAATGTTCTAGCAGAGTAGTTCCGAGGCTGAGAGCGGAGTTGGGACATTGTGAAAGAGGATACCGACCAACAACTGGTTGATCGTGTACTGAAAGGGAATGATCAGGCTTTCAATCTGTTGGTATTAAAGTATCAACATAGAGTTGGGGCTCTAATTTCACGGTTCATCAGCGATCAGCATGAAGTAGAGGACGTTTGCCAGGAAGTCTTTATAAAGGCTTATCAGGCTTTGTCATTATTTAGAGGTGATAGTGCTTTTTATACATGGCTGTACCGGATAGCAGTTAATACAGCCAAGAACTATCTGGTTTCTAAGAGACGCCGACCTCCAGCCACAGATCTGGATATTGTAGACTCTGAAACCAATGAAGTTGTCGTTCCGTTGAGAGACCTTGATACGCCAGAGGCCAGGTTATCAGCGGATAATTTAAAATGCGCTATTGACGATGCGATCGAGGAGTTACCGGAGGAACTTAAGACTGCATTTACCCTGAGAGAATTTTCGGGGTTAAGTTATGAAGACATAACTGAGGTAATGAATTGTCCCGTGGGGACGGTTAGATCAAGAATTTTCAGAGCACGTGAAGCAATCGATAAGAAAATCCGCGAGTTAATTTGAATATTGGTCCTAAATTTAGTGAGAACAGACCTGAAATGAACGACACAGATAAACAGAGCCTGTCTGCATTAATCGATAACGAAGTCGACGATCTGGAATTACGCCGGTTGTTAAAAGCTGTTGAGGTTAATTCAGATTTGCAGTCAACCTGGGGACGAATGAACCTGGTTCAAGCTGTTTTGCACGATGGTAATGTCCAACATTCTACAGTGTTGCCGCTAATCGGAGATGATTTTGCTAATAAAGTGGCCGAAGCTATCGCCCATGAACCTCGCCCATCTGTAACCCAAACACTCGCGGGCAACTGGGGGAAATCCTTTGCTAAGCTTGGTATTGCGGCCTCTGTGGCACTGGCTTTTTTCCTGGGAATGCAGGCTACGGTATTTCAGCCAGAATATTCCGGGTCCGGGGTTGCTCCTTTAGCCCGGCAGGCTGACCAGTTGAACTTTGAATCCCTATCTGGAGCAGCACAAAATAATGCTACTCTTATTGCTGAGTCGACTGTACGTCAAGTTGATCCAGAAGCCTTTCAACGATTGGAAGACTATATTAACAGTGTGTCAATAAGTCCTGAAGAGCCAGCACAACTGGAACAACTTCAGGATTCTCCGCTATATCGACTTGTCAACGAGATTCAAAACAGTCAGTAACTTCCTATATTTACTTGATATTTGAGGAGAAACCCCAATCCTCTGGGGTTGAGTGTACAATGCTGCCTGGTTTACGTTTAGAGCAGGCTCAAGTACACTCTTGTAAAACCCAAATAGTTACTATTTCATGAATTACAGGCCCACCGGTCAGAAGGATGTGGAGACTTTTATGAAGTTAATAAATTGGTTATCTGCCCCTGTTTTATCAACCAGTATCCTGTTGGTACTGAGTATCGGAATTGGTAGTGTTAGTTACGGTGCCTCATCATTACCTAATTTTGCTGATCTGGTTGAGCAAAATGCGGCGACAATAGTTGAAATTTCCGCTATTCGAATGGTTGAAAATCGGAGCTTTTTACGACGTCGTTTAAACCCTGAACAGGAACCGGAACTTGACCCGCGACCGGAGGAACCTCAGTTGAGTCCCCGGGGTGGCGTAGGAAGTGGATTTATCATCTCTTCTGACGGTTACATAATTACCAATCACCATGTTGTTGACAATGCCGACAAAATTACAATACATCTAACCGATAGACGCGAATTTAACGCCGAGGTAATCGGGCTGGATGAACCTTCTGATCTTGCGCTGTTAAAAATCAATACGGAGGGTTTGCCCTTTGTGAAAATGGGCGATTCCGATTTACTTCGAGTAGGGGATTGGGTGTTGGCGATTGGCTCTCCTTTTGGTTTGGAGTTTTCTGCGGCAGCCGGAATTGTTAGTGCTAAGGGTCGATCGGTTCCTGGTAACAGTCGCTCGAATTACAATTACATGTCATTTATTCAATCCGATGTGGCCATCAATCAAGGCAATTCGGGTGGACCTTTGTTTAATCTCGCTGGGGAAGTTATAGGTATCAATTCACAGATACTCAGCAGGACAGGTGGATCTAACGGGATTTCCTTTTCTATTCCCAGCAATGTTGCCCTGAATGTAATCGCCCAATTAAAAGAATCGGGTAGTGTCCAACGAGGGTTGTTGGGAGTACAAATAAAAGAAGTCAGTTATGCCCTGGCAGAATCTTTTAACCTGGATCGACCACACGGTGCCTTTGTTGATGTGATTTCCCCGGGTAGTCCAGCGGAACAGGCTGGATTAAAGATTGAAGATATTATCTTGGAGTTTAACGATCGTAGTATCGAGGTTTCTGCTGATCTGCCGTTTTACGTGGGTCAGAATAAGCCTGGCACTGATTCCGACTTGGTAGTTTATCGAAACGGTCAACGCTTAAACTTGACTGTGACACTGGGAAGTTCTCCATTAAATGTAGCTCAGGAAACTACGCCTGATCCAGTTCCGTCAAGACGTAATCCACTTGGCCTGGGGATAGCTAATCTTAGTAGTGAGGCCCAACAAGTTTCCGGGTTAAACGGTGTAAGAGTGGTAAAAGTCGACGAGGGGCCGGCTAAGGAATCAGGTATCATTGAAGGAGATGTGATTGTTTCCCTTAATCGACAGGATATTTCAAGCGTGGATCAGTTTGCTGACATAACTGGACGACTCCCCGAAGGTGGATTTGTACCCATCCGGATTGTGCGAGAGGGTAGAGGTACGACACTGGCATTGGAAATCGACTAAGCACTCTATTTCTTCCTAATGATTTGAAAGTATAAAAGGCAGCCTTTGGCTGCTTTTTTTGTCGCCGGTTAGGTAACGGTATTGGCTACTATGATAAAACACCCTGACACACCATGGCAGATACTTTAGAATTGCGACCTTTGTAAAAACGCTACCACTGGAAATCGATATTCGTGAGCGATTTAAACCGTATCCGTAACTTCTCCATTATTGCCCATATTGACCATGGTAAATCGACCTTGGCAGACAGATTTATCCAGTTGTGCGGGGGTGTGCCCGAGCGTGAAATGGAAGAGCAGATGCTCGATACCCTGGATATAGAGAGAGAACGAGGTATAACGATCAAGGCTCAAAGCGTGGCGCTGTATTTTGATTCAAGCGATGGAGAAACCTATCAACTGAATTTCATTGATACGCCTGGGCATGTTGATTTTAGTTACGAAGTTTCCAGGTCCCTGGCAGCCTGCGAAGGGGCTCTGCTGGTAGTTGATGCAGGCCAGGGCGTAGAAGCACAATCAGTTGCTACCTGTTATACGGCTATTGAGCAAGGTCTGGAAGTAATTCCCGTACTCAATAAAATGGATCTTCCACAGGCCGAACCTGATCGAGTTCGTCTGGAAATAGAAGAAATCATTGGTATTGAGGCATCAGAAGCTCTTTGTGCAAGCGCCAAAACAGGTGAAGGTGTTAGGGAAATACTCGAGCAGATTATTGTCAAGGTGCCACCCCCGGTAGCTAATGAGGGAGCCGACCTGCAGGCGCTTATAATCGATTCCTGGTTTGATAATTATCTTGGTGTAGTGTCATTAGTCAGGGTGAAAGAAGGGGTGTTAGTTAAGGGCGATAAAATTATTCTCAAATCGATCGGTAAAGCGCATACCGTAGATAGCATTGGCGTCTTTACACCAAAGCGAAAAGAAAAAGGCAAACTTTCGGCTGGTGAGGTAGGTTTTATTGTCGCTGGAATAAAAGACATACATGGTGCGCCAGTTGGCGATACCATTACTCTGGCTGCGACCCCGAACGTCGAAGCATTGGCCGGATTTCGCCAGGTAAAACCTCAGGTTTATGCTGGACTATTCCCAATATCATCAGACGATTTTGAAAGTTTTAGGGGCGCCTTGTCCAAGCTTACCCTCAATGATGCATCGCTTTATTATGAACCAGAAAATTCTGACGCATTAGGATTTGGTTTCCGTTGTGGTTTTCTCGGTCTGCTGCATATGGAAATAATACAGGAGCGCCTGGAGCGGGAGTATAACCTGTCTTTAATTACCACCGCGCCGACAGTGATTTATGAGGTGCAATTGAGGAATGGTGAAGTGGTCTCAGTAGACAGTCCGTCTAGATTGCCGCCCGTGATAGATATTCAGGAAATGCGTGAACCTATCGTGTTGGCCAGCATATTGGTACCTCAAGAGTACCTGGGGAATGTGATTAATCTGTGTATTGAAAAACGTGGTGTACAAAAAGATATGCAGTTTATTGGCAATCAGGTTTCGCTGAACTACGAACTTCCGATGAATGAGGTAGTACTTGACTTCTTTGATCGTCTCAAGTCTGTAAGTCGAGGTTATGCTTCCCTTGACTACCATTTCATACGATTCGAAAAATCCAATCTTGTGCGTTTAGATATCTTGCTTAACGGCGATAAAGTAGATGCCCTTGCTATGATCGTGCACCGCGACCATGCGAATTCCAAGGGGAGACTGTTGACTGAAAAAATGAAAGAATTGATACCGCGTCAATTGTATGATGTTGCCATTCAAGCTGCAATTGGCGGTCAGATCATTTCTCGACAAACAGTAAAAGCCCTTAGGAAAAACGTCACAGCAAAGTGTTATGGCGGCGATATTAGCCGTAAAAAGAAACTATTGGAAAAACAGAAAGCTGGCAAAAAACGTATGAAAAGAGTAGGAAATGTAGAAGTCCCTCAGGAAGCCTTCTTAGCTATACTGAAGATTGACTCATGATGGATATTGATTTTGCATTAGTTCTTGTTGTATTGGTTAGCCTCTGTGGGCTTATATGGCTGCTGGATTCCTTGCTGCTGAAAAAATCTCGAGAACAGGTGGTTGAAGAGTATCGTCGGAAGCAGGGAAAGACCAAAAATAACAAAGTGGCTAAGGAAGAATTGTCAGTTCTTGGACAAGAGCCCATTATTGTGGAGTATGCCAAGTCTTTTTTCCCCGTACTATTAGTCGTACTTGCACTCAGATCTTTTGTGCTGGAACCCTTCCAGATTCCAACTGGCTCAATGATACCTACCTTGAAGGTTGGGGATTTTATTCTAGTTAACAAATACGCCTATGGGCTACGTCTTCCGGTTGTTGGTACAAAACTTGTGGATATTGGTGAGCCGCAACGAGGCGAAGTAATGGTTTTTATCCCACCCCATGAGGACAAGTACTATGTTAAGAGGGTAATTGGATTACCCGGAGACCGAATTCGTTATGAGAACAAAATGCTTTATATAAACGGTGAAGAAATACCGCGGGAATATGTGGAGGACATTGACGTTGATACTAGCCAAGGAGCATTGCCAGGCACGTTACACAGGGAATTAATAGGTGGTGTAGAACACGATACACAGTTTATCGATATTGTGGATAATTTTGGTCAAAGGACTTCATGGATAGTCCCAGACGAACATTATTTCATGATGGGAGACAATCGAGACAATAGCCTTGATAGCCGGAGATGGGGCTACGTACATGAGGGAAAGATCGTGGGTAAAGCCATTGCCGTGTGGTTACATAAGGATCCAGGCTTGAATTTACCAAACTTTTCCAATAATCAGCTGATAAAGTAAATATGTGATTTTATTGGCGGATTTAAACCGCTATAAATCGTATGTTTGGCATTCAAATTCAAATCAGACATTGTCTGGATGGTGAAACTATGACAAATGGTTATCTTGGCTCGACTTATCAAGCTGGAGTATCCAAATTAGGCTTGGTATTACTAATAGCATTTACCGCATCTTTTCTTACCCTGGGATTGAAAGTTGGCCCATTCTATTTGGATAATAGTGTACTAGTTGGACTGGCTGACGAGTTGGTTGAAGGCGGAGTTGCAAATGACTTAACCCAGGATGAAATCAGACAACGATTCGCAAATACTCTTCGTTTGAACGGTATTTATGGTTTCGATCTGAGTGATATTCGGGTGAGCCGTAGCACTGGTGGTCGAACCGCAATTAATATCGCCTATGAACGTCGAGTTCCTATGTTTGCTAATCTGGATGTTGTGGCGGCATTCGACCATACATCTCAGTAGATGTCAGCCGATCTGAATCGCCTCCTTGAGAGGCTGGGCTATCAATTTCAAGACCAGTCTTTGATTCAAAGAGCGCTTACCCATCGCAGCGCAAGCAAAGATCACAATGAACGATTCGAGTTCCTTGGAGACTCGATTCTAGGTCTGGTGATCAGTGAGGAGTTGTTCAAACTATTCCCCGATGCAACAGAAGGTGAATTGAGCCGATTGCGAGCCAGCCTGGTTAATCGTAAAGTCTTAGCGGAAATTGCTCTGGAGCTGGAACTGGGACATCACTTACAACTTGGTGTTGGGGAGCGTAAGAGCGGCGGAAAGCATCGTACTTCAATTCTTGCAGATACTGTAGAAGCTATCATCGCGGCGGTGTATCTTGACAGTGGATTATCAGATAGCGATAGAGTAATAAAAACGCTATTTCAGAAACGGCTGCAGGCAATCGTTTTTTCCGACCAGCAAAAAGACAGTAAAACTCGCTTACAGGAACATTTACAAGCAGGTGGGATGCCTTTGCCAAAATACTCGGTGACAGATATTTCAGGTGAAGCCCATGACCAAATATTTACTGTGGAATGTCTGGTAGCATTACGCGATGAACCCTGTGTTGGCATTGGAAAAAGCAAACGCCTTGCTGAACAAAATGCCGCTACAAAAGTTTTGAACCTTTTAGAAGCTCCGCTATGAGTTCAGCTAAGGATGTTGAAAATTCAACAGTGCCTCGATGCGGTTTCATCGCTTTAGTGGGTCGCCCCAATGTGGGAAAATCAACTCTGCTGAACCACCTGTTACGACAAAAAATCAGTATTACTTCGCGCAAACCACAAACTACACGCCATCGTATTGTTGGCATTCGTACGACGGATAATATTCAGTATGTCTATGTTGATACCCCTGGACTGCATCAAGATCGGAAAAAGGCTCTCAATAGAATAATGAACGAGACTGTTGACCGAGTGATTCGGGACGTGGATCTGGTGATATTCATGGTAGAGCGACTTGCTTGGACCGAAGACGACGAATTGGTGTTAAAGGCATTGGCGAAAGTTGACAAACCAGTGCTCCTGGTAATTAATAAATGCGATCTTGTCGGAGAAAAAAACCAGATTCTGCCGCATATTGACTCATTGTCTAAGAAAAGGTCTTTCGCGGAAATAATTCCCGTATCTGCATTGAAACGAAGTAATCTGGAAATTTTTGACGATGTGGTAGGAAAGTATTTGCCTGAGAGTGATTTTCTTTATCCCCGGGACCAGGTTACGGACAGAAGTTCACGTTTTATTGCGGCTGAGATTATCAGGGAAAAAATTACCAGGCAGTTGGGAGATGAACTTCCTTACCAGGTAACTGTAGAAATAGAAAAATTTTCCGACCAGGAGGTCATCGTTCACATTCACGGTCTCATACTGGTAGAAAAAAAAGGCCAGAAACAAATTCTCATAGGCAAGGGCGGCGAACGACTTAAGTCCATTGGCAGTGCAGCCCGGGTTGACATGGAAAAAACATTTAATAAGAAGGTAATGTTAAAGCTTTGGGTTAAAGTTAAGTCCGGCTGGGCTGACAACGAGCGTGCGTTACGAAGCCTTGGGTACACTGACTACTAGCTGATCCAGCAACTATGGAAAACAGGGTTTATTTACAACCGGCATATATCCTGCACAAGCAGGCATTTCAAAATACCAGCCTGTTAGTTGACTTTTTCTGCGTTGATTACGGTAGGGTTCGGGTTGTGGCTCGAGGAGCAAGGCGAGCCAAATCAAAATACCGACCCTTGCTACAAATTTTTCAACCGTTATTGATATCTCTGGTGGGGCGAGGTGAAGTAAAGACCCTTGCAGCGCTCGAAAGTAGTGTGGCTAACTTTGAGCTTCAAGGCGAGAGATTATTTAGTGGTTTATACTTGAACGAATTGATCACACGGATATTGATAAGCAATGTTGAATATTCGCAGTTGTACAAGAGCTATCAAAGTGCTTTGTTAGCTTTAACGGGTACTGATGGCTTAAATATTGTTTTACGTCGATTTGAGTTGTGTCTACTTAAGGAACTGGGATATGCCATAGACCTTGAACAAGATTGCGTAACCGGTCAACCGATCAATACCGATAAAAAATATTTGTTTATACCTAACCACGGTTTTGAATGTGTTGCCAGTATACAAGACAGCGAAAGAACCAGCGTTAATGTTTTCCTCGGTAAGCATATAAGGGAGCTGAGTGAACTAAGCTTTTGTGATCAGGAAAGTACCAATGCAGCTAAGTTTATTCTCAGGATAGCGTTACAAGCCCACCTAGGTGATAAGCCCATCCACAGCCGCAGGTTATTCGCGCACAGTGCCTGATTTCCGCAAGGTTCTGACTAACCCTACCACCCCTCATTGTTACAATTAGCCGAAGGATCTCTTGTTGGTATCTTTAAGCCTAATCCTAATCAGGGTAGAATCGCGCGTCTTATATCAATTACACAGCAACCCATGTCTTATCAAACGATTGACAGCCAAATTGGAAACACGCCACTGGTCAAGCTGCAGCGCCTTACCAAAGATACCAGTAACACCATTCTGGCGAAATTGGAGGGTAATAATCCAGCAGGATCCGTCAAGGATCGTCCTGCTTTGAATATGATTTTGCAAGCAGAATTGCGCGGCGAAATAGCCCCTGGCGACGTGTTAATTGAAGCAACGAGTGGCAACACTGGGATTGCCTTGGCAATGGTTTGTGCCATTAAAGGTTACAAACTGATTTTGATCATGCCGGAAAATATGAGTAATGAGCGAAAAGCGTCAATGACTGCCTATGGAGCTGAGCTGGTCGCCGTGACTGAAGAAGAAGGCATGGAAGGGGCTAGGGATTTAGCCGTTAAAATGCAGAGCGAAGGAAAGGGGCGAGTGCTAGATCAGTTTGCTAATCAGGATAACCCGAATGCACATTATATGCGCACAGGCCCCGAAATCTGGCGTGATACCAGAGGTGAAATTACTCATTTTGTCTCCTCAATGGGAACCACAGGCACGATCATGGGTGTCTCACGCTATTTGAAAGAGCAAAACCCAGATGTTGAAGTAGTTGGTTTGCAGCCTAAGGATGGATCTCGAATCCCGGGTATACGACGCTGGCGACAGGAATATATGCCAAAAATATACGACGCCACTCGGGTTGACCGTATTATCGACGTGGATCAACGGGATGCTGAGACTACAATGCGTGCGCTCGCTAGAGAGGAAGGGATATTTTGCGGAGTGTCATCTGGAGGCAGTGTGTATGGCGCGCTGCAGCTAGCACGAGAATTGACCGACGCTATCATCGTAGTAATAGTCTGTGATCGTGGTGACCGCTATCTTTCAACGGGCGTTTTTGACTGAATTTATCCAAACAGAACCACCCTAATACAATGTCTAGACGCCGAAGGCGCAATAAACGAAATTTACCCGACGCTGCCGTTCGATTAACGATCGACCGACTGAGCCATGAAGGCAGAGGTATAGCATCCAATAACGGTAAAATCGCGTTTGTCGACGGCTCCCTCCCCGGTGAGACAGTTACTGCTCGCTATTTGAATTCAAGATCCCGCTATGACGAACTCACTGTCGAGACGATCGTCGAACCCAGCCCGAATAGGGTAACACCCGCTTGTCCTTTTTTCGGTGTTTGTGGGGGATGTTCTTTACAGCATTTAGCATCAAGCGAACAGATACTATTCAAACAAAAACAACTGCTTGATCAATTGTGCCATGCAACAGGATTAGAAGTCTCATCAGTCGAGATTTTGAAGGTCTTGCAGGCCGATGCATACAATTACCGTAGGAAAGCTCGACTTGCTGTGCGGTTCGTGTCAAAGAAAGGTGGAGCTCTGGTTGGTTTTCGTGAAAAGCATCATACGTTTATTACTGATATGGATGATTGCCATGTTCTGATAGAACCAATAGCCAGCTTGATTAAGCCGCTTAGGGAATTGATAAATCAACTTGACTCGAAATTTGACATACCTCAATTTGAAGTGGCCGCCGGAGAAAGAGATGCGGGCTTATATCAAGTCGCATTGATAATGAGGCATTTGAAACCATTACCTGAGTCAGACCTGGGTCTGGTCAGGAATTTTGCTATCAAACATCAAGTTGATTTCTATCTGCAGTCTAAAGGTGTAGAAACTATTCGTAAATTCTGGCCTGAAACCAAGACGCAAAGGCTTCAATATCAGCTACCCGACTATGGTTTTACCATGGAATTTCATCCCAGCGAATTCATTCAAGTCAATGGGGCGATAAATCGCCAGATCATTCCTTTGGCACTTGAGCTTCTGGATTTACAGAAAGACGATCAAGTGTTGGACTTATTTTGCGGACTTGGCAATTTCACTTTACCCATCGCAACATCGTGTTTAAACGTAGTAGGAGTAGAGGGAAGTGAATCTATGGTGGAAAGAGCCAGGGAAAACGCAATAAACAATGATGTTAAAAATGCAGAATTTTATGCGACGAATTTATACGAATCTTTCAGTAGTCAGTCCTGGAGTAAGCGGCGGTTCACTAAAGTATTACTCGATCCGCCTCGTTCCGGTGCCATTGAACTCATTGATTTTCTGGCCAATTTAGGAGCGGCAAAAATTGTTTACATCTCATGCAATCCAGCCACATTGGCTCGGGATGCAGCAAGATTATCGGAAAATGGTTACACTTTGAAAAAAGCCGGTGTTATCGATATGTTCCCACACACGGCCCACGTTGAATCAATTATTGAATTTGTTTGCACGAGTCAATTTAATAAATCCAAATAGTAAAGGAAGATAGGAAATCGAATTATTTCCTCGATCGCGCCTATTTTTGATCCATTAATCATACCAGGAGTGAATGCATAACCATGGAAAAGTTGCTGCATATAATGGCGTTGTTGCGAGACAAAAAGTACGGCTGTCCATGGGATCTGGAACAGACTCACAACAGCTTGGTCCGGTATACGTTGGAAGAAGTTTACGAAGTAGTTGACGCAATAGAGAATGGTTCTGCAGAACAGCTGAAGGATGAGTTAGGTGATCTTTTATTTCAGGTTGTTTTTTATGCGCGAATTGCACAGGAAGATGGGATATTTGATTTCTCAGAGATAGTAGATGCTATCGCAGATAAACTAGTACGGCGTCATCCCCATGTGTTTCCGCAGGGGCAATTAGAAAACTTTGGACAGGATCAACTACTTAATGCCGAAGACGTGGTTGTGAATTGGGAGGCAATAAAGGAACAAGAGCGCAAGATGAAAAAAACGTCAAATTCTGACCAGGAAAGTGATTCTGTGTTGCGCGATATTCCGGTTGCTCTACCTGCCTTGGAAAGAGCATTGAAGATGCAAAAACGCGCTGCTGCAGTCGGCTTTGATTGGGATAATGTGAATCCGGTTGTAAGTAAATTGAAGGAAGAACTTGAGGAAGTGGAAAATGCCATTGCGGACAAAGATCCTTTGGCAGTAGCAGAGGAGATTGGGGACTTGATGTTTACCGTAGTTAATCTCGCACGCCATGTAAAAGTTGAACCGGAAAATGCATTGAGAAAAGCCAATCGCAAGTTCGAGAGACGCTTCAGGTATATTGAGGAACAATTGGAAAAAGAGCACAAGAACCCGAGGGATGTAAAAAGCGGGATATTGGATGAAATTTGGAAGCAAGCAAAGCAAGTAGGTCTATAATCGCGCGTAACTTAGCGGGAAAAGTGAGGGCTCATTCATGAAAATCATTTTGTTAGGTGCGCCAGGAGCAGGGAAAGGGACACAGGCGGCCTTTATTACTGAGAAATACAGTATTCCGCAGATATCCACCGGGGACATGCTTAGGTCTGCCGTAAAGGCTAAAACGGAACTTGGCTTAAAAGTGGAAGCAGTAATGATATCTGGTGGACTGGTAACGGATGAAATTATTATTTCTCTAGTTAAAGAACGCATTCAGCAAGATGACTGTGCAAATGGTTTTTTGTTTGATGGTTTTCCCAGAACTATTCCGCAGGCCCAAGCACTAGAGGAATCTGGTGTTCAGATCGACGTGGTATTAAATATTGACGTAAGTGATGAAGAGATAGTTAAACGAATGAGCGGAAGACGCGTACATCCTGACTCTGGACGTGTCTATCATGTATCGAATAATCCTCCGCAAGTTGAAGGGATTGATGATGTTTCTGGCGAGCCATTAGTTCAGAGGAAAGATGACAAGGAGGAAACCGTTAGAAAACGCTTGGAAGTGTATCATCAGCAAACTAAACCCTTGGTGAACTTTTACTCTGACATGGTACAACAAGGAAATGAAATCAGGGTTATTAAGGTAAATGGTGAGGAGCCAATGGAGACTATTAAGTTAGAAGTGCTAGCAATGCTTGGCTGATTTTTTTCTTATAAATTTATAAAGTACGCACAGTGAATAAAGAGGCCTGGCTATTAAGACCAGGCTTCTTTTTGCGCGAATTAATGAGAATAAAAATATTACTGCATGTCGCGTTGTAAATAAAAAGCGCGTAATAAATCATTATGGAGATGACCCATTAATTATTGATTATTCTGTATTGATGCGTGTTTAAAGTAATTTATTGTTGCGTCATAAATAATTTTCGAAAAACACTTGCAAAATTTAATCTAGGTTTCCTTAAAGTTTTCTAATCAAATAGCGAAATAATAGTTGGGTGCCGCGCTACGGTGGATTTTTGTGTTGGCGAAAATTATTAATAGTAAAGACGGAAAACATACCTCGTCGTTGTAAGCTGGATATTTTTTTGTTATGTTGCCAGCGAGAAGGGGTTGACTCATTTAGGCTACAGTTAGCTATTTGGGTTCACAACTTAGGAGATAAATGAGTATGGCTAAAGTTAAAGCAAAGAGAAAGGCGGCGACAAGGAAAGCGCCTGCTAAAAAAAGCAGTGTAACTGCTTTGTCTAAAGCTAAGGCGGCTTTGGTAAATTTTCAAAAAGAAGCTAAGTCTCAAACCAAGCTGCTTGCTGCCGCAAAGAAAAAGGCTGCATCTGCTAGAGCCGCAGTTTCTAAAAACTCTAACGCAGCGAAGCGAAAAGTATCTGCTGTTGCAAGCAAAGCCGCCAAAGCGGCTTCATCTAAAACCTCTACAGTAAATGCTAAGCTAAGAGCTGCAAAAGCGAGATTTAAAGCCGCAGATACTGTAGCAAAAAATAAGGCTCGTAAAATTGCTGATATTGCGAAGCGTGAAGCAGACTTAGTGAAGGCGGTTAAAGCCTATGCGAGTAAGTGGAACGCTAAACGTGACAAGCAAGTAGCTACCAAGGCGGCAAAAGAAGCAAAGAAAGCAGCATTGAAAGAAAAAATCGCCGCTAAAAAGGCGGCTATGAAGGAAAATGCCGCGGCTAAAAAAGCGGCAGCTAAGGCAAGGGCTGCGGATCGTAAGGCCGTAACGAAAGCATCTGGCAAAAAGGCAGCACCTAAAAAGAAAACGACTAAGAAAAAGGCTGCCAAGGAAAAAACTGTGGAACGCCGTGCGATGGCTAAGAAAGCCTCTCCGAAAAAAGTTGCCAAGCGTAAAGCACCCGCCAAGAAGAAAGCGGCTAAAAAGAAAGTAGCCAAGAAGGCGGCAGTTAAGCGAAAGGCTCCAGCTAAGAAGAAGGCTGCCAAGAAGAAGGTAGCCAAGCGTAAAGCGCCAGCGAAGAAAAAAGCTCCGGCAAAGAAAAAGGTAGTGAAGAAAAAAGCCGTTAAGCGTAAAGCGCCAGCCAAGAAAAAAGCTCCGGCAAAGAAAAAGGCTCCAGCCAAGAAAAAGGCTCCAGCCAAGAAAAAGGCTCCAGCCAAGAAAAAGGCTCCAGCCAAGAAAAAGGCTCCGGCAAAGAAAAAGG
>SMVA01398423.1_pt1 | contig 21379 bp, 17 predicted proteins | sample 2456451 | NCBI WGS metagenome assembly SMVA01 (sample SAMN11095933, study PRJNA526329) | marine sediment metagenome | biome: Marine sediment; feature: Surficial sediment; material: Deep marine sediment; isolation source: Hadal surficial sediment | place: Pacific Ocean | collected 2014-05 | depth... | reverse complement strand
GACCTGGTGTCGGTGCACGGAAGCCTGTGCTAGCAGTTGCGCGAGCAGCAAAGGAATCAGTGAACGCGTAGCGAACAGAGAGTTTACCGTTGGTGGTTGTGCCGAAGTCATCGAAATCTTCGAATCGAATGGCAGCACCTAACAGAAGTCTCTCAGTGACGTCGGCTTCCAGATCCAGATACAAGGCATAATTACCTCGATCAAATTCACCAGCCACATTGGGTCCGAATCCACCAAAACCGTTGGATCCAATGCCGAAGCCCTGGTCAAAGAGGGGTCCAATATCCCAGCTGAACTGGTCACCAGAAGTGACTGTAAACTGTTCTTCACGATACTCAAACCCGAATCCAACGTTAAGAGGCGAGTACATGCCCATTTCCATCGGATAAGAGAAGTCAGCGTTGAAGTTCTTTTCTAGCTGAGTGTAATCGCCAGGACGGAATTCGTTAGGAGACTGAGGGCCAAATGATGGGCTTAGTGTGTTAACAATTTCATATTGAACATCACTGCTACCAACGTAAGCACTAACATCCCACAGTAATCCGGCGTCCGTTTCGCCGCGAACACCCGCGGCAAAACTGAAGTCGATAACACGGCCACCGAAGTTTGGTGTGAATCCGCCAGGATGGCGTTCGTTGAAGACGAAACAGTTGGGATCAGCGATGATTGAAGCCAACGCATCACGATCAATCGGTGAATCAGTATTCGTTGTGCCATCAATCCGGACGTTGACAACAGGACAAGCAATACCGTCACCATCTCCAAGCCCCGGGTTAATCTGGCCTGCAGGACCAGGAGTCAAATCGCCAACCAGGCGAGTGAGACCATCATCAACCGAGAATACACCGCCGCGGTTGGTGGGATTTCTAAAGAAGAATCCACCCAGCACTTTCCTTTCGGCGTAGTTTCCGAACATGTATGCATGGGTATCGCCGCCGAGATCAAGGCCAAGGTTAGCAAAGAACTTGTAGTCATCACTGATTTCTGGAGAACCCCAGATTTGTGCTGGGTCCCGAACAGCCAGGTTACCACCGGCAATAAGGCCAGCGGCATCAGCACGCTGAATACTTCGGCTGGTCGCATCTGATTCGGCCGTTTCGAAACTAAAGTTAGCAAATCCATCAGGACCTAAAGGCAGACCGATATTTGCAGAAATTCTATAAGCTCCACCATCACCGTCATAAGTCTCGCCCCATCGTGCTTCAATGGTTAAGCCTTCTGCAGCATCTTTCAACACAAAGTTGATAACACCGGCAATAGCATCTGATCCGTACTGTGCAGCAGCGCCATCACGTAGAACTTCAACCTGCTTAATGGCGATACTTGGGATTGCAGAAATATCAGATCCTTGAGCACCATCAGAGACACCCCCACCGAGGAATGCGATCACCGCACCACGATGACGGCGCTTGCCGTTAACGAGTACCAGAGTGTTATCTGGTGGTAGTCCACGCAGGTTAGCAGGACGAACTAATGTCGCTGCATCACTGATGGGCTGTGTGTTTACGTTGTATGAAGGTATAAGAGTTCTGAGCATGTCGCCCATATCCATTGAACCCTGATTTTCGAAGTCTTCGCCACCGATTACGTCGATAGGTGCGGCAGAATCTCCCACTGAGCGTGGCGCCCGGCGGCTACCTGTAACAACAACCTCCTCGATTGTATCTTCACCCAGAGCGACCGGTACTACGCCGGGTGCGCCGAATGTGGCAGCAGCTATGGCTAATGCCAAGGCTTTAGTTCGATGTTTGACCATCCGTTGTTACCCCCTAAAGGTATATGTTCTGTTATTTCTAAAAACCGGCTGATTCGCTGGTCTCTTCCAGATTCTCTCCATTTTTCTGGAGCAGGGGCCAGATTACAGCATGAATAAGAAAATTGGAACTAAAAATAGGGGTTGCTGTCGCGGCCCCTGGAGAAAAGCGTCAAGTTTCCCGTATTATGCGTTAATACAGCCTGTAGATGGCCTGGTGGCCGTTTTGTGGAACGCAATCCAAGGTGGTTATAACGTCTATTGTGGCAATAATTCATCTGGCATAAGCTAGGTTACCCTTTGACGCTTTACAGGAATGATAATGGACGAATTGGCCTTTGCAGATGCTACAACACTGAGTGGCAAGATCAGGGATAAGGAAATAAGCAGTCTTGAGATGCTGGAACACTATATTTCCCGCATGGACAAGTACAATTCGGATATAAACGCTATCATCTGCACCCAGCTGGAAAAGGCCAGGGAAAGGGCAATAGCGGCTGATTCTGCACTGTCGAGAGGGGAAAATTGGGGTCCACTTCATGGTTTGCCAATGACGGTAAAAGAGTCCTATAACCTCACCGGTCTGCCAACAACCTGGGGGAATCCTGAGTTAAAGAACAATATTGCAGATCACGATGCGGTCGCATGCCAGAGACTCCAGGACGCCGGTGCGGTTATTTTTGGCAAGACCAATGTGCCAATCAATCTGGCAGATTTCCAGAGCTATAATGATGTATATGGAACGACCAACAATCCACACAATCTGGATTGCACGCCTGGTGGTTCCTCTGGTGGCTCAGCTGCTGCGCTAGCGGCCGGTTTGACGGGGCTTGAAATGGGTAGCGATATCGGCGGTTCAATTCGAAACCCTGCTCATTACTGCGGTGTATTTGGTCACAAGCCAACCTGGGGAGTACTTCCTATGCGCGGACACGCCATGCCGGGTATTTTAACACCTTCGGATATTTCCGTCATCGGACCACTGGCAAGAAGCGCAGAGGATCTTCGATTAGTCATGGATATAGTTGGCGGGGCTGATGAACTTCATGAACCAGGGTGGAAACTTGAGTTGCCAGAGCCGCGCCAGAAATCACTTTCTGAATATAAGATTGCGGTGTGGGCTGATGATTTGCTGGCCCCGGTTGATCAAACCGTCAAGGATCGTGTATTAAAGGTAGCCAGGTTGGTAGAAGACGCTGGAGGTGAAGTGGATTATGGCGCAAGGCCTGATTTTGATGCTGCATATTCACATGACCAATATACAAACCTCCTGCATTCTGCCATGTCGGCGCGCCAGCCGGATGAAGTGTTCGATGACAATTGGCAGCGTCGCCAGGCACTGGAAGAAGGTGACAATAGTGCATTGGCACAGGTCACTATCGGTTCAACTTTATTCTATCGAGAGTGGCACAAGCACAATGAAAACCGTACACATCTGCGCTGGGCATGGCATAACTTTTTTAAGGAGTTCGACCTGCTGTTGACACCCATGTGTGTCACATCGGCATTTCCTCATGACCAGAATCCACAGACTGGACAGAGAGTTGTTACCGTGAATAATGAATCGCGACCCTATTTCGAGCAGGTTTTTTGGGCGGGTTTGACTGGCGTTTCCTATCTGCCATCAACAGTGGTACCGACAGGTCTCGACCAACTGGGGCTTCCCATAGGGGTACAGATTGTCGGCCGTGAGATGGGTGACCTGTATACGATTGAATTTGCCCGAAAAGTCCATGAAGAGATCGGCGGATTTGTACCTGCTGCGGACTACATGGAGTAGAGCAGCAGGTTGTAATCGTTAACTGGAGCTATCGATAAAAATGAATGAGTGGTTTTAGGGAGTGACCAATGCATTGTCCAAAATGTAATGAAGAAATGGAAGAGGTGACCTGCGAGGGTGTTGTTATTGACCGTTGCCAGGGATGTAAAGGCCTCTGGTTTGATACCGGCGAGGCAGAACGACTCTCCAGAAAATGGATTACAGAGTTTGTCGATACCGGTGACCCGAAAGTGGGTGAGAAACAGAATTCGAGTGACACGATACCCTGCCCACGTTGTGGTGAGACGATGAAACGTTTCTTCGATCTAGACGCGCTTCAGCTCCAGTTTGAGCAGTGTGATCAGCACGGGCAGTTTTTCGATGCCGGTGAGTTTACGATCTGGGCCGAGGATGAATTTCTATAGAGATAAAGGTGGGGATGCTGAGTGCGGGTTATTGTATTTTTCCTGGGAGGCGTTGTTTCGATGATCATGTGCACCTGCTGCGTTGCAGACAATGCCTTTGTAGTGATAAAGACAAGCAAAGGCGATATCCGGGTTGAGTTGTACGCAGACAAAGCACCACTCACGGTCGCCAGTTTCCTCGGACATGTGGATGCGGGAGATTATAGCGACGCCATTTTTCATCGTACCGTCGCCGGATTTATGATCCAGACCGGTGGCTATCATGAGGATATGACTGAGGTTGAAGAAGGCGATATTGTTAGAAATGAAGCGGATAATGGCCTGCTCAATGTCAAGGGAACTCTCGCCATGGCTCGAATGGACGAAATCGATAGTGCCCGGATGCAATTCTTCATCAATGCCAGCGACAATAGCCATCTGGATCACAGTGATGACAGCTGCACCCGGCAAGACGAAACCATTAGGGCTAAAGCAGCAGCCAAGGGCGTGTATAAACCGAAGACTTGCAAATCCTTCGGTTATGCCGTCTTTGGGGCAGTCACGAGTGGTATGGATGTGGTGGAGGAGATCGAACTGGCGGATACAGGATTAAGGGCTGGCCATCAGGATGTTCCCCTTGAATCGATATTCATAACAAGCATAGAAAGGGTCGAATCTACTGAATTGAAGATTAAGGATGACCAGGATCAGTGAGTGGCGCGGCGCTCGAGCCTGGTGATAAAACGTGAATCTTCCCGCATCTGCTGAGAAAAAAGCTGTATCCCTGACTCAGTGTTAACAATACAGGTACTCAAATCCACCAGGATAAGTTCGCCACTGTCTGAAACAACTATCTTGCGTGGTAGAAATTTGATCTTGGCAATCCCGGCCAGATGTAATTTCAGATAGAGCGCGTCCAGTTTCTTGATGAACTCACGATTGTGTAGAAGTTCATCCACATCCAGTCGATCACAGGGTGTCCCCGTTGCATATGACTTGAGGATGGCGTGGAAACGATCGTCCTTGTATTCCCTGATCAGGTGAGCGATGCCGGTCAGCTTGCGTTCAGCGACTCTTCTCAGGGCGCTAATCTCAAAATAAAAGTAGGTGTCATCCCAGATATTCTGGGTCAATTTGCGAACTTTGAGAGTGCATTCTACTCGTTCATGAGTGACCAGCAGGGTTCTGCAGGTAGATGCCGTCGAGTGGAGATCCCTCAGGTATTCCAGATCAGAGTCAAGCTGATGAACAAGCGCCTTGAGATCATCCTCTGATCGAGTTTGTATCGATATCAGTTTTTCAACCATAGGTGTACCAAAGATTCTTTGTAGAGGCTGTTGCCTAAATTGCCAGAGGCAAAGACGCTTTACAAGTTAATCACAATTTTGTGATTAATTTTTTAGCTGCTAGATGATAAGTTTGGGCGCCACAAATACTTCTTAACAGGACATATATTGAAGATTTCCGCTATTACGCTTATTTCGCTGGCGCTGGTGATGAGTCACGTCGATGCCATTGAAGTTGTTGATAATAAAGGTGTCAACCCTGAAGTTACCCTGGTCATCATGGTGGCCGTGGATCAATTAAGAAGAGATCGTCTAACCTCAAACTTCCCCGGTGGTCTAGGACGACTGGTCAGGGCCGGTATGGTTTTCTCAAACGCACAGCTGAACCATGGAATGACCAACACCTGCCCCGGTCATGCCGTGATGCTTACCGGCGTGAATCCGGGTAGAGCTGGAATCCCCAGCAATGAGTATGTTGATAAGGATCTCTGGGAAAATCGGTACTGTGTCCATGATGATGACCCCGGAAGTCGGGTGTTTGGTAGCTCAAATCAACGTTCGCCCCGGGCACTAAAGGCAACCACATTGGGCGACTGGTTGAAAGCGGGAGATAAGGAGACGCGTGTATTTGCAGTCGGCGGCAAAGATCGGGCAGTGATCACGATGGCGGGCCATGGTGCTAACGGCGTCTACTGGTTTGACAACAGCCAGGGAATTTTTACCAGCAGTGGGTACTATGTTGATCAATTACCGGCATACGTCAGTCGATTCAATGGCTATAACCCTGGGGCAGATGGTTTTCTAGCAAACATGCCAGAGCATTGGGAGCACCCACCAGGCAGTTACAGGAGAGACGACTATGCAGGAGAGGATACGGAATTTAAAAATAGCAGTGGTCATCCCCTCAAAAAAGGATCCCTACAGGATATCGGCAAACAGGTATATGCCTCCCCATTTCTAGACAGTGCCACCTTCAAGCTCGCAAAAATAATTGTTGAGGAAGAAAAACTAGGGCAGAGAATGAGTACCGATGTGTTGGCCATTGCGCTGTCAGCGACAGATACCGTCGGACATTCTTATGGTCCGTTCAGTGCCGAGTCTGAAGATACGCTGAATAACATTGACCAGGAACTTGGTGAGTTCCTGTCGTTTCTTGATACGCGGGTTGGAGTCGATAGATATCTTGTTGTGCTGTCAGCAGATCATGGCGTTGCGGAACTTCCCGAATGGAGCAGGGAAAATGGAAGGTTGGAATGTCCGGAAGAATCCGGTCGAGCAGATCCCATTCCTTTTATCGTTTCCCTCTACTGGCATGTCTATCGTCATTATACTTTTCCTTTCGGCAACCCACTTGACCTGGTCAGGTTTGCAGGATCGGAGGTGAGTGTAAATCGTGACTACGCCAGCGCACATGACATTGATCCATTAGAAGTGCTTGCTGGATTGAAGAGTCTGCTTGAAGCTAAGACGGTGATAGAGAAAGTATGGACAAGTGAAGAGGTCTTGGCAGGAGCCAGCAGCGAGGCTGCTCTGCTGCGTAATTCCTACGTGGAGGGAAAGAGTGGAGACCTGTTCTTACAAGGGCACCCATCTTGTATTATTCGATCGACAGGCACGACTCACGGTTCGGTTCACAGCTATGACCGAAATATTCCACTGGTGTTCTTCGGAGGTGGAATCAAGCCCGGTGTCTCGAACGAGGAAGCGAACAGCGTAGACATCGGCCCGACCCTGGCTCATTTTCTTGGCATTGAAAACCCGCCAGGTCTGGATGGAAAGGTGCTGACGCTGAATCAACTTCCGCTGGCAGACCCTACTCAGTTTTGACCAGGGGCTGCCTGCATAAACAAGATACGCGGAACTAGGTTATGATCAACGGGACCACAAAGCCCAATGGAGCAATACCATGGAGATAATACCTATTACGCCCCATCTTGGTGCTGAAGTTCTCGGTATTGATCTTTCAAAGCCGCTGGATAACGAAGAATATTCAGCAGTACACCAGGCCCATCTTGATTGGGGCGTCCTTGTATTTCGAGATCAACAGCTGAGTCGGGAGCAACATAAAGAATTCGGTCGTCGATTTGGTACGCTGCATGTTCACCCAATGAACAGGGACCGGTCCGACCACCCGGAGATACTTGTCGTGAAGACGACCGCGAATTCGGCCTATACAGCGGGTGATGGCTGGCATACCGATGTCACCTGCGATGAATTCCCGCCAATGGGTTCGATGTTGTACGTTACTGAAACGCCGGAAGGTGGGGGTGGTGATACATTGTTCGCCGACATGTATCTCGCCTATGATCTGCTGTCGGATCAAATGAAGAATATGCTGGAAGGGCTGACCGCCATTCATGATGGTGCAATTCCTTATGTCGGCAGCTATAAGTCAACGCCTCCTGAAGGAGGATATCCGAGGAATGAACACCCGGTTATAGTGACTCACCCGGAGACCAACCGTAAATTGCTCTACGTGAACTCCGGGTTTACATCACACATAAAAGGCTTGAAGCCATTTGAGAGTCGCGCCATCCTGGATATGTTGTATCGGCATATCGCCTCAACCCCAAAGCTGGTAGCTCGAGTTCAATGGGAGCCAAATACACTCACGTTCTGGGACAACCGTTGCACCCAGCATCATGCTGTTTGGGATTACTACCCAAACAGCCGTTACGGTGAACGTGTTTCGATCGTTGCTGATTCACGGCCTGTTGCCTGATCAAACCAGTAGTTACTTTTTAAGGAGAGGCGATGAGCAGCATAGCTGAGACCATGAGTGGTCCCGTCCAGGGCAAGGTAAAAAATGACATATTGTTGTTTGCAGGTATTCCATACGCCGCTGCACCAGTGGGGGGCAAGAGATTCAGAAGGGCAGTAGCACATGAACCCTGGTCCGAAGTCCGGGCTGCCACCCGGTTTGGTCCAGCCGCGCCGCAGCTGCCTAATGGGGGTATGACCGCGAATACACCAGTTAACTGGAATGAAGACTGCCTGTTCCTGAATATATGCACACCGGCACTGGATTCATCGAAGCGACCAGTGCTGTTCTGGATCCATGGCGGTGGTTATCGAACCGGTCAGGGGGCGATTCCCTGGTATGACGGCACAAGTTTTGCTCTTAATGGCGATATTGTTGTCGTCAGTATCAATTACCGTATGGGCGCATTTGGATTTACCGATTTGTCTCAATTCGGCGATGAATATTCGACTTCCGGTATAAATGGAATCCTCGACCAGATTGTCGCGCTTGAATGGATCCGGGACAACATTTCTAATTTTGGCGGGGATCCAGACCAGGTGACCATTGCAGGCGAATCAGCTGGCGGCTTCGCGGTTGGAACGCTCCTGGGTTGCGAACGAGCGCAAGGATTATTCCACCGTGCAATTCCACAAAGTGGTGCGGCACACCACACCATATCCGCAGCCGCAGGTAGGAAGGTCGCGGATCTGCTCCTGAAAGAAGTCAAAGCTGATTCAATGGAGGCTCTTCAGGAATTTAGTGCAGAAGACATATTGAAAGCGCAGGGTAAAATCGATTTATCCATCCAACTCGGCGAAGAAAGTATTGGTGAGACGGGCTCTCCATTTTATCCGGTCACGGGAAATGAAATATTACCGTTGAGCCCAATCGAGGCGATCCGCAATGGTACAGGTAAAAATGTAGATGTCTTGACCGGTACAAACAAAGATGAGGCAACTTTGTTTATTATGAGCGATGTCCCTGAAGCCAGGCTAAAAAGTGAAGTCGAAGGTTATGGTGGAGATGAGTCCTTGCTGGATGCCTATCGTTTGAATTTACCTGGCGCCAGTACCACGGACTTATCGATATCGCTCTCTACTGATTTCACTTTCAGAATACCAGCAATTAGATTCGCAGAAGCAAGGTGTGCGCACAAGGCAAAAACCTGGGTTTATTTATTCAACTGGGAGTCACGAAATCCGAAACTGAAAGCGACTCATGCGCTGGAAATCCCGTTTGTGTTTAATAACCTCGGCAAAGCCGGAGTCGATGTGTTCATTGGCAAAGGGTCGTTACCGCAGTCAGTCGCGGACACCATGCATATTGCATGGACAGGGTTCATTAGAGACGGAGACCCAGGATGGCAAACCTATGAACTTGAAGACAGGGCGACCATGGCGTTTGACAGTGTCTCTGCAGTTGAATTGGATCCTGGCCGGTTCAGGCGTGAGGCATGGGAAGGTATTAGATAATAGGTAAGTGGAGCAGTGATGATCAGTTTGACGATCAACGGCGAGGACGTAGAAGTCGATGTCGAGCCTGATACCCCTCTGTTGTGGGTGCTAAGGGATAACCTCAATCTCACTGGCACTAAATACGGGTGTGGCATATCTCAATGTGGCGCATGCACTGTTCTGATGAATGGCCATGCGACTCGCTCGTGTGTGACGCCAGTTTCGGGTGCCGCCAAATTTGACATTATGACGATCGAAGGGCTTTCAACCGATGCCAGCCATCCAGTGCAAAAAGCCTGGATAGCGGAAGATGTACCCCAGTGCGGGTATTGTCAGTCCGGCCAGATCCTGAGTGCAGTGGCATTGCTGAGTAAAAGGTCGAATCCCACGGACGAAGAGATCAACCAGGCGATGACGAATGTCTGTCGATGTGGAACTTACCAGAGAATTCGAAAAGCAATTCATAGAGTTGTCAGTGACCGGGGCAAACAGTGATGGAAGTTGATCGTTCGAAGCGGAGATTCGTTACATCGAGTATGACCATTGCTGGCGGAATGATGCTCGGATTTCATCTTCCGGTATTCTCAAAAAACAGACCTTTTGAGGCTTATGAAAGCAATGCTAGTGAAATAAATGCCTGGCTGATCATTGAACCCGACGACAGCATCATTATCAGGGTTGCACAATCAGAAATGGGGCAGGGTGTTTTCACATCGCTACCCATGATTGTCGCCGAGGAGCTTGAAGCTGACTGGCGGAACGTGAAAGCAGAATATGCTGATGTTAATCGTAGTGTTCGTGAAGACCGGGTGTACAGAAGAATGGGAACAGGCGGTAGCTATGCCATCCGTGGGTCCCGTGAATACCTGCAACTAGCTGGCGCAGAAGCCCGGGAACGATTAATTAAGGCCGCGGCTGAATTATGGCGGGTGGCGCCTGATCAGTGTTATGCAGACTACGGCCGAATTCATCAGAAGGGAGATAGCCGCTCTATCAATTATGGAGCTATTGCAGCAGCCGCTTCAGAGTTAAGTGTTGCGAATGTAAAGATCAAGGCGCCTGAAGATTTTAATCTCATCGGGTTGCCGACTCCACGGCTGGATGTACCATCCAAGGTAGATGGTTCGGCTATCTTTGGCATTGACGTGCGTATTCCCGGAATGGTGTATGCGGCGGTGGTACATTCGCCGGTTCTAGGTGGAGAACTGAGAAGCCTTAAGTTTAACGCCGTGCGAAACCGTACTGGCGTTATCAAAGTGGTAAGGATGGAGAAAGCCGCCGCCATTGTGGCTGAACGCTATTGGCAGGCGAAAACGGCGGTAGAGGCTATGCCTGTTCAGTGGGTTAATGGTCCTGCTGCGAAGGCCTATACAGAGACATTCAAGAGTGAGTTTGTTAAGGATTTAGATAAAGAAGGGCAGGTACTGCATGACTCCGGCGATGTTGTTGGCATGATGGATAAAGCGGCGAAAACGATTGAGTCAGACTATGTCGTTCCATACCTGGCCCACGCCTGTATGGAACCCTTGAATTGTACTGTCCATATTCAGCCTGATCGTGTTGATGTGTGGGCTGGAGTACAGAACCCGGAGTCTGCACTTGCCGTTACCGCAAAGATTACCGGTATGCCTGCCGGGAAAATCTACATCCACAACTGCTTTCTTGGTGGCGGGTTTGGCCGACGAAGTAATACAGACTATATAGAAGAGGCTGTACGCATTGCCATGGAATCCGGTGGACCAGTACAGATGATCTGGTCACGTGAAGAAGATATGCGTGCTGGCCGATATCGCCCGATGGCTGCGATGCGATTTAAGGCCGGGTTTGATCTTGATAAAAACCTGACCGCTTACACCAGTCATTCCGTCACACATTCTATTGCTGCCGACAGGGATCCCGGGTGGGATGGCAGCAAGGTTGACCATAGTTCGGTAGAAGGGTTAGTTGATATGCCCTACATCATTGCGAATAAAAAAATCAGCCATACTCCCAGGAATACGCACCTGACAAGTTGGTGGTGGCGTTCTGTTGGCCATTCCCAGAATGCTTATGCGATGGAGTGTTTTGTTGATGAAATGGCAGTTGCTTCAAAGATGGATCCTTTCGCGTTCAGGCGAAAGCACCTTAAAGGAAACGATGCACTGCTCGAAGTGCTTGATGTGCTTGAACAGAAATCAGGCTGGGGACGTAAAAAACTAAAGCGTGGTACCGCTATGGGCGTCGCGCTGCATGAATGCTTTGGCACAGTATGTGGGCAGGTTGCAGAAGTGACGGTTACTTCAACAGGGCAGTTAAAGGTAGATCGTATCGTTGCAGTTGTTGATTGCGGCAATCTGGTTAATCCTATGACTGCCGAACAACAGGTCGAAAGTGGCATCGTGTATGGATTAACCGCGGCATTGTATGGAAAGCTAACGGTCGAAAATGGTGTAGTCCTTGAGGATAATTTTGATACTTATCGAATGCTGAGCATGGATGAAATGCCTTTAATAGAAACTCATTTCGCCTTGTCCGGTGGAGATAAATGGGGTGGTATGGGAGAGCCCGCAACCCCGCCTGTGGCTCCAGCAGTATGCAATGCTTTATATAGCATCACTCGCCGCAGGATTAGGTCCTTACCCATAAAAGACTACCTTCTAGCCAGGGTCTAGACCTCGCGGTACATAATTCTTGAATAAGCACTGGAAATGAATGGCATAGATTGTTTTATGGAGGGTTTTAGGCTCGTTTCGAAACCGGGGCTAAGGCGCTACGTCATTATTCCTGCGTTGATTAATACTCTGGTTCTGGTGTTGATGATTGCAATCAGTGTTTCTGTATTTAGTCCCTGGGTAGAGAGTTTAATTTCTTTTCTCCCTGATTGGTTGTCCTTCCTGTCATGGTTGGTCTGGACGCTCGCATCGATCATTGTCGCATTTGTTCTGGTTTACCTTTTTACTATTATCGCAAATGTTGTTGCCTCACCATTTAACGCCATATTATCGGTTAAGGTCGAAGAGTCGCTTCTAGGTGAAACTCTCTCTTCCAGTGCATCTATGTGGATGATACTGCCGCGGGCGTTCTGGCGGGAAATGACGAAATTGATGTATCTGTTACCGAGGTTGCTGGGCTTATTGTTATTAAGTGTGATTCCAGTTGTGAACGCCGCAGCCCCTTTCCTCTGGATTCTATTCTCAGCATGGATGATGGCAGTTCAATACACGGATTATGCGGCAGATAACAATGAAATCAGTTTTCGCGAATTGAGGAATCGACTTGCAGGGAAGAAAATCCAATCTGTATTGTTTGGTTTGCCAGCATATCTGCTGCTGGCGATACCGGTTGTAAATCTGATTCTCTTGCCTGTGGCCGTAGCTGGTGGAACTGTTTTCTGGGTGAAAAATTTACGTTGAGAGTTTCTTTGGCCATTGTAGTGGAAAATAAATGACAACCACGCTCTCTGGAATCAAGGTAGTAGATCTCAGTCGTGTGCTCGCAGGACCCTGGGTAACCCAAACCCTGGCGGATCTCGGTGCGGACGTTATAAAAATTGAGAGACCTGTTACCGGAGATGACACCCGGAGTTGGGGCCCCCCCTATTATGATATTGCGGGTGACCGCCTCTCTGCTTATTTTACCTCGGCAAATAGGGGAAAGAAATCTATCTGCATTGATATCACTGAAGAGAAGGGCCGCGACCTGGTGGCTTCGCTGACCGTGAAAGCAGACATATTTGTTGAGAACTTCAAGGTGGGTGACCTGGCGAATCGTGGATTAGACTATAAGACGCTTTCAGCCGACAATCCGGGGTTAATTTACTGCTCAATTACAGGCTTCGGTCAAACAGGCCCGTACAAAAATAGACCAGGGTATGATTTCATGATTCAGGCCATGGGCGGACTGATGAGTATTACAGGTGAACCAGATGAAAATTCAGATGGTGGTCCGCAGAAGGTTGGAGTGGCTCTGGTTGATATCCTTACAGGTCTCTACAGTACAATAGCAATACTTGCTGCGGTGAATGAAAGAACCGCTTCAGGAAAAGGGCAATACATAGATATGGCACTTCTTGATGTGATGGCAGCAAGCCTGGCTAACCAGGCTGCCAATTACCTGGTTTCAGGTGTAGCACCAGAACGTCTTGGCAATGCTCACCCGAATATAGTCCCCTACCAGACGTTTGCAACGGCTGACAGCTACATGATAGTCGCAGTGGGAAATGACAACCAATTTAGTCGCCTGTGTGATGTTGTTGGGAGGCCCGAGTTGGCTGGCGACGGCGATTATGCGAACAATGCCAGGCGAGTAGAAAACCGATCTAAACTTGAGAAAGAATTGCAGGCTGCAATCAAGTTAAAAAGTACCAAGCGCTGGCTTGAACTGATGGAAAAAGCGGGTGTACCATGCGGTCCCATCAATGATATTGGCGAGATGTTTTCTGACCCACAGGTTCAGCACAGGAAGATGGAAATTGAAATCGAGGGGATACCGCTGGTGGGAAACCCGATCAAGTATTCCCGCTCTACGCTAAAATACGACAAGCCACCACCCCGCCTTGGTGAACATACGGATAATGTTCTTGGCTCGGAACTCGGGCTTGACCCTGATGAGATACAACAACTAAGAAAAGAAGGCATAGTCGCCTAGGAACTACCCGGCAGGGCACATGGTGTATACCCACAAAAAATCGTTATCCAGGCTTTCTTCTGATTTGCGGAAGTTTATCAAGCAGGCAAGTTAAAAGATTAAAAGTAATACCGGATTAAGCGTTGGCAATCCACCAGGGAATTGCAAAGGTCGCGGATGAGGAAAGTCGGACTGTATGGACCGGATGGTTCCTGGTACGGCGGATGAAGAGAAAGACGGTAAATATAAATTAATTGAGGTACTTCCAGGAATCTTTACCATCAAAAATCCTGATGGGCAGTTGCCAGGGTTCAAGTTCATCGACACAGCAGAGATTTATTCGGTAGATACCGGGATTTGCGACTCCATCGTGGAAGGGATAGATGCCGCAGTGTTTACAAAAATAGTGATTTACCAATTCAGGTTCAAAACGATAGATAGTCAGGCATTCTTTGCCGGAAATTATTTTAAAAGAATCTGCCGGGTAATATTGCTGCGACATAATCGCATTTTTTCGACGACAGATTGAGCAGTTACAACGCATCGCTGCAGTAATAGTTTCCCCTGTAAATTCGAATCGAATTGCTCCACAGTGGCATTGACCTGAATAATTTTTCATTTTTGTTAAGTTATTACCCTTTTGATGTTTCACCTGTTTGTTCCTTGATGGTTAATCATTGAGGTTTTCACTTGACCTTGCACACATGCAACCTGTTAGGTAGTAGCAGCGTACACTTGCCGCTTGAATTCATGGCTGAATTCGTGCCAGAAACCCGGTAGTCTCTGGGTGAAGATGAGAGCCGCAACTCCAGCCCGTGGCGAAATCCATGTATGGGTACCAGCAAGGCCTCCCCAATGGAACTCATCAATAGCCTGATCTGGTTCACCTTCAAGTGGTTGTGATTTGATAGCCATACCGATGCCGAAGACAGTGTTCGGCATGAACCAGTTCGGTAGCTGTACACCCATGCCTTCGGGAAGCTGGTTGGTGTGCATCATCAATACGGTTTCAGGTTTTAGTATCCTGACACCATTGATTACCCCTTCACCCACCAGCATTTTTATGAACGTGGTGTAGTCGGGCAAAGTGGATACTAGTCCAGCGCCGCCGGACATTAATGGTTTTGGTTCCAGGAAACTTCCCAGCAGAGTGTCGGGTTGAACATTGAGTCCTGGTTTCATGGGTTCCATCGGGTCATCGGGGACATAGTTGGTTGCCAGGCGCCCATGTTTTTCGGCCGGGACATGGAAATCGGTGTCATGCATACCAAGTGGTTCGAAAATTCTTAGTGTAAGAAATTCTATAAATGACATGCCTGACCAGACCTCAACAAGTCGGCCAAGGATGTCCGTCGAGACACTGTATTGCCATCGCGCTGCTGGTTGGTAAGCAAGTGGAATATCTGCCACTTTGGTCACGAGATCTTCAAGCGTACCAGCCGGATCAAGGACATTTCTTTCCATGTAAAGTGCGTCCACTGGTGACTCGGCAAAAAGGCCATATGAAAATCCAGCATGGTGAGACATGAGCTGTTTGATTGTCGGCCTGATTTCCAGGGCTTCAGTTTCTAAGGGGTCAGTCGATCCGGATTTCAGCACGGTGAGATTTGCCAGTTGTGGAAGGTATTTTTCGAGCGGGTCATCCAGCAAGAATTTGCCATCCTCATACAGACACATGGCGGCGACCGAAGTTATAATTTTTGTATTTGAATAGATTCTGAAAATGGTATCTTCAGATACTGGTGTCGAGGATTCAATATCCGAGTATCCCCAGGTTTTGTAGTCGACAATCTTATTTTCTTTTAGCACCACAGCAGACGCACCAGCGAGCAGGTTGTCATCCACATATTTTTGTATGGCAGTGTGCATCGATGTGAAGTCAAATGGGTTATCAACAATGGCGATATGGGTCATGCCGAGATCCTTAACTTTGTATGCGCGGCTCGATGAATAATAACTGGAGCCAAGATTTCCGAAAGACGTACGATGGGATGGGAAAACTTATTCCTCTGCCATCACCAATTTATATGACCGGAACGCCAGGGGTTTTTGGTGATTGTGTTTGCTTAGATCAACGAAGTATTTTCGATCTTTTGTGCGACGAATTTCCAGCCGTCTGTCACCGACTATTGCACCCGCCCTTGGACCCCGTCTAAAAACAGTCCGGCGCTCTCCGGCAGTGCGCTTTTCTTCATAGTCGAGATCATCGTCCTCCGGTACTTCCTGGATGTAGCATTCACATCCAGCCTCCGCAACACGGATCATAAATTTCATTGCTTCGGCTTCAGGAACCTTGTTTTTGATGACATATTCCTTGCCGGAAAATAGTGCTTCGGTTCGCTTTTTATTCAGGCGAAACAGTCTGGCAAACCGCTTCTTTGACTCAGCCAGATGAAAATCCCCGGTCAGTGATCCGTCGAATACTACTCTGAATAATTCATCACTCATTGAAAACTTTGGCTTGTTTTTTGTCTATTACGATCTAGCATAATATCAGAAATTTTGATGGCAGGTAGCCTGTCCAGCAGTAGCAGTATCATAGGTTCACTAGGCGACGTCGCCGGTAAGCTCTGAAAAACTCTTGCTTTTGTTCAGCCGTAGTCCAATCACAACGTCAGATAGAACCTGCTCGAACTCATCGCCAGTATCAAGGATTTCACTATTTTCTGTAATGAGCATGTTGGATAGCTGGCTTGCAGTGTACTCAGCGACCTTGATGCCGGCCCGGTTGGCGAATATGTATGTCTCATTGCCGGGAATAATGGCGACAAGTTTGGCCGGCGTCAGGGTTCCCACCATCAGAGGCAGCTTCACCCATGCATTAGGTCTTAACTGTTGCACTGCATCTTGAGCCAGCTTGAGTTTTTGCTTGGCGTGTCGTCGCAGCGCCATGGATCTTTTCTTTTTGCGAGCGATGATCTGCTTCTGTCGTTTTTGATTTTCCGCCTGGTTTGCCTTGCGGTCTTCAATATACTCTTCGGTCACTTTGACCTGTTCATCCTCGTCGTCCAGCTGTTTTTTCTTTCTATTCTGGTCGCTGACAGTTTGAAGAACCTGCGTAAGATGAACGCTGATAAGTTCGCAGGTATTGAATTTGGCCACTAGTGGCTTGATGGTACCATCGGCCAGATATGTCGCTATCTGACCATAGCTCATCTTCATTGCTTTTCGGCGATTTTGATTGGTGAGCAACATGCGTCCAGTCTGGGGGCTATTTACAATGACTTTTAGGCGAGCAACTTTTTCATCAGATTCTTTTTTGTCATCAAAAAGAAACCAGTCACTGGTGCTAATAGACTCGAGTTCCTGGCGACGGCTGTCTTCCATTACAAGACCCTTGTCGTCCGAATTTTCACCCAGCTCCAGGAGATCAAATTCGCAAGGTTCGGAAGGGGTTCCTTTCTTGATGAGTTCGTATTCTTCCTGAATGTCATCGATCGCCAATTCAATGGTAGAAGTGTCAAACTTTAAGTTCTGGCTAAAGTCTTTTATGTTCTTAGGCAGAGCGTTCATGATTTTTAGCTGTTTTTGCTTGTCATCCGTATCTTGAATTGACCCGATTAATGTTGCAGTCAGCTTTCCGGCATTACTGAATTCTTTGGAATCCTCTCCATAGTGAACAACAACCTGGCGCAGGAATTCCAGCCAGGCACCCTGTAGAAGGAATATTGTAAACATGGGAAGACTCTGGCCAGTCATCTCATGGTTGAGTAGTTGAGCGGCCTGCGACTTTGCCTGCACTTCCGCAAGATTTGCCAGTTCCTTGTCCGCAAGCACCGATTCCAATTTCTTGTACTGAGCATGTTCTTTTTGAAAATGAGCTCTCAAATTCTTCAGGCAATCCTCCGTACTAATCCGTTCCTTGACCAGGGACATCATCGGTTCTTCGATTTTCTCCATGAATTGTTCACCGAGGACACCGAGATCTTCACTCCAACCAATGAACTCATCCATAAACATGTCTATTAGTCGCACATTCAGGTTTTTCTTCAGGTTAACCAGTGGACCCTTCGCAAGAATCTCAACAGCAATATACGGTGACAAACACCTGATCATGGATTCAACCCGGTAATCGAGATCTGTCTGCGAAAGCAGGCGTGTGAAGGTGTCATCAATAAAACTTATTGTGCAGTGATTCTCTTTGTTTAGCGTTGTGCCTGGAAAATGGTCACGGAGCTGATTTGCCAGGGTATCAGCATGCTCCTGGAAAGACAGGGCAGGTAATTGTTTTAATAGTTCCACAAGGTGAGGCTGATCAATAGCCGCGTCCGCCGACTCGGGGGACGTATAGTAATTGGCGAATGCGCTGACTATCTGCGGATTGGTAATCTTACTCATGACGTGTTCCAGTTCAGGGCTGTCGTTGACCCACAGCTGATCCTGATTTTAACCTCCTGGTATCCTCTGGGTTAAGGCTATCACTTATCTATCCCGTTGTGAGCCTCTTACTGGGGTTGTGATATCTGATGATAAGTGACTATTTTACGGTAAAAGGCGATGTTGGTCACATTTGTGCAAACTTGAACGAATTTCAGACGAAGCGCTCAAGGAAGGGGTAAAAAGCCGGGATGCAGTTTGGCTATACTCCTCGAGGTCTTTAAACACGGCTACGGGGCAAGTTATACTCGCCGTCAAACCAAACACGAACTAATTGTAAAATCAGGAGATTCGGATGAAAGGCACCGTGCATTATGAACAACGTGGAGAAATAGCGTTACTCAGCATCGATAATCCACCAGTGAATCCGCTGTCATCGGGTGTGCGGCAGGGATTGTTTGATGGTGTGGCGGCTGCCCTGGAAGACGATACGATCAGGGCCATTGTTGTGACCGGTATGCATCGGGCCTTCATTGCCGGTGCTGATATTAGTGAATTCGGGTCTGCCGCGACGGAAGGAGTTGGCCTACATGAAGTCCTTGTCAAAATGGAAGGTAGCAGTAAACCTATCATCGCGGCAATTAATGGCACTGCCTTCGGTGGTGGTCTTGAAGTCGCGCTTTGTTGTGATTACCGAATAGCAGCGGCATCGGCTCCTGTTGGATTACCCGAAGTCAAGTTAGGTCTCTTACCAGGTGCTGGTGGAACTCAAAGACTACCCCGTTTGATTGGCGCGGCAGCAGCGATAAAGGCCATCGTATCAGGCAACCCGATTCTTGCGCTCGAGGCTTTGGAGATGGGTATCATCGAGAGAATAGCGGATGGTGATATCGTTGAGGCAGGTATAGCCTATGCAGAAGAAATCGTCGCTGCTGGCGGGGCCACAAGAAAGATTCGGGATATGGAAGACAAGATCGCTGGCGACAGAGGCAACAAGGCTGTTTTCGAAACTGCAGCAGCACAACTGGACAAGACCCACCGAGGACAGTTTGCACCGGCACAGATCCTAAAGTGTATTGAAGCTGCGGTAAATGCTGATTCATTTGAGGAAGGACTTGGCATCGAAGCAAAACTTTTTACCGAGTGCCTTAACGATCCACAAAGAGAAGCATTGATACATATCTTTTTTGCAGAGCGTGCTGCCAACAAAATTCCAGGGCTGGACAGGGATGTGCCTTTGATAGAAATAAACAAGGGTTCGGTGATTGGCTCCGGTACCATGGGTGGTGGGATTGCCATGTGTTTTGCCAATGCAGGAATACCGGTGCGGCTCCACGACAACGACGCAGAAAACCTCAAGAAGGGTTTGAAGGTCATTGAGGGAAATTACGCCCGCACTGTTTCCCGCGGTCGTTTGACCCAGGAGGAGATGGACAATCGTATGGCGCTCATCATCCCGACTGAAAATTTCGATGATCTTGGTGACGCTGATGTGGTCATCGAAGCCGTATACGAGAACCTTGACTTGAAAAAGGAAATCTTCACAAATCTGGACAAGGTCATGAAACCCGGTGCGCTGTTGGCAACAAATACTTCCGCACTGGATGTTGATGCGATCGCGGCCTCGACCTCACGGCCTGAATTTGTTTGCGGGATGCATTTCTTCAGCCCAGCCAATGTCATGAGATTGCTTGAGGTAGTGAAGGGAGACAGGTCTTCACCCGTAACCCTGGGAACGGCGATGAGGCTGGGTAAACGATTAGGCAAGGTTTCCGTCATGGCCGGCAATTGCTCGGGATTTATCGGTAATCGGATGATCGGAGGTTACAGTCGGCAGGCGAACCTGATGATCCTTGAGGGAGCATTACCGGCACAGGTCGACAAGGTAATTTATGAATTTGGACTGGCGATGGGCCCCTTCACCATGGCGGATATGGTTGGACTCGATCTAGGATGGCGTGCAAGAAAAATGATGGGGGGCACCAATGAAATTACTGCACGCATCCCGGATGAACTTTGTGAGCTGGAAAGATACGGTCAGAAGAATGCCAAGGGCTATTACCAATACGCAGAAGGTGATCGGACGCCTTTACCGGATGCCGAGGCCGATGAGGTTATTGCACGAGTCTCGGCAGAACTCGGTTATACCCGACGAGATTTTACCGATGAGGAAATTCTGAAACGTTGCATCTATCCACTGGTAAATATAGGTGCAAAGTTATTGGAAGAAGGCCATGCTTTAAGGGCAGGGGATATCGATACTGTCTATGTTAACGGTTATGGTTTTCCGGCATATATTGGCGGTCCAATGTGGTATGCGGATACGCAAGGCCTTAGCAATGTTCTCGCCGATATTGAACGGTTCTACAAGGAAACCGGGGATGAAGTCTGGAAACCTGCCGAACTGTTGAAGAAGCTGGTCCATGATGGCAAGAAACTGGCGTCACTGGATTCCTGATTGGCTAAAGATTGGCTAATTTCCCCACTACCAACTAGTGGGGCTTATCATTATCTTTATAAATCAATAACTTAAATGGTGGCATGGATTGTGCTAAATAGTAATTAATGAAAAGATGAAGTTGATTATGTCTAAGCACAATATTTCTGCCAGGAACGGCCTGTCCTCTCCAGCTTCTGGCGTCAAAGCATCCGGTCGATTGAACCAATCGTTAAAGCTGGTCTATCTGGTCGTTGGTATCATCTGCCTGATGTTGGGTTTTATCGGATTGATCATTCCGATCATTCCTGGCGTGTTGTTTCTGATGGCCGCACTTTATTTGTTGAGCCGTGGATCACGAAGAATTAAAAAGTTTTCAGAAGGACAACCTCATATGCGTCGTATGCACAGGCGGATGGCAAAATTCGGTGAAGTTAAACTAGCGGATAGGTGTCGCCTGGCGGGCTGGATGGCGATGGATGCCGCTGTAAAAAGCGCGTATCTCGTTAAAACCGGAACTGTCAAAGCTGTGCGAGTGTTAAAAAAAAGGGTTTCTGCCTATAGTTAATGTCTATCGACTAGGTCAAAAAGCCTCATCCATTCCATATACCTGCATTTGCG
>SMVA01349211.1_pt1 | contig 21383 bp, 19 predicted proteins | sample 2456451 | NCBI WGS metagenome assembly SMVA01 (sample SAMN11095933, study PRJNA526329) | marine sediment metagenome | biome: Marine sediment; feature: Surficial sediment; material: Deep marine sediment; isolation source: Hadal surficial sediment | place: Pacific Ocean | collected 2014-05 | depth... | reverse complement strand
CGTCGTCTTTTCGCCAGCGCCCTGCCACAGGATCTTATAGCTAAGGTAGAACAAAGATTCCTCGGCCACCTCAGCCCTGCCAAACTTCTGTATGCCTGTTTTTAGATTAGCGTACAAAGAACGACTGTGAGCCGGTGTCAGCTGCAAATCCAGGGACGATGGGCTCTGCCATAGTTCCTGTCCTTTATCATCCAGCACCATCCCGTACAGGCCGGTGCCAAGATTATTAAATTGGGGTTCCTGGAGTTCCTCAGGCAGAATCAGATCACCTTCCATTTCATCACTAACGGCGAGCAACCCGTAAATATGGATCATCAATTTTTGCTGCACCGATTGTTCGGCGCTCTGCTGGAAGGCCCGGTCGAGCACAAGACCCATCAATCCTAAAAATACCAATAGAACCAGTGCTGCAGATAGCAGGAGTCTCGCTCGAAGGGAAGCCGGTTTTATCACCAGATTAAATATTTTCCGCGGTAAACCGGTAACCCTGGCCACGGACCGTATCAATCGGCTTCAGCAAATTTTCCGGGTCCAGTTTCTTCCTGAGTCGACCGACAAAGACTTCAATAACATTGCTATCGCGATCAAAGTCCTGTTCGTAAAGATGATCGGTGAGTTCAGTTTTGGAAATTACCTGTCCCGGCCGCATCATCAGGTATTGCAACAGATTGAATTCATAGGCAGTGAGATCCACCTTCACACCATCTACTTCGACGAGTTTGCCCCTGGTCTCGAGGTGAATCGGGCCAAATTCAATGAAGGTCTTGAGTTTGCCTGATGCTCTGCGAATAAGCGCTTCAATACGGGCGAGAAATTCCTGGACATGGAAAGGTTTTACCAGGTAATCATCAGCACCAACCGCCAGCCCATCAACCTTGTCTTTCCAGTCTCCCCTGGCCGTTAATATGAGGATTGGGAAATCCTTTCCCTCTGCCCGTAATTTCTCGATCACCTTAATTCCGGGAATTTTAGGGAGGCCGAGATCGACTACAGCAATATCGTAATTGTACTTCTGCCCCATGCGCAAACCGTTGGCGCCGTCTTCGCAGGCATCAACGGTAAACAATTTTTCTTCCAGCAATTCGACCAGCTGCGTTCGGAGTTTTGGTTCATCTTCAATCAGTAGTAAATGCTGGCTCATTGATCACAGTCCTATTCGAAAACAGCGCCGGTGATGCCATCGACAAAAACATACTTAACGACACCGGTGGATGATAGTGTTTTAACCCGATAGACAGGGGGGCCTTTACTGTCAATCATATTGATGGAGAGAATCTTGCTTCCCTGGTATCTCTGCTTCACCAGGGAAGTTGCCTGTTTACTTCCTATTTTGGCCTGTTGATTCGGCATGAAACCGTCCGAGCCCTGCGCAGCCAGCCTGATAGCCGCTAACTCATGCGGCAGTGCGGTTGCTCCAAGGGAGAACAACAACATTATGGTGGCCAGCAGAACGCGCATCTAACTATTCCTCTTTATACGACTGGAGATATCGAAATCCGAACCCTGATAGTATCACCTGGGTCCACTTTCGTGCGAGTCGAATAGGTCACATTGCTGTATCGATACCTTACCCGATAACCGACAATACGCTCCTCCATGTGGGTTTCCTGGATCACCTCGCACCTTTCTTGCGTTCCATAGGTTACATATTGCCCGTGGTTTTGCCTGTGGTTTCTTTGCGAACCGTAAGCACTACCAATACTCGCTCCCAGAACAGCACCAATAACCGTGCCAACCTGTTTGTTTTTCTTGCGATGACCCACTGCATTGCCAATGGCAGCGCCAATCACGCCCCCCAGGATGGTGCTTGTACCCTTGTGATGACTATTGGAGGAATAGTTTCTATCATTGTAATAATCAGTTTCATAGGCCACTTCTTCTTGCCAGCAATGCTTGCGCGGCGTCCTGACCCGAATGGATTTGAAAATCGGCTCTGCATCAATCACCGTGGCATAGTCATATTCTATATTCGCTGCATAAGCCTCGCTGCTAATGGAAAATGCCAGTACTACCCCACTTATTATCTTGAATTTCATTGTAATCACCTCTCTTGTTGACTGGTAACCAGACTATAAGATCAAGGCTGAATAGAAGCTGAACCTCGCTCCAGGGCACAAACGGGCCTGTCATGAATAACCTGTCATGAAAAGCCTACCCGGGCGGCACAATACGGTGGGTCTCATCCAGGGTTAGCGTCATATCTGCTCTATCCGGCATTTCTGCCAGCATCGCTCTCGTGATTCTTTCGTAGTACATGATGAATTCACGGATTTCCCTCTTATCCATCACCCTGGACCCAGGGTCAAGGCCCTGTTCCTGTTGCAGCCGCCACCGCTGCACCGCTTCCATATTCGGGACTGCCAGAAATATCATCAGGTCATTGTCGAAAGCATGCTGGTAATCAAATGACGACAACGCATCATTAACCGCCCGCCGCCAGCGCCCATCAGCATCGCTCTTTTCCTCCAGTTCATTGACTGGATCTTCCAGCTCTATCTCCGATTGAGGCACCGAACCCCAACACCAGCCTTCCAGCACGATGACATCCACCGCCTCAAGCCTTCTTGGGACTTCCGACCGATCATCCTCTGCCTTATCGAAGATAGGAATATCCACACTGATCCCGGCCTTTAGACTATCGATCACCCCATTCATCAACGCCATATCATGGGTCCCCGGCACACCCCGAACCGCAAATAACGGATGAACCGACCGCGCCATTTCCTCCCGTTCTGCCCGCGTCTTGTAAAAGTCATCAATCGAAAGCACCGCCGCACTCCATCCCGCCACATTTTCCAGCACAACTGCCAAAAACTCCGCCAGTGTCGACTTCCCACTGCCCTGCGCTCCCGCAATGCCCACAGTCACCAGGGACCGCCCCAATTCGCCCCTTTTCACGGCTACAAGGTCTGCAATCTTGACAATGGCATCATAGTAATGAGGGTCATCAATTCCCCGCGCCAGTGCCAGATCCTGAAACTGACCCCGAAACCCTTCCTCTTGTTCGTCCAACATATTGTTCGTCCAACATAGTTTTCGTCCAACACAGTCAACGGTTATCCAATCTCACGCCGAAACGGCGGCAGGGCGTCCAACAACATTCTCCCATACGCCTGCGTCATCAACCTCCTGTCAAGAATCGTAACCCTCCCAACATCCGTCTCAGTTCGCAGCAACCGACCACAAGCCTGCACCATCTTGAGCGCAGCATCCGGAATCATAATCTCCTGGAATGAATTACCCCCCTCCGATTCAACCCATTCGCTTAATGTCGCACCCACCGGATCATCAGGCACCGAAAATGGAATTTTCGCTATCACAACGTGAGTACAATAGGCTCCCGGCAGGTCGATACCTTCCGCAAAACTCGCCAGGCCAAAAATACAACTGCGTTGGCCTTCATCAACCCGTTTTTTATGCTGACTCACAATCTCCGCTTTGGACAGGGTTCCCTGGCTTAAGATAATTTCCGCAAATTCAGGATCTATGTCATCTGTTACTCGCAGCATCTGTTTCCACGAAGTAAACAGCACCAGTGATCCTGTTTCGTTAATCAATATTTGGGGGAGCATTTCACTAATTTCAGCCGTGTGCTCATCGCTCTGCCTGGGGTCAGTTGACATCCTGGGCACACAAAGCACAGCCTGTTCATTGAATCGGAAGGGACTGGGCAACGCATCAAACAAATTCTCCGGCGAAATACCTGCCTTATTGCGAAACCGCGTGAAATCACCAGCCATCGACAGGGTTGCCGAGGTAATGACGGCGGCAAAAGTCCGGGACCAGAAGATCTCGGCCAATGTCTCGCTGACCGAAATGGGCGTGGCACTTAATTGAGTCTCCAGGCCTTCCTGGTTATTGCCTTCCCGGAACGAAACCCATCGCGCAATGGGTGGCTGCGCTGGTGAATCCTCGTTCATGTAGCCGGTCCATAAAGCGGACCCTGCTTGCACCCTCGCGGCCATAGCGGAGATCACTGGCAGCCAATACTCATTTCGCTCTCGATCAAACTCAACAGAATCTACAGCCTTGTCTTCCAGTGAAGCGGTGAGCCCTTCAATGTAAGCGGATAAACGATTGAACCGCCTGGCGAGCTCGCTACTGAGTTCACGAATCTCCTCGCCAACACGCCCCATGGGAAACCTGTATTGGCTGCCGCTTTCCTCGGCCCTGGCCTCATCCAGTAGCGGGTTCAAGAGTGCACTCATGTCTTCAAGGCCAATCAATGCTGCATCGACTGCCTCCTCGATGTGGCCCTGTCCGCCTGGAAGAATCCCAACCTCTTCGAGCTCGGCAACCATCTGCGTCAATACCGCCGGAATTTGCGACAACCATCCCTGGGTAGATCGCAGGCCAATAAAATTCGAAAAATGATTGCCGGCTTTTTCCGGCAGGTGATGCCCCTCGTCAAATATATAAATCACGTCTTCAGGCGCCGGTAGTACGGCGCCGCCACCCATCATCAAATCTGCCAGTACCAGGTCATGATTGGTGACAATGCAATCAACTTTATGAATTCGCTCACGGGCTCGATAGAAGAAGCAATTATCGTAGTGTGAGCATCGCTTCCCGGTGCATTGCACATGATCGGTACTCACCCTGGACCAGGCCGGGTTCTCTATTTCCTCCTTCCAGTTATCACGATCCCCGTCCCAGTCGCCACGACCGAGACTTTCCACCATATTCTGGTATAACACCCGGTGCGACTCTTCTGGTTCGAAGCGCTCATCGTCATAGAGCGCCATGGTCTGGTTCAGCGAACCCATTTCCTGCAATGCAATATCCAGCCGGGATAGACAAAGATACCTCCTCCTGCCTTTTGCCAGCGCAAAGGAAAAATCCAGAGCAGCATGTTTACGGATATCCGGCAGATCGAGATAAACAATCTGCTCCTGCAGGGCGACAGTCGCAGTAGAGATGATCAATCGTTTTCCCATTGCTTTGGCGATCGGTAACGCAGCGATGGCATAAGCGATTGTCTTACCCGTACCGGTGCCTGCCTCAACAACACAGATATTGGGGCCTGGTAACCTGTCACCCGCCTCGTTCACTTCTACATTACCAAGGATTCGTGCGATATCGGCAATCATCAATCGCTGGCAATATCTCGCTTTATAGCCTTTTTCAGATAGCAGGCGGCTGTAGGCAGCCTGGATCTCTTCCTTTAGTTCGACGCTTAACATTGGCTAGCCTTCATTAAATAGGCAGGCTATGGTGGTCGGCAGTATTTTATAAGGAACTGATAACATCATGAGGAAGGGCATCATACCACTTTGCATTTTACTGGCACCCTTAACGCTCTGCGCAAAAAGCCTGCCGCTGCATAAACTGAATCTTCCGGATGGGTTTACCATCAGCATATTTGCTGAAGTGGACAATGCTCGGCAGATGGCTCGCAGTGACCAGGGCACTATTTTTGTGGGTAGTCTCAAAGCCGGTAATCTATACGCCGTGATCGACGAAGATGGCGACTTCCGGGCAGACAAGGTGCTCACCATTGATAAAAAACTCAACCTGCCTTCAGGGCTCGCCATGAAGGGTAAGGATCTGTACGTTGGTGCGGTGGACGAAATACTCCGATACGCTGATATCGACTCACATCTGCCCAGGCCGCCCGAACCAGAGGTTATCATCGACTCGCTACCAGACAAGCGTCATCATGGCTGGAAATATCTTGAATTCGGACCGGATGGATATCTCTATATTCCTGTCGGCGCTCCCTGCAATATTTGCCTTTCTGAAGGCCTGTTCGCCAGTATTTTACGGGCAGATTTATCGATGAAACCGCCATCACTGTCGATGTTCGCCTCGGGCGTTCGTAATTCAGTCGGCTTTGACTGGCATCCCGTCACGGGAGAACTCTGGTTCACAGATAATGGTCGCGATGTCATGGGCGACGATATTCCACCCTGTGAATTAAATCATGCCGGCAGCGCTGGATTGCATTTTGGCTACCCGTTTTTTCATGGTAACGACATCAGGGATCCAGAATATGGCGAGGGGAAGAATGCCGGAGACTATACCAGACCTGCACTGCCACTGGACCCACATGTTGCGCCTCTCGGCATGATGTTTTATACGGGAAATCAATTTCCGGCCAGGTTCAACAATCAGATTTTAATTCCAGAACACGGTTCCTGGAACAGGACTAAAGAAGCCGGTCATACCGGTCACCGCATAACCCTGGCGAGCTTTAACGAGAATGGCACGATGAAATACGAGGTTTTCATCGATGGCTGGCTCCAGGACAACAAAGCGTGGGGGCGACCCACTGATATTTTACAACTTCCGGATGGTAGCATTCTGATATCAGATGATCATGCAGATGTTATCTATCGTGTGGCCTATAAAAAATAGACCATCAGGTCTATAAATTCCCCCGGCATTGCAGGTTTATCGGACTGATGACCTTGACCAGACGACCCAAAAATCTGAACATTGATCATTCTTAATCAATACCATGTTGCTCCTGTTAAGGCAGCACACCGTAACACAATCAGGTAAACTAACAGGACGAACGAAAACATGACGACCGGAGACATGGCGGTAGATAACAGACCCATAGAACGCAGAAGTGACAGTGAACGACGGACCGAAAATCGTCGAGTAGAAGTACGGCGTCTCAACACCAAACCTCACAAGAGCGAGAAACGTGAAAACGCCCGGCGCAGGGAAATACGCCGCACCAGGACCAGGCGAGAGTCATAGGTTCCTAAACCTTCCTTTACCTGTATTCAACGGGTACGGCATACTGCATGAAATAGATCGTTATTGGATACTCATGACAGGCCTCAAAACAGTGACATCTGCCTTTAAGACGCCAGGAATCGATCCAAAGCTTAACCAAAAAAACAGCAGTCTCTTGCCACCATGAAACCTGCAATGATTGAACAGGCAACAATCATAGCCGGTCTGGCCCCGAATCTTCGCCATTTCGTCCAGGTCCAGGACTACGAAGCCTACACAGCGCGCGATCATGCCGTATGGCGCTTTTTGATGCATCAACTTAGATTTCAGATGGCAGATAGTGCGCACCCTGTCTATAGCGAAGGGCTCAAGCGCACAGGCATCAGCCTGGAGCATATTCCATCTATCGATGAGATGAATACCTGCCTCGCACAGATTGGCTGGCGGGCACTGGGCGTTGATGGTTTTATACCACCCGCCGTATTTATGGAATTTCAATCACTTCGAATTCTGGTTATCGCAATGAATATGCGTACCATTGACCAGTTACTCTACACTCCTGCCCCGGATATCCTGCACGAGTCAGCAGGCCATGCCTCATTCCTGATCGATGTCGACTATGCTGAATTCCTGCAACAATTTGGTGCTATCGGTATGAAGGCACTATCGTCGAGGGAAGATGAAACCGTCTATGAGGCAATTCGGCATCTGTCAATCGTCAAGGAAAATCCCCAGGCGACTAAACAGGAAGTACAGGTAGCAGAATCCGGGCTTCAAACTGCAACTGAGAATAACAAGGGGCTGTCTGAATCCGCGCTGCTCGCCCGCCTGCACTGGTGGACCGTGGAATACGGCCTGGTGGGCGACCCCACAGACTATAAGATATTTGGTGCAGGACTGCTGTCCTCGCTGGGTGAGAGCAAGAACTGCCTGGATGATTCCAGGGTCAAGAAGTTATTACTCACACCCGATGCCATCAATCAAACCTATGACATTACCACCGAGCAACCACAACTCTATGTTACTCACAGTTGCCGCCACCTGAGCCAGGTGCTGAGCGACGTGGCAAACGGCATGGCACAGGTTCGTGGCGGCGCGGAATCGGTGAGGGCTGCAATTAATTGCGCGACTGTTAGCACGCTTGAATACAATTCCGGATTGCAGGTCAGCGGTCTTGTCACAGATTTGATCACCGATGCAATGGACAATATCAGCTACGTCAAAACAACAGGTAAAACACAAATTGCCTGGAAAGGTGAGCAACTCATTGGCCATGGAATCGACTTTCACACTGCCGGATTTGGATCGCCCGTCGGTCACGTCAATGAATTTAGTCGATGCCTGTCCGAGTACAGCATCGATGAACTTCGCTTTGCAGGCATTCAGGCGGGTGCTCGTGCAAAGCTGGAATTCGTTTCCGGCGTCGTAGTAGAAGGAGATCTGCTATCAATTGAAAGGCGAGACCAGAAGAACATCCTGCTTAGTTTCAACAATTGCCGGGTAACGGGTCTTGCAGGTGAGATACTGTTTGACGAGTCCTGGGGACAGTACGATATGGCCGTGGGAACAGGAATTACATCGGTATTCGGCGGTTCCGCCGATGCATCCGAATTTCCCCTGTATAGTCCGCCAGCAGAAAAAACTTCCACCCGCTCCTGGTCCGAATCTGACCAGTCAATTTTTAAGATCTATCAAAAAATTCGGAAGCTGAGACAAAGCGGAAAAACAGGTGCTAAATCCATCCAGGAATTACAACATTCAATTGAATCACAGGCGGCGGATGAATGGTTGCTGTTATTCGAGTTTTATGAGTTGCTCTGGAAGAAGGATACAAAGAAGGCAGAACTAATACTGGCCAAACTTAAAGAACTTGTTAGGAACGACAATGCTGTGAGCCCGCTAGTGAATCAAGGGATTGAACGCATACAGGCCAGCCTTTAATTACCGGATAATTACCGGCTAACTACCGGCCCTGGCTACCCGGTACAGAGGTTTCGAACTTGTCCCAATTTCTTAAAATTTCCTGAACGACTACATTTCCCACGGCAAAGGCGGCTTCCTTGGCCGGCAGTCCTGCATCAGGATAAGGGGCAGTCGTGCTCCAGGCAGCTTCTTTTCCGGGCGGCGGTTTGGTGAAGTTACTCGCAGTGCGTAGCACCATGACCCTTTGGGTATCCACCAGTTTGCTCCTGCCAAGTCGATGCAGCCCGGTGAGTGTGCCGCTGTCTTCCATATTGCTGGTCATAAAATTCATCTTTTCATTGCTGTAAAGTTTTACCCAGTCATTTGCCCACTTATCCATCAGTGCACCGTGCCAGTAGGTACTCGCCGAAAGTGTTTCCCCTATCGTAACAAAGGGCGGTTTCTGCGCATTTGGATAACCGGTGAAGAGCTTTCGAAATTCCCGTATACCGGGTGAATCCTGCAGTTCAACGTCTTTGCTAATGTCGTAGGCCCAACTGACAAGTTCCTGATTTAGCTCAAAGGCAATGGTATTTAACGTCCATCCGGTACTGATATCCTGGGGTCCGTCTGCAGGTCTGTCCGCACCCAGTGGAATAATACCGTAGGGCCAGTCCTTCGGTATTTCACGGGCATCAATTTCGTACAGCAGATCACCGTCAATCACCCATCGCGCCCATGCTGCAGAACCAAGAGACATATCTGCTGGATCTGCTCCGGCGATTCCTGCGATCAACCAGTATGCCTTGCCAAGGTCGAACCGATCATCCATTCCCAGCGCCATAATTGACGCCGTCGCATTGGCTATACCACCACCCAGGCAAATTCCGAGCACCCCCTGGTCGTTCATTCGAAGTTCATATTCACCCAATTCAAAGGATAGAACCCTATCGAGATTTAGCCTTTCGACCCAGAACTGGAACTCCCCTGGCTTGTCTCCCGTCACTTCACCGTTTTCAAACATGGTCACCACGACCACCTTCACCGGGATAGGTGAGGATGAGGCAAATGAAGTATTGCTGAATGTTGCCATCACGAGGAACAGGAGGCCTGGGATCTCAAATTTCTGGAACATAATCTGGAACATAGACAGCGCTCGATGAGTGGAGGTAATTCTTTTTAGGACATTCTCTAGTATAGTCATCCATCCAGCAGAGAAGAAGAAGAAAGGACCCGTCCATGATTAGCTTGCTTGGCATCGCTATCATTCCAGCCATCGCATTTATTTTTTCTTCAAACAGAAGCCAGATTAATCCAAGAACTGTTCTCGGCGCTTTTGCGATTCAGGCTTCAATTGGGGCCTTTGTTTTGTACCTTCCGGCAGGTAAACAGCTGCTTGAGGTCGTCGCCATTGGCGTTTCCAGCGTGTTGGGTTATAGCCAGGAAGGAATCAACTTCCTGTTCGGCCAGATTGGCGATCAGTCATCAATGGGCTTCATATTTGCCTTCCAGGTGCTGCCAGTCATCATCTTCTTCTCTTCTCTTATCGCTGTTTTGTACCACCTGGGCATTATGGGATGGGTCATAAGGTTACTTGGCGGCGCACTGCGTGCGGCGCTCAAAACCAGTAAACCTGAATCGCTGTCGGCCGCGGCGAATATCTTTGTTGGTCAGACTGAAGCACCCCTGGTGGTCAGGCCGTTTATTCCAACCATGACCCAATCTGAATTATTTGCCGTTATGGTCGGCGGACTCGCTTCTATTGCCGGTTCGGTTCTTGCCGGTTACGCCGCCATGGGGGTTGAAATGACTTACCTCCTGGCTGCCTGTTTCATGGCCGCACCGGGTGCATTGTTAATGGCGAAAATCATGACCCCGGAAACGGAACAACCAAAAAATGAATTGAGCGAAATCGAGGCGAATGATCAGCTCTACGCTAACGTCTTTGATGCCGCCGCCAGCGGCGCTTCATTTGGACTGCAGATTGCACTCAATGTTGGCGCCATGTTGCTGGCGTTTATTGCACTCATCGCCCTGCTCAATGGCCTTATCGGTTGGGCAGGCGGATTTGTTGGCCTGTCTGATCTCACTTTACAGCTCATGCTCGGCTACCTGTTTCAACCTGTCGCATGGATCCTCGGCGTTCCCTGGGCCGAGTCAAATGTTGCCGGTAGTTTGATCGGTCAGAAACTGGTGTTGAATGAATTCGTGGCCTATCTCGATTTTATTGAGATAAGGGAGGAACAAAACCTTTCTGCGCATACTCAAGCGATCATCACCTTTGCCCTGTGCGGCTTCGCCAATTTGTCGAGCATTGCTATCCTGATGGCCGGTATCGGCGCCATGGCACCAGAGCGACGAGAAGAAATTGCCAGGCTGGGATTGAAGGCGGTCTTCGCCGCAACCCTGGCAAATTTGATGAGCGCCGCTCTCGCCGGTCTATTTCTGTCTTTATAGTATTTCCCGCATGAAACAGGACAATGGCTGAAGTTTCGCCATTCGTTTGAGGGACTAACAATCGAGGAGATGAAAGAACACCGGCCTGAACTTCTGTCCATTCTCGCGCAGGCCAGAGGTTCAATATATGCAGCCGGTAAGGGCGATTGAAGCTTCTTAGGGTATAATGCCTGGCATGAGTGAAAACGTCGTTAGCGTTCGAATCTTCCCAGAGGGTCAGCTTGATATTTTATCCCAGGAGGAGGTCAACAAATTACTTGATACGAGCCAGGGTGGTTTGTATCACCTGTTTCGCACTTGTTCTCTCGCGGTTCTAAACTGCGGGGCCGATACCGACGATGTAAGACAGTTATTAAAGGACTTTACCGAATTTGACATCCAGGTACTGCAGGAAGAACGTGGTCTAAGATTAGAGCTGACCAATGCCCCTGCGGATGCATTCGTCGATGGTCGAATGATCAGGGGAATTAAAGATCTTCTCTTTGCCGTTCTTCGCGATATTATCTATGTCAACAACGAAATAACCAGCAATCCCAGGTTCGATCTTTACACCTCTGAAGGGGCGACCGATGCCGTATTTCACATCCTCCGAAATGCCAGCGTCCTGAAAGCCCATACGCCCCCCAATACAATTGTCTGTTGGGGAGGCCATTCTATTATCCGCCTTGAATATGTCTATACAAAGGAGGTTGGATATGAGCTCGGTTTAAGGGGTATGGACATCTGCACAGGTTGCGGCCCCGGCGCGATGAAAGGCCCAATGAAAGGTGCCACTATCGGGCACTCGAAACAGAGAATTAAAACAGGGCGTTATATTGGCCTGACCGAACCCGGCATTATCGGGGCTGAAGCGCCCAACCCTATCGTCAACGAACTTGTCATTCTTCCGGACATAGAAAAACGTCTTGAAGCATTTGTTCGAATTGCCCACGGGATTATCGTTTTCCCTGGCGGCGCCGGTACCATGGAGGAAATCCTTTATATACTCGGAATATTGCTGCACCCGGACAATGCCTCATTACCACTTCCCATTGTATTCACGGGGCCAGAGGCAACACGCAAGTACTTCGAACGAATAGATCATTTTATCGGAGAAACCCTGGGTATAGAGGCACAAAACCGATATGAGATCATCATTGACGACCCGGTTGCAGTCGCAGAATCCCTCCATAAGAACCTTAAGGGAGTAAGAAAGTTCAGGAAGGCCAGGCGTGATGCCTACTTCTTCAGTTGGATGCTGAAAATGTATGAAGAATTTCAACAGCCATTTGCACCGACTCACGAAAATGTCGCAAAACTGAACATTACCACCGATCAACCCGGCTATAAGCTGGCAGCTGATTTGCGGCGAGCTTTTTCCTGCATCGTCGCCGGGAATTTCAAGGAAGACGGTATTCGCGCAGTCGAGGAACATGGAAAGTTTCAAATAACGGGGAACCCGGGGTTAATGCGTTCCATGGATGAATTGTTGCAGTTATTCATCGATGAAGGACGAATGAAATTACCCGGCACTGCATACGTTCCATGTTATGAGATTGTAAAAGCGCAAAAGAAAGCGTGAAGATCGAATCAATGGACTATGAAACGGAGGACTGCGTTTTTTCCCCACAGAATCAGCAGAAACTGCCAGGGGGCACAGGCAGCGACATGCAGAAAAGATTGAAAGAATTGCGGCCAAACTGATCAAAATAGTGACCCTGCCGAATAGATTGTATGACTTGCATGGTCTAATCTTAGAATTCACCTAAACCATCCAGCATGCAATTTATGGCAATCACTCCAGGGGATCTGACTCCGAGCGCTTTTGCTCCTTACGGTGATGTGATTGACCTGTCCTCGGCGAAGGAAACAAGAACAATAAATGACGGTCATACCATTCGCTATCACGACCTCGCAACATTATCCCTAACCAAAGATGGGGGAACTCCCCTCCTAAACCTATTCAGAACTTCACCGCTTCCACTGCCGATTAAGCTGCAATCCATGGAATGTCACCCGATGTCGAGCCAGGCGTTCTATCCACTATCGCCTAATCCCTACCTGGTTGTCGTTGCACCGGCCGGGCAGTTTGACGAATCAAAAATCGAAGTTTTCAGGGCTAATATGAATCAAGGGGTCAACTATTACCCAGGCACCTGGCATCACTATAGTCTTGCGCTCATTTCGGTTTCTGACTTTCTCGTCATTGACAGAGGCGGACCGGAGGACAATTGTGAAGAGGTTAATCTTTCCAGGCCCATCACCATCGACATGAAGTACTGACCAACGATGACGAACACCTTACAAACGCTGACCGCTTTCCTAAAAGCCTACTCCGATTCATCCTTCACCAACCCCCATGAAGTGGTTCTGACACAATCACCGCCGGACTGCGTGGGTAATTTCACTCACATGGGCGCCAAGTACTGGGGATTTGAAACCGCCCGCCACCGGGCGACACAAATAGGCGCCTCAGGGGAAAGCTTTGCATTTGATGCCGATGCACACCACTGGTTTGACATCGGACTCACCCACCGATCTGAAATCAGGAAAATTAACATCAGCACAAAATGGTTCACCGGGAATCAGGTGCCTGAGGTTTCCATTGAACTCATAGACCGAATCACCAACGAGCGAACGGAGGTTCTACTTCGAACGCCTCTCAACCCGGATGCGGAGCATGAATTTAATATAGACCCTGTCACGGCAACAGACTGCCATGTCAGATGTTTTCATGAAGGAGGCATCGCCCGCGTTAACCTGTTGGGCACACCGGGTATGGCATTGTACGATCGGCCTAACCTGTTACTGGATGCAACTATTTCACAAACCTCAAACGATCACTACGGCAAACCTTTAGATGCCGTTAAAGGTGACAGAAACGTTCAGCACATGGTCGGTTGGGAGTCTGCCAGGTCCGGCTTTGGTGAGAGCACTATTTTTAACCTGCCACGACCTGCTCTGATAGAGACAGTGATCGTGGATACTTACATGCATAGACTCAACTCACCGCTGAGTTGCCACGTCTTCGGCGCAGTTTTACAAGCGGATAATAATTTGCAGCAATTGATGCCATCTTTACCCCACTGGAAACTAATATTCCCTGATGGGAAAGAGACCAAACCGGAGAATTTCGGGCAGTACATGTTAGAGAGACAATACCTGCCAGAACACAAACAATTTGAAATTGAACTCCACCAGGAACCCGATTCACCCTGGAAACCCCTTATTTCATTCGCCGGTCTTCAACCAGACACGTGGCACGAATTTGACCAGCTTGAATCAGAATCCGAATTCAATGTGATCTTCTACATGTTTTATCCTAATGGCGGAATCCACGGATTGAAGATGTTTGGACGTTATGGCAGCTAATCGAATCCCATATTATTTACGAGCTCTAATATTTACGAGCTATATTATTTACGAGAAGCTATTTATGAGCTATCTCCTTTCCTGTAAACAGATAATCCTGAAGCTGTTTGTCAAGGGTCGGATCCTGTCGGCGAATCCATTCAAGCACCATTGCCGCATGTTCTTTTTCCTCATCTCTATTGTGAGCAAGGATTGCCCTTAGTTCATCATTACTGCAGGCATCAACTCTCTGGTTATACCCATCCACTGCCTCAAGTTCTTCCATCAGGGATGTAATGGCCCTGTGCATATCTCTTGTTTCATCTGAAAGCTCCTCTATTGGTTCGTGATAACCTTCATTTGCCATTTACTAGTCCTCGTTTTATTCGTTATTTTGCGCGCAGATTTCATCAGTGCATTACTCCAATTCCGCTGCCTCAATTCTACTAAAAATCATTGTCTCTGGTACTTTATTTGTATCACGTCAATCTGGACATGAAATGAAGCATTATTCAAAACGCGGACCCGGGCTGCTTCAAGAACTCGATTTCTTCGTCAGTAGACACTCTACCCAGTCGCTTATTCCTGTGCGGGTAACGGCCAAATTGTTCAATGATTAACTTGTGTTTTACCTCGAAATCATAATTATTCCGGATGCCATTTTTCTCATATAAGTGCAGCGCTACTTCATGTATTTTTAGTGATTCACTGTGCATAAAGGGCATGTAGAGAAAGCTGCACTCTAGCGCGGTCAGTTCCTTATCAGCGACAACTGAGATGGCTTCCTGTGACAGAACCAGGGCCATTGAATCGCATGCAAACGACAACGCTGAACCCCTGAACATGTTCCTGGAGAATTGATCCAAAACAATGATTTCCGCCAGTCTGCCCCTGGCATGGCCTCTCCATTCAAAGAGTTCGCACTGTCTTGCCCTCTTATGGATCCCCGAGAATCTCTCGGTAATAGTTCTATCCAGATCATCACTCTGGGACCACCACTGTGATTGATCAATTTCTTCAAACCAAAATTCTAGTATCTCGTGATACATACCCTATCCCCTGTACTCGAGTCCCTTCTGGCTAACTCCGTTCAAGGCCAATTTCATCAGCTCGTCAGCTTTCGTAATTGAACATCGTGAAACCGACTCAAACTAAGTAACGCGATAATTGACCCAACTAAAGCCAGGGCCATATCAGACTGTGTATCCCAGACATAGCCTTGTGTACCCAAAAATGCCTCGGAAGTACCACCGACCACAATAGCCACGAGCCACTCGATTACCTCGTATAAGGCACTAAAAGCCAAACAGAAATTGACAATAATAAAATTTCTCCAGGCTGCAGAGGTGACCACCTGCTTGCGGATCAATACCTCTCTGGCAATAATCGCTGGCACAAAACCCTGCACAAAATGGCCTAATTTATCGAAGTTGTTTCGAGAGCCAAATATGGGTTTGAGCTGCTCAAATAGTGGTACTTCTGCATAGGTGTAGTGAGCGCCGACCATCAGCAGAACGCAGTGACCCAGGATGAGAATATAGACCAGTGTGGTTAACCTGAAGGAATTGAACGTAAACACAAGCGCCACCAATCCAATAACCGCCGGTGCGACCTCGAGCACCCAGGTCAAGGTGTCCTTCGGTTCTATCCCGGACCAGATAAGGGTAACGAAAAACGTCAGCAGCCAGAGTTCCCTCATTTCCTGATACCTTCTTCCAGTTTAATCAGGTTTCATCAGATTCAAACATTCTTGTTTCTTCTCATCGTCAAGAAAGCTTGCTTCAAAACTGTTTCTGGCCAGTTGGATTGCCTGGGTCTCTGTCATCGAAAGGCTGGTCGAAAGGGCATTGAAATTATCATTCAGATAGCCGCCAAAGTAAGAAGGGTCATCCGAATTCACCGTGACGCACAGTCCTTTGTCAAGCAGGTCAAGAATTGGATGCTGGCTCATGTCGTCATAGACACACAGTCGAACGTTGGATAAGGGGCAGACAGTGAGCGGCATCCGGCTCCTGGCCAGTTCATCGACCAGGCTAGCATCATCGATGCATCGCACTCCATGATCGATGCGCTGCACATCCAACAGGGTAATGGCATCCCGGATGTATTGGGCCGGCCCCTCTTCCCCGGCATGCGCTACCCGCAGAAATCCTTCCCTGGCGGCACGGTGGTAGACCCGCTCGAATTTTCCCGGGGGATAACCTACCTCCGCGCTGTCAAGGCCCACTGACTGTATTTTGTCTTTAAACGCCAGGCCCGCTTCAAGCGTCTGCATGGCCGCATCCTCGGACAGGTGACGCAGGAACGACATGATGAGTGACGATGACTGACCCCACTGGGATTTAGCATCGTTGATCGCCCGGTCAAATCCGTTTATGACAGTTTCGAAGTTGATACCCCGATCAGTATGCGTCTGGGGATCGAACATAATTTCTGTATGAATAATCTTCTCTTCACGGCAGCGACATAGATAGGACCACATCAGGTCATAAAAATCCTGCTCATCGATCAGCACGCTTGCACCCAAATAATAAAGATTAAGAAAACTCTGTAAATCATTGAACCGATAAGCAGACCGAATATCAGCAAGACTTTTATAAGGTAAATCGATACCGTGCTTGTCCGCCAGGGACATCATCTGTTCGGGTTCCAGGCTACCTTCTATGTGAAGGTGAAGTTCAGCCTTCGGTAATTGCTTGATAAATTCAGGACTCGCGATTGCCACAATCAGCCTCCGGTACCAGGTGTTTCTGTTTCATATCTCTCCCAGTTTTCCAATATTTCATCAACCACCCGTGAACCGACCGTATAGGCTGATTCAACCGCGACGCCAAGTCCGCCGTAACCCTCATTCTCTTTCAGGAGGTTTTCTGCTGCCGACATCCCGGGCGGTTGCATGGTGTAGTTGCTTGCCGTCCTGAGCACCATCACCCGATCCTTATCCACCCGATTAATCTTGTGCAGCCAGCTCAGGGACAGAAAACTGCCAGTATCTTCCATCGCGGCGGACACAAATTCCCCCTTGCCCTCTGTCCAGTACTCAACCCATTGATTCGCCCAGTCATTCAATATCTTTCCATGCCAGAATGTCATCGAGGCGATGTTGTCACCTTTCAAGACGAAGGGCGGTTTACGTGCCATTTCATGATCGGTGTATCTTTCCCTGACCTCAACCAGGGATTCATCATCACCCAGGTCGATATCTTTCGTTAACTGGTATGCCCAGTCTGTCAATCCAGCATTGAGATGATACATCTCGCCGGTTGGTTCCGGTTTATCAGGGTCAAAGGGTTCCCGGGTGTAACGCGCAAAGTATCCGAATTCCCAGTCATCCGGAATTTCCCGTGCGTCAATCTCATGGGACAGATCGCCATCAATGAGGTATTCAGCCCAGGCAGCGGAACCGACAGACGCATCAGCCGGATCGAAACCCGCAATGCCCACGATCAGCCAATAACTTTTAGACAAATCAAACCGGGGATCCAGCCCAAGGGCCATGATAGATGCTGCCGCCCTGGCTGTTCCAATGCCTGTCACCATACCCAGGATGCCACTGTCTTCATTGAAATACAGGTCCTTGAAACCATGAAACGGAAACCGCTGGTCGAGTTGCCTTCTCTCTTTCCAGAGCTGGAATTCACCGGCCTTATCGCCGCTGAGCTCACCAATTTCGAACATCGTTACAATGACAACTTTCACTGGAATCGGGCTTTCATCAGTTGCGACTTCACTGCAGCTATTGAGCAACAGGGCAGCGAGCACCGCCAAGATTCCGGCTTCTAAACTCCTGTTTTTAGAACTATTCATCATCAAAACTTTCATCTTCAGCCCTGGCCAACAATGTAAATCATGCAAAAAAAAAGGCAGCTACCCTAAAGCAACTGCCTCAATTACCTATTTTCTTCGCTTAACCAATCAACCGATTAGAACCGGTATGCGATACGCGCCTGATAATGCCTGGGCAATTCCGGCAAGACAATCGTGCCACCGAACAGGTTCGGGAAGTTGGAACGGAAGTACTCTTCGTCAGTGAGATTCTTGCCGGTAACACTGAACAACCAATTTTCAGTTTCGTAACCCAGGCTTAAATTAAACAAGGTGTAGCCAGGCAACTTAACAGAGTTGGAGAAACTGGCATAGACTGAATCGACATCAACGATGCTGCCACTGACCAGCATGCCATTGCCAAAATCGTAGGTTGCAGTCGCCGTGTAAATATTCTCTGGCATGCCAGCACGAAGAGCACCATCTTTACCCGGACGAATCACTTCTCCACCGAGCGTTCCGCCGTAGAATGTTTCAGGTGCAATGCTGGGCATATCATCTGAACCAATAAAGCTGAAACGCGAACCTGTTTGCAGGGTATTGAGGTTTATGACCTCAATATCTGAATAACCGAAAGTAACCAGCAGGTTTTCATTGACCACCCAGCGCAATTCAAACTCTATACCTTCCGTCTTGGTGGACTGGTTAGTAACGATTGATTGAGCAGAGAAGTCGGTTCGCTCCTGCTCATAAATCGACAAGGCGAAATATAGAGTATTGTCGATCAGGCTACCCTTAATCCCAATTTCCTGTAATTCTGACGTATCAAATGCGCCACCACTCGTAATATTGGCAGTGACAATTTCTGCACCCTGACCAGCAATCACGGTGGCCTGTTCGGACGCCGTGATGTAAGGAATCAATCCAATTGGGCTTTCGTAGCTCAGGCTGACAGTCCATGATGTGCCATCAAAGTCGTCATCAGCCTTAAGATTGGCGCAAGTGCCATCAGTACAAAAGTTGTTGGCACTGGCAAATAACAACTTATCAATGGGTTGTTTGCTATTCATATCAATTGTGTCATAGCGAACACCCAGCAGTGCACTGAATCCATTTTCCCAGGTCAGGTCGACCAGTACAGCAATGCCGAGGTCCGTGTAATCGCCGGTATAATACTCGGTATAGTCATCGTCAATTCGGGTCGACAGCAGCCGTCGATCCAATGCTGTTGAAGGGCCAGTGAGATCGCGTCGATCAAAATACTCGTTGGTATAGTCATCGCCATGGGCAAAATCGGTATAACGAATCGAAGGTGATATCTGCACAGCAGTGGTTAAACTATTTCCTTCGAAGATTTTCGATATAACCAGCTTGTCCTCGATCACCCAGCTATCATGGAATTGCGAAAATCCATAGGCATTTTCGTTCAGGTTGTCATATTCTTCATAGAATAACTGGTTCTTCCATTCCCAATCGCCTGCACTCGTGTAGATGAAATCGAAATAAAGTGTCAGCACTTCATTTTCGAGTGCGTCGTCTGCCGCAACAAGCACATTACTCCCATCTAATTTGGCCGTACCCACGTTCTGTAGTTCGTACAAGTTGGGGAAGGAACAACCAAAGACAAGCGTACTGCCAATGGTACAAGCGCCAGGAAAGGGTCCGTTAGGATCGAAGGTATCTGTCGTGCCAGGTACAAGTCCCGCTGCAAACGGATTCAAATCAGTAAACCCATCTCCATCCACGTCATATTCCTGGTGAGAGATAGAACCGTCTCCATCCGTATCAAGTGCGATAGGTTGACCGGTGACGTAGGTACCGTGATCAATCAACTCCTGGGTAAGGCGGTTCCAGCCAGCAATCTGGTTCCCTTCATAATCGTGATACATGCCGCCGAACAGGATTCGAATACTTGAATTCAAGTCCATGTCAAATGAAGCCTGCAGCAATGTCTGGTCTGTCGAAGAATTGTCGTAGTAACTCCCGGAATTTTCTAATTCACCATAAAAATAGTAGCCAATACTCTTACCACCAATTTCGGCGGGGCCGCCTACTTCCGCAGTCAGGATGCTCTTATCCCAACTGCCGCCGGTATAGGACATGCCGCCAGTGGGTTCCGAAATAAATTGCCCCGTTTTTTCAACCCGCGCTGACTTTGGATTGAAGTTCAGGTAACCGCCAATTTTTGATGGACCGTAAATGGGTGATGCTGGACCCCGGACGATGTCAATGCGATCAGACGCACCAATGGGCGTCGGGTAGTTGCCCGGGTTATCCAGTCGACGAACGCCCCGAAAATAAGTTTCCCCAGGTGTACCACGAATATCAAGTCCCCCTGCGACACCAAAAAAGGACTGGGTAAATGTACCCGGCGCAAGGACGACCAGTTCATCGATATCCTGCATATTAAATCGTTGCATCATCTCTTCACTGATGGTTGACACTGATCGCGGTGTATTCAGAATCGATTTATTAAAACCAAAAACGGATTCCACTTCCTCACCCGGAAGACTACCGAGACTGCCTTTAACGACAATCTCTTCCATCACTTCTGCCTGAACCGCTAGTGAACCCAATGATAGCGTCACGATTGCGACGACCAGTTTCCATATGTTGTTTTGATTAGTGGCCATTTCTGCCATCTACCTCCCCAAGGTTGATTATTTTTTCTTAACTTTGCTGCCTGCAGCAGACTCCCCTAAATTAACGCCCTACACTTTTCCCAGAACCATTTTGAAATTTGCGCACCAATAAAACGAGCTCTTTTTTGCACTGATTCATAGCGGTTCGCAGTTCGGCATTATGCCTAATCCGGACCACAAAGTGCATACTGTTTTTGAATAAATCGGCGGCACCTTACTTTTTCATTACGAATGTTCCCGAGGCCACCACGCAGCATCTGTCTCTCGAAGCCAGCGATGCGCTTCTCGTATTCTCGCAGCATTTCCAGCCTGGTTTTTTCATCCACAAAGGAGAACTTAAGGGAGTTTCTGCTTAACAGCTTTACCTCATCCCAGGATAAATTGAACTCAACGACAGCCACAAAAAACTCATCCGTCATGGTGGAGTCCCACATGCCCCTGTCATCAGTGGATAAAGCAACTGGAATCCCCAATCGCAAATACTCGGGAAAAGGATGCTGGCTGAAATCATCGACATACTTGAGCAGGAAATTGCTCACCAGGTTGATCTCCACGAGATAGGGGCCGCCACGCATCATCAGCATCAAATCCGGATCGGTG
>SMVA01014499.1_pt1 | contig 21395 bp, 22 predicted proteins | sample 2456451 | NCBI WGS metagenome assembly SMVA01 (sample SAMN11095933, study PRJNA526329) | marine sediment metagenome | biome: Marine sediment; feature: Surficial sediment; material: Deep marine sediment; isolation source: Hadal surficial sediment | place: Pacific Ocean | collected 2014-05 | depth... | reverse complement strand
GGGCACTAAAGACTTTAAATTCACCTTGAAGAAATTGCTTTTTATAAATTTCCGCCATCTAAAAGCTCCAGGGTCTTTAAAAAGATTTCCGGCTTTTCCGCCTCAAACTCCATCTCTTTTCCCGTAAAGGGATGAACAAACTTAAGTTTCTGGGCATGTAGAAAGGGATAGGGATTATCGCCAATGAGCTCAATATAGGGTTGGCCTAATCTTTGTAGGTCTTGTTTTGGATTGCCATAAAGGGCATCACAAAAAATGGGGTGTCGAAGTTCCTGGGCCATATGAACTCTGATCTGATGAGTTCGTCCGGTCTCCAGCTGTATCTGCAAATAAGTCAATTTTTCATAAGTTTTTAAAACTTGATAATTGGTAATGGCCTCGCGTCCATCTTTTATATTGGCGGCCATTTTAAGACGGTTGGTGGGATGTCTGCCGATAGTGGTTATTATTTTTCCAACCGGGTTTATTCTCGTTCCCATCACTAGCGCCTGATAAAATTTTTCAATCTGCCGAGAAGAAAAAAGTAGCATCAGCGGCTCTAAACTTTTTTGATCCTTGGCCATGATGATGAGACCCGAGGTACCTTTATCCAGCCTATGGGCCACTCCCGGTCTCATGGTATCGGCCATTTCCACCATTTGGGGGCAATAGTGAAGAGCGGCGTTGACCAACGTACCAGTAATATTTCCCGCACCTGGGTGGGTTACCATTCCTGCTTTTTTGTTGATCACTAAAAAATGCTCGTCTTCAAATATCACATCTATGGGAATATCTTCGGCCACAGCTTTTTCCACGAGTGGAGGTGGAACTTTGATAAAGATCTTACTACCTGCGGGGGGCATCTTTTTAAGCTCTGGTGGAATATCGCCAGAAATCGAACCACCAGTATAAAGTTTCTTTAAAAGTGATCTGCTTAAATGGGGGCATTTGGCAACGAGAAAATGATCGAATCTTTTATATTCTAAAAGATCTTCCGGAGTAACCTCCAGTTCTATTTCATCGCTTGTAATGGGTTCAAGACCGTCTTGTTCGTCTACCATGGTTATTGTCATGGTAGAGAACTTACTCGGTTTTCAAACGCTTTGTATAGGAGGAGGCAACTAAATCTGGGTTTAGTTTCAGACATTTCGCGTATTGGTACACAAATCCCCGTACATAGACTGGAGCAGGGAGCCCGGGATAATTCTCTTCTTCAATATTGTTTATATAGGTCTTGGAAATCTTGGTCATTTCCGCCAAGCGGGGAATATCCACCTTTTTATACTCGCGGATTCTTTTTAAAAATTCACCCGTGAAATCGGTGGTGCACTCAATTTCTTTTTCAAGATCCTCATCAACACTAAATTCTAGCTCAAACTTCTTTCTCGCTACAAGCTTGGAGATCTGTCGCTCTGGAACGGGACTTCTTTCCGGCTTTTTGTTTCCATAGATGCCTTTTTCGAGATCTTGATTTAGGCCTCTGGCATAATCGTATTTCTGTCTTTTTTCCGGATCTCCGATGATTTCAAAGGCCTCTTCAACCAGGTTTAAAAAACGATCACATTCGTCTTTGCTAAGGAGTGAGTATATCGCTAGGTTGTCCTGAGCATAGGTTTGTTTTTGCCTTAAGTAGGCCTGGTATATTTGATTGGCATCAGCATCTGCTGGGACTTCTAGTACTTCATAATAATTTTTCTCATCCATGGTCTCTCCCTAATTCCAATTTAAAAGTCTTTGGACTATGTGATCAAAATTCGCGACCAGGTCTGAATTGGGAAATTCTGTAAGTAGAGGTTTCCTCTTTTTTATACTTTGCCAAACGGTCGCATCGTATTCTAAATGCCCGACATAATCTAAATTTAGTCCAAAATATTTTTTACAAATTATTTTCATTGAATTGCCGATTTCTATATCTGCCTGAGTTCTCACTTGATTGATGATCAGCTTGGGGCAAATCAAGTTGATCTCCTGTTTTAGCTTTTGCCCCATCTGCGGATTGATACGGCTTATTTTTTCCAGCAGATCGGCAGGCGTTTCGGAGTCTATCATGCGCGAGTTATAGGCCTTGTCGATTAAAGGCCCAAGCTCCCAAAAGTCTTCAATGAGTTTAAGCTTTCGATAGAAAAAGGATTTAATAAACCGATAGGTATTTTCCAGACTTGTCGGCTCTGGCAAGGAAGTTAAGATTCCCTGGTCAGCTGAGATAAAAAAATCAAGCGTGTTATTGGAAGTTCCCGCCCCGAGATCAAAAATCACAATATCGGCATCAAGTTCTCCCAAGTGAGAGAGAATCTTTCGGTTATGCAGTTGTTTTAAATTAGCTATTCCCACATCGTCTTGAGCACCACTGATGATGGAGAGCCCCGGGATGGAAGTGGGTGTTTTAAGATCTTTTAGGTTTCTGGTCTTTTTATTTAAAAAATCAGAGAGGGTCTTTTCGGGGATGGGCAGACCTAGACAGGTATGAAGATTTGCTCCCCCTAAGTCTAAATCGATGGCCACAACCCGGTAACCCAAGAGTGCCAAACAAATGGAGATATTGGCAGTAACTAAACTCTTGCCAACTCCTCCCTTTCCTCCACCTACGGCCCAGATTTGATAGCGTCTTTGAGCTCCGAGTGAATTATGGAGATCATTAAGATAATGCGAAGAGTCTTTTGGAGGTAAACCGGTGTTGGACAATCCTAATCCTTTGTTGCGGTTAGTTTAATTATAAGCGTAAAACGAAAAAAAAGGAAAAGTTTTACCGTAGCTAAACGCGGTGCGTTTTGTGTACGGCCTATTTCTTAGGATATATGGTTCTCTATATGGCCATTCACTCGACTCAACTAGCAAAAAGAAACGACTTACACCTAATGCGCAAACTTTGGCACATAGGAATGGGAGTCACTGGTCTGTATTACTATTTCAAGTTGGACCTCCCCCAGGAATTGACAGCTCTAATGTTAATTGGTCTGGCCTTCATCGCCATAACGATAGATCTCGTTCGCTTCGGACAACCGGTTGTCCAAAAAATAGTGCTTAAAACTTTAGGCCCTTTTATGAGAAGCTCAGAGCGTGATGGCTTCACAGGACTTCCCTTTTACGCCCTTGGAGTAGCAGTAACTCTTGTTCTCTACCGAGAGCCCATCGCACTTCTTGCGGTCCTTTTTCTGGTATTCGCTGATCCCATCGCCTCTTTAGTAGGGGTTCAATTTGGCAAAGATAAGCTATTTAAAAACAAGTCACTTCAAGGTTCCATGGCCGCACTTTTCACTTGCACCTTCATCACCATATTATTCGGCCAGGTTTACGGCATTATCGGATTTAAATTGATTATCTTTTCCGTACTCGCGGGAATTATTGGTTCCCTCTCAGAAATCTGCTCTTTTAAAATCGATGACAACCTGACCATCCCCATCCTTTCAGGACTGGGACTCACCATTTTAAATAAACTCATTCCACTTTTCTAATATGAATTTAAAAGCTCACATCAGAGATATTCCCGATTTTCCGCAAAAAGGAATCCTCTTTAAAGATCTAACGACTCTTTTTAAACACCCCGAGGCCTTCAACAAGACAATTAAAAGACTAGCAGATAGATATAAGTCTTTCGAGTTCGATACCATCGTGGGAATTGAATCGAGAGGATTCATCCTTGGCTCAGCTCTTTCCTACGCTCTAAACAAAGGCTTCATCCCCCTTCGCAAACCCGGAAAACTCCCTGGAGAGGTAGAATCCGTTACCTACAAACTTGAATACGGCACGGATATACTGGAAATTCACAAGGACGCGTTTCCAAGAGGAACAAAAGTCCTGCTCGTTGATGATATCCTAGCAACAGGGGGAACCGCTCTAGGTGGAGCTACACTAATTGAAAAGTTAGGTGGTGAAATTGTGGAGTGTTGTTTTATCGCCACTCTTTCGTCTTTACCAGGAGAGCAAAGACTTCAAAGTAGGGGACTTAATTATTTCGGACTTATTAATTTCTAATGATGAAATTCATCGTGTTCTTTAACTGAAGTTCCATCGAACTGAACTCCAGCAAGTACCATGCAAATCGGGAACCAGGCCCAGGTCGCAAGTAGTATTAGGCCAACCCAAAATCCTTCGCTCATTTTCTATCCTTTTTTAATTACAAAGTTACAGATTTTTCCCGGAACGTAAATTTCTTTTACAATTTGTGCGCCGTCTAATTGATTGGCCACTTTAGGTTCTTTTTTAGCTGCTGCTAAGAAATCTTCCTTAGAAATATCTGCTGGCACACTTAAGGTAGCTCTGGTTTTACCCATGACTTGAACCGCCATAGTGATTAAGTCGTCCTGCGCTAGCTCTGGATCAAACTTTGGCCAGGCCTCGTAGGTGTTAGTACCCGTATGGCCTAAAATTGACCAAATCTCTTCCCCAACATGTGGGGCGTAAGGAGATAATAGAAGAGACATCTTCTCAGCGGTCTCTTTGGTTACTTTGCCTTTTTTAATACAAGCGTTGGTAAAAACCATTAAGGCAGAGATGCCAGTATTAAACTTCATCTCCTCAATATCAGTGCCTACTTTTTTAATGGTTTTGTGAAGTGCTTTTAAAATATCTAAGTCTTCTTCGCCATCAGAGTAGTTATCCGGGTTACCAAAAAAGGTATAAGCTCTTTTTATAAAATTATAAACGCCTTTTACACCATTTGTTTGCCAAGGCTTCACTTTTTCAAGCGGTCCCATAAACATTTCATAAAGTCTTAGGCTATCGGCACCAAATTCATGAACCACATCGTCAGGGTTAATAACATTTCCCCGGGATTTACTCATTTTTTCCCCGTCACTGCCGAGAATCATCCCCTGATTGACAAGTTTTTTAAAGGGCTCATTGGTGGAAACAAAACCTAGGTCAAAAAGGACCTTGTGCCAGAACCGGGCGTAGAGAAGATGCAGTACTGCGTGTTCAACTCCACCAATGTAGAGATCAACTGGCATCCAGTATTTCTCTTTATCCTTATCCCAGGGTTCTTTATCGTTTCTGGGATCCAGATATCTTAGATAGTACCAACAAGAACCGGCCCAGTTAGGCATGGTGTTGGTTTCCCTTCTCGCTTTTTTGCCAGTTTTTGGATCAACTATATTGAGCCATTCATCAATAGTGGCCAGGGGAGATTCTCCGGTGCCTGATGGTTCATACTTTTCTACTTGAGGGAGCGCTACTGGCAGTTCATCCTCATCCAGGACTCTAATCGATCCATCTTCGAATTTTAAAATAGGGAAGGGCTCGCCCCAATATCTTTGACGGGAAAAGATCCAGTCCCTTAGTTTATAATTTATTTCTTTTTTACCAAGACCTTTTTCAGAAAGCCAATCGATCGCCGCTTTAATACCATCAACTTTTTCCAGGCCATCTAAAAAACCTGAGTTGATATGGACGCCATCTCCAGTGAAGGCCGCATCTTCTATATCTCCACCATCTAGGACTTGGAGAATTGGTAGTTCATATTTTTTAGCGAATTCCCAGTCTCTTTGATCGTGTGCTGGAACCGCCATGATAGCTCCGGTTCCATAAGAGATTAAAACGTAGTCGGCCACGTAGATGGGAATTTTTTGATCATTGGCCGGATTGATACAATAGGCACCGGTAAAGATTCCCGATTTATCCTTGTTTAGATCAGTCCGCTCAAGGTCGGATTTAGAGGCCGTGACTTGCTGGTATTTTTTAATCGCATCTGTGTGTTCATTTGCAGTAATCTGGGAAACTAGTGGATGGTCTGGCGCCACAACCATATAAGTAGCGCCAAAGATGGTATCAGGCCTGGTGGTAAATACATCTAAGGAGTGCTTAGTACCATCTATTTTAAAAGAGATGGCAGCACCCTCAGATCTACCAATCCAGTTTCTTTGCATCTCTTTAATATTTTCCGGCCAGTCGAGATCATCGAGATCTGTGAGCAGCCTTTCAGCGTAATCAGTGATCTTAAGCATCCACTGCTTCATCTTCATTTTTTCAACGGGGTGACCGCCGACTTCTGATTTTCCGTTTACGATTTCTTCATTGGCGAGAACAGTTTTAAGTTCCGGACACCAGTTCACTTCTATTTCATCTTCAAAGGCCAGACCCTTGTTGTAGAGTTGCACGAAGATCCATTGAGTCCATTTGTAATAATCAATATTACTAGTGGCAATTTCCCGGTCCCAGTCGTAGGAAAAGCCCAAGAATTTAAGCTGTCTGCGAAAGTTGTTGATATTTCTTTGCGTGGTCGCTTCAGGGTGGGTTCCGGTTTTAATGGCGTAGTTTTCGGCCGGAAGGCCAAATGAGTCCCAGCCCATGGGATGGAGAACGTTAAATCCCTTCATTCTTTTGTAGCGGCTGACGATATCAGTTGCGGTGTAACCTTCCGGGTGTCCCACATGAAGTCCGTTACCGGAGGGGAAAGGAAACATGTCTAGAGCATAATATTTTGGTTTGGACTGATCTTCTGCTGCGGCAAAGGTTTTATTTTTGTCCCAATATTTTTGCCACTTCGCTTCAATAGCTGAAAAATTATATTCCATTGATTCCTCTTAGGTAATTAAACAGATATGTCAAAAAAGATGGAGATTTGCAATCTTAATGGGCAATCTCGGCGGTTTTTTCCAAGGCCTCATATTCCTTGAAAACTTGTGCCACCATTAAATCTTCCGCAAAAGGATTTGCTTCGTTAATAAGCAGACTGAGCATCTGAATCCTTTCACTCAATGAGTCTGTTTTCAAGATTAGCTGCCTTAGTTCCACATCTTGGATAATGAACATGGAGATGTAATCCACAATATGGTCTATGGTGGTCAATCCGTTTAAAAGCTGTTCTCTTTCCGTTTCATTTAAGATGGAGTTATCAAGCCATGAGACGAAGATGGCCCTAAGCTTTTCAACTTTTGGGTCTTCAAGGGATAGTTTTTCCTCGATCTCCTCAATCAACTCAGCTTCATAGACGGGATAGGGGAAGTTTTGGACAACAGCGCCCAGCCTAACTTTTCCCGTGCCATTGATGATCACTTTTAACTGGGTGGGAGTCTCTTCCAAAATTATGGGCATTCCAATACCGCAAATCTCTCGGGGTACATCGCTTACGAATAGGCCAAAACCCTCCATCAGGGAGAGTCCTATGGGAGAGTCAAATTCCACACAATCTTTGATCATTTTGATAACAGTTGGATTTTCAATATTTAGCGGCACCGCAGTCTTAGGGAAAAAGACCAGGTTTTGGATTGGCAGAACTGGGATGTTTAACTTTTCCATTCTTAATTGTACCTTACAAAAACACTCGGAAAAACAGACATTTGCTATTTATGAGCAAAATCAACGCGTTGCATATGTTGCTTTTGAGTTATCTATAATACTCATGGTCAAATAATATTCCTTTAAAAAGGTGCTAACTGTTGGATAATATTCCGCTTCTTTTAAAATTAACCCCCTACCTCCAAGAGAAGGTCTGGGGGGGGCATCGTTTAAAACCCGATCATTTCAATCCTATCGGCGAAAGTTGGGAAATCTCCATCCATCCAGAGGGAAATTCCACCTTTGGGGAGAAAAAACTCTCGGAACTGATAAACAAAAAAGACTTACCTTATTTGGTAAAAATCATCGATACCTCTGATAACCTCTCGGTTCAGGTCCACCCGGGAGATGAGTATGCCGCTAAGTATGAAAACTCCAAGGGCAAAACTGAATGTTGGGCCATATTGGATGCAGGAAAAAATCAGGGGATCTATCTAGGGTTAAAAGAAGGAATATCTAAAAATCATTTTAAAAAGGCCCTTAACACCGGTGAAAATATGTCAAAGCTCTTGGAGTTCTACCCGGTTAAAAAAGGGGACTTCTTCTACGTGCCCGCGGGCACCCCCCATGCCATTGGTAAAGACGTCTTACTAGCAGAGGTCCAACAGAGCTCCGGGATCACTTACAGGGTGTGGGACTGGAACCGGGTCGGCCTTGATGGAAAACCCCGAGAGCTCCATATTGATAAGGCCCTTGATGTTATTAATTTTAAAAAAAATGAAGATTTTAAAATAAGAAGAGGAATCTTTGACCAATTTGGTGAAGTAGAACTCTTAATCCACCCAGAATTTGGCCTAAGCTCTTTTAAAATGAAAAAAAATGAAGAACGTCAACTTGCCTTGAGGTACAATAGAGTAGGCGGACTTGTTTGTTTAAGCGGAGAATTAAGGGTGCAGCGAGATGAATATGTTGTGGAAGTCAGGGAAAAGGAAACCCTGCTAATGCCACTGGCCCCCTCCGAGATAAAAATCATGAGCAAGGAAGACTCTGAATTTTTATGGATTTGTTAAAAATAATCATATTTATTTTTGCTTTTTCTGGGTGTACTAGATATTCCAAGCTCCAGGAAAATGAACACGGGGACTTCTTTTTTCAGACCACAGATTTGCATTTGAAAAAAGTAAGAATTATCCCATGGCCTGTGGGCATAAAAGGAAAAGACACCATCTCTAAGGGGATGAGTCTCTCGGTTACCTATCCCAAACTTAAAAAAGAAGATCTGCAAAAGTTACATGATAAATATGGAGTTGATTCCTGGATTGTAAGGGTGAGAAAAAGCTCAACTCTTGGTTCAAGGGCCTTGGGGTATTTTTATACTCCGATTTTTCAACCTGGAAGATTTGGCATTAAAAATCTTCGTGCTAGACAAATAAAATCCTCAGAAGTTTTAGTTTACTATACTGCGGCGGCCATCTCCGATCGGTTGCAGGCCTTTCCCTGTCCGGTTTTAAATCACCGGCGAAAAATTACAGACTGGAAACTTTCTAAAATTTCTAATGCTCCAATTACCATGACCATAACTCCCGGAATAGGGATACCTCTGCAGGCCAAATTAGATCCCTTTTCCTATGTTCCGCAAATGATCAATGGAGGGATTGAATTACTTGGTCGGTATAGTTTAGAGTTTGCCGCCTTTGACTTTCACAACAAGCGGGTTATAAGTGATTGGATCGATATTCCGGAACATTTCAAAATAGACAGAGAAGAGGAGATCGTCTTACCTGATTGCACCAATTGGAAGCCACCTCCAACTAGACCGGACTACCATGATTGGCAGCGATTTAAATGGAAGAAAGATACCCAAAAAAAATGAAAGATATAGAAATACTTTTTGACCGGATGTATTCGGTTATCCCTGATAAATTGCAAAAACCCATAGGGGCCTTCGCTCTTGATAAATTTATAAAAATAAAAAGAAAGCTCCTTGGCGCTAAAGAGAAATTTACCGGGGGCATTCATTATCTAGAAATTGACCGAGGACATCCGGAAACCCTGCTACTAATCCATGGATTCTCAGATTCTAAGGACGGTTTTTTAGAACCGGCAGTATATCTTGCTAAAAAATTCAACCTGATCATTCCCGATTTGCCAGGCTTTGGCAGTAATGAAAAAGATGAAACTAGAACTTATTCCACTTATGAGATTGGAAAAAGCATACTGGAATTTATGGAAGGTTTAGAAATATTAAATCCTCACATAGTGGGAATTTCCCTGGGAGCGGCCATCGCCATGGAGGTGGTACTTTTAAAACTAGAGTACCCCAAATCTCTATCCTTAATTTCTCCCGCCGGCTTTTTTGATGCCGATAAGACTTGTATCTATCATGAAATTTTAGAGGGAAATAATATCTTTTGTATTGAAGGCCCAGAAGATTACGAGGGCTTTTTAAATAGGGTGATGGAAAATAGGCCTTATATTCCTGCACCCATTAAACTCCACCTAGGTGAAATGATGATTCAAGAAAGAGAGTGGTTAGAGAAGATGTCCACGGATCTATTGGGTGGATTAACCGATTTATCAGAAAAGGAAAAAATCGCGGAGCTTAGCTATAATCACCGCGTGGAAAATATAATTTGCCCCGTCCTATTGGTCTGGGGTGAAAAGGATAGTCTCTTTCCCCCGCACTTATCTGAGATACCCAAAAGCAAAATTAAAAACTCCAAACTAGTTATCCTTCCTAATTTAGGCCATGCCCTTCACCATGAAGGCCCCGAGGTCTTTTCTAGGGAAGTTCTAAAGTTTATTGAGGCCCTATAAATTTCGTTTAATTGACTAGAACACTAAAGTACCTTTGTTAACCTGCCGAAATATATTTCGATGAATGAGAAATATACTGTCCCCAAATTGAATTATCGCGATACCAGCAAAACCCAGTCAGAGCAAATCTACCGGGAGATGCAGCAGACGCGAATTGATATGAATTACAATGCCCAGCAACTTAGAAAAACTCAAATGCCCCAAAGAGATCTCAACTCCCCCTACATCTCAGATCGAGAAGGTTACACTCCCAGAATTAAAGGCTCCCTTGATGAGGGAAATTGGAGATACGTAGCACCTCTTCCGCAAGACAAGTTCGTCTATTTAAACATGAGAAAACTAGATATTGTTTAATGGCCCTTCCTCTGATTTAATTAACTAGATTAAATTTTGGAGGAATTATGAATAAAAAAGCAATACTAGCTGGTGCAGCGCTTACGGGACTGCTTCTAGGAGTAAGTGGGTGTTCGTCATCTAAAACTGCTGGGAGTGAAGTAGTCGGTGAATGTCACGGAATGAACTCATGTAAGGGAACTGGCGCCTGTGGTGGTAAAGGTCATTCTTGCGCAGGGCAAAATAAATGTAAAGGTCAGGGTTGGTTGAAGCTTTCTAAGAAATCATGCCTCGCTGAAAGTGGCTCTTTTAAAGATAAATAGACGAAAGGCCGTCTCCTATGATTATATGCGTCCGTGTGCAACATAGGCGTAGGTCTAAGGGCCGAACACTACTCTTACTTGGAAAAAAAACCTCAAACAGAGATCAAATGGTTTGAGGTTATTTCTGAAAATCATCTAAATTCAAGAGGACGTCCGTGGGAAATTCTCCATACTATGAGAGAGGATTTCCCCCTTTCCTTTCATGGTGTTTCCTTAAACATTGGATCCTATGCGCCCCTAGATTTGGAATATTTAAAAAAACTAAAATATATGATCGAGGTCTTTAACCCTTTTCTGGTTTCTGATCATCTCTGTTTTACCGGGCCTCCTGGGGCCAATATTCACAACCTCTTACCTTTGCCTTATAACGATAAGACGCTAATTCATCTCAGCGAAAAACTAGATCAAGTTCAATCTTATTTAGGTAGAGCACTGATACTTGAAAACCTCTCCGCCTACATAGATTTTAAGGAATCAACCTACACTGAATGGGAATTTATAAAAAAACTGGTTGAGAAATCAGGGTGTAAAATTTTACTGGATGTGAACAACATCTATGTGAATTCCGTTAATCATAATTTTGATCCCAAAAAATTCATCGATCATCTACCGAAAGATAAGATTGAAGAGATTCACCTCGCCGGTTATTCGGACATGGGAGACTTTCTCTTTGATACTCACTCTAGTCCGGTTTTTCCCCCTGTTTGGGATCTTTTTTCATACGCTATAAAAGATTTAAAAGATGTTCCCGTTTTAATTGAATGGGATGATGATATTCCAGATTTTCCTCGTCTAGAGGAAGAGGCCATAAAAGCGAAAACCATATGGGAGTCCCATCATGCTAGGGATTAAAGGATCACAAGAACTTTTAGGAAAAAGCATTTTAACGGGAAATCCCTCCGAGGATCTATTAAACAATATTATTCCCGGGGGAAAATTAGACAAGAAAAAAGCTCTTATGGTTTACCGCGATGATTATGTAGCGAGGCTCAGCTCGGTGATGGCGGAAAATTTTGAGGGCACTCATTCTCTCCTCGGTGATGAAATCTTTTTTGCCATCTGCCGAGAATATCTAGACTATTACCCTTCCACCTCTTTTGATTTAGGTAATTATGGAAAATATCTAGATAAGTTTTTAAAAAATCATTCCTTGGGAGTAGAATATCCCTTTTTACCGGAGCTCTCTAGATTGGACATGGAGTTCATGCGACTTTTTCATCTTCCAAGGGTAAAAAGCATAGATCCCGAGAAACTTAAAACACATGAGAATTTATCGCAGGCCAAGTTTAAACTAGTAGAAGGCATCTACTTAAAAAAATCTAAGTTTCCTATCTATAAAATTTGGGATCTAAAAAATATTGAAGATAGAGAAGATGTAGACTTAGATTGGAATGAAGCGGAAAATATCTGTCTTTATAAGGGTGAGGATGGAATTAAAGTACAATTTCTAACCCCAGAACAAGTGGATGTTTTGGAAAAGATAAAACAAGGCCTAAACTTAGACCAGGCGTTGGAAAATTCCGAGATGGATGTGATAAGAGTTCAAGAATTATTCTCTTTCATTTCCACTAGCGGAATTTTGGTGGATATATGTTAGAACAAGAGCGTTATAAAAGACATATACTGCTTCCTGAGTTTGGTGAAAAGGGACAATTAAGTCTATTAAATTCGAAAGTATTACTGGTCGGTCTTGGGGGACTGGGATCCCCCACGGCGCTTTATCTGGCGGCCGCGGGAGTTGGAACGCTTGGACTTGCCGATTTTGATAAAGTGGATCTATCCAATCTGCAAAGACAGGTGCTCTTTAGCGAAGAAGATATTGGAAAAAATAAATCCATTATAGCGAAGGAAAAGCTAAGTAAGATAAACTCCACCATTGTATTAAAAGTAATCTCTGAAAGATTAGATGAAAATAATATTTTAGATGTCATTAAAGACTATGATTTAGTAATTGATGGCTCAGATAATTTTACCACCAGGTTTTTAGTTAATGATGCTTGTGTTTTTTTAAAGAAACCTTTCCTTCACGGCTCTGTTCATAAATTTTCCGGACAAGTTGGACTTTTTTTAGCTGGTGCTAATGCCCCATGCTTAAGGTGTTTGTATCCCGCTCCTCCTACCGAGGGAGTAACTAATTGTTCCCAGTCTGGAGTACTTGGCACGGTAACGGGGATGATTGGTATTTTGATGGCCTCGGAAGCAGTTAAGTTTATATCTGGAGTGGGAAAAAATATTTCAGGAAGTCTTCTGGTCTTTGATGCACTTGAAACTAAACTGGAAAAATATTCTCTGATGAAAGATGAGTTCTGTCCTATTTGCAGTGAAAATCCTTCTATTAAAAATTTGATTCCAGAAGCTATAGATTGTTCCTTAGTTCCTTCAATTAACTTTGAGCAAATTGAAAAAAATAGTTTCCTTCTTGATGTAAGGGAAAAAATAGAATTTGATGACTTTAATATTGGTGGCCATCATATTCCTTTGGGAGAGTTGCCTCAGCGAATGGGGGAGCTAGATAAGGAAAAGACCATAGTTGTTGTGTGTCACTCAGGTCATAGAAGCATGGTCGCTTGCACAATACTAAAAAAGCATAATTTTGATCTTATTTATAACCTCAAGGATGGAATCGCTGCCCTAGGCCGTGATGGACATAATTATTCACGCATGTAAGAATCTGGCCCATATCAACACATGGAGCTTTTATGCAAGAAAGGCCTTTTAATGAGACCAATCCTTTAAAATACAATTCTTATTTTCCCAGTTCAAAAAAAGTTTATGTGGAAGGAAAAATTCATCCGCAAATTAAAGTGGGAATGAGGGAAATTCAATTGACTGATGGGCCGGCCCATTTCGCAGATGGAAAAGCTTTACAGTCGACGCTTAAAACTAATGAAAATAAAATTTGCGTTTATGATACCTCGGGCCCATTTACTGATCCGGAGAGTGAGATAAATGTAAAGATGGGACTGCCCCAAACCAGAAATGATTGGATTTTAAATCGCAAAGATTGTGAAGAGGTTTTGGGAGTGGGAAAAGTAAACGGGTTTTCTGCCAAAGTCCGAAAGGCCAAGGAAGGAAAAAACGTCACCCAACTTCATTATGCTCGAAAAGGAATTATTACTCCGGAAATGGAATACGTTGCGATTCGGGAAAATCAAAAACGAGTAGAAGTTCATTTAGATAAAGAAAGAGAGGCCAGACTTAAAGGAGAAGGTTTTGGCGCCAATATGGTAGCTGATATAACTCCTGAGTTTGTCCGAGAAGAAATCGCCAAAGGTCGGGCCATCATACCCTCAAATATCAATCACCCCGAAAGTGAGCCCATGATTATTGGGAGAAATTTTTTAGTTAAAATAAATGGAAATATTGGAAACTCTGCCGTCACCTCAACTATTGAAGAGGAAGTGGATAAACTTATCTGGTCCACCAAATGGGGCGCGGATACGGTAATGGATCTTTCCACAGGAAAAAATATCTATGAAACCAGGGGATGGATTCTAAGGAATTCTCCGGTTCCTATTGGTACAGTTCCTATCTATGAGGCCTTAGAAAGAGTTGGTGGAGTGGCCGAAGATTTAACCTGGGAAGTTTTCCGGGATGTTTTAATTGAGCAGGCCCAACAAGGTGTGGATTACTTTACGATTCATGCAGGGGTTTTAAAAGAACATATTCCCCATACCGCCAAGAGAGTAACTGGAATTGTATCTCGAGGTGGAGCGATTATGGCCAAATGGATAATGGTTCATAACAAAGAAAGTTTTCTCTACACTCATTTTGATGAAATTTGTGAAATCATGAAAGCTTACGATGTCTCTCACTCCTTAGGTGATGGACTGAGACCAGGATCCATTGCTGATGCCAACGATAAAGCTCAATTTGGCGAGCTTAAAACTTTAGGTGAGCTAACAAAAGTTGCTTGGAGACATGACTGCCAGGTAATGATCGAAGGCCCAGGCCATGTACCCATGCACCTCATTAAAGAAAATATGGATAAGCAGTTAGAGTATTGTAGTGAGGCGCCTTTTTATACTCTTGGGCCTTTAACTACTGATATTGCTCCAGGATATGATCACATAACTTCCGCCATTGGGGCCGCCATGATTGGTTGGTATGGAACCGCACTTCTTTGTTATGTTACTCCCAAAGAGCATTTGGGACTTCCTAACCGGGAAGATGTTAGAGAGGGAATCATTGCTTATAAAATTGCTGCTCATGCCGCTGATCTTGCTAAGGGACATCCTGCCGCTAGAAGAAGGGATGATCTGCTTTCCGCTGCAAGATATGAATTTCGCTGGCGTGATCAGTTTAATCTTTCGCTAGATCCGGAAAGGGCGATGGAATATCACGATGAGACCCTTCCTCAAGATGCCGCTAAAGACGCCCAGTTTTGTTCTATGTGTGGGCCAAAGTTTTGTTCTATGAAAATCAGTGAAGAAGTAAAAAATCTTTATAAAGAAAACCCCGTGACTTTATGAAACCAACCGTTGCTGTCGTAGGCGCCGGAATTTTAGGGCGTCTCATTTCCTTTTTTCTAATTGAGGATGGCCACTCGGTTTCTCTTTTTGAAAAAAATGGCCAGCTTCCATCCGCCAAAGATTCTTGTAGCCTTACCGCCGCGGGAATGCTTGCACCTTTTTGTGAATTAGAATACAGCGACCCTCTTATTACCCAGATGGGACTAGAGTCCATTGCTATCTGGGAAAAAATCCATAAATATTTTGATTATGGTTTTCACTTTGAAAGAAAGGGATCTTTAGTAATTACTCATCCTCGAGATCAGGCAGAACTCCTAAAGTTAAAAGAAATTATAAAAAAGAATTTCAAAAAACCAGTTTATAGAGAGGAAGAGGTCACAAAATTTGAGCCTTTTATTAAAGGTTTTGGGAAGGGACTTTATTTTCCCTTTGAGGGATTAGTAGATCCTGAAAGCTTTTTTAAAATCTATAACGAAAAATATTTAAATAAATTTGAAAATCTCTATTTTAATACCAAGGTAGAAAAAATAGGCCCAGGAAGGGTGGATCAACACCTTTTCGATTTGGTGATCGATTGTAGAGGTTTTGCCGCTAAAGGTGACTTGAAAGATTTCAGAGGGGTTAGAGGTGAGCTGCTTTTAATTGAAGCGCCGGAAGTTAAATTAAACAGTTTTGTTCGACTCATGCACCCAAGATATCCTCTCTACGTAGTACCTAAACCAAACGGGCGTTTTATCGTCGGGGCCACAAGTCTTGAGTGTGAGGACTTAAGTCCTATTTCAGTGAGATCAAGTCTGGAGCTGCTCTCCGCAATCTATTCTATTCATCCTGCTTTTGGAGAAGGAAGAATTATAGAAAGTAGAGTTCATCTTAGACCTGGTTTTATCGACAATCTTCCCAAGATTGAAGCTGAGGAAGGACTTATTCGCGCCAACGGTTTATACCGTCATGGATATTTGGTCTCACCAAAACTGGCGCAGCAGGTATTTAATCTAGTTAAAGAAAACAGGAGTTCTCATGCAACTTTCAATTAATGGCCACCTTCAAAACTTGGAAGTTAAAACCATTGAGGAGCTTTTAATTAACTTAAATAAAAAACCAGAGTTTCTGGCCGTGGCGGTTAATAAAAAATTTGTAGCTAAAAATATTTATCCTGAATATCAATTATCAGAGGGGGATCATGTGGAAATAGTCACCCCTCATCCAGGAGGCTGAGATATGTGGAATTTATTTGGAAAATCGCTTAAAAGTAGATTACTCCTTGGGACCTCTCGGTATCCATCTCCTGAAGTCTTAAAAAACTCTATCGCCTTTTCGGGATCTGAAATAATAACCGTTTCTCTGCGCAGAAATTCCGGAGGGGAGGGGAATCCTTTTTGGGAGATGCTAAATGCTTTAAAAGTAAATGTACTTCCTAATACGGCCGGTTGCCATAGTGTGGAAGAGGCAGTGACCACCGCTCAAATGGCCAGAGAGATATTTAAAACCAATTGGCTTAAACTTGAAGTGATAGGAGATGACTACACTCTCAGACCTGATCCTGTTGCCTTAGTAGAGGCGGCCGAAATTTTATGCAAAGATGGTTTTGAAGTTTTTCCCTATATGACAGAGGATTTGGTGCTGGCCGAAAAATTATTAGAGGCCGGTTGTAACATTCTCATGCCCTGGGCCTCACCAATTGGTTCTGGGCAAGGTATTGCAAATCCTTTTGCCCTTAAAACTTTAAGAGATAAATTTCCTGAAGTGCCGATGGTGGTTGATGCTGGAATCGGATCCCCTTCGCATGCGGCCTTTGCCATGGAACTTGGATTTGATGGTGTTTTACTAAATACCGCCGTAGCGACAAGTATTGATCCAGTAAAAATGGCCCGTGCTTTTGCTCTGTCCATTGAAGGTGGAAGGCAAGGTTATCTTTCCGGGTTAATGGAAAAAAGAGACTTTGCCATTCCTTCCACTCCAGTCGTGGGCACTCCTTTTTGGCATAATGTATGAATCACCCAAATAGGAAATCCCCTGATATAAAATCAGTAGTCCTCATAGGGGGCAGTGATTCTAGCGCTGGAGCGGGCATCCAGGTTGATGCAAGATTTCTAAGTAGTTTAGGGGTTCCCTTTAAAAATATCATCACGGCCATCACGGCCCAGGAACACGGAGCATTTCATCACTGTCAAGACACCTCGGATGAGTCTCTTAAGGCCCAGGCAAAAGTATTAAAGGATGATTCCATCGTAAAAATAGGCATGATGGGAAAATCCCTAAGAGTTTTAAATGAACTTCTAGATAAGCAAGTAATAATTCTAGATCCGGTTTTATTTACCAGCTCAGGGTCAGCGTTACTTGATGAGGGTGATCTTAACTTTTTAAAGAAGTCTTTCCTCCCAAAAGTTAAAATTATTACACCTAATATTGTAGAGGCCGAAATTTTATGGGGAAATAAAATAAATTCCCCGCAAGATGTGGAAAAAGCGGCCGAATATATAAAAACCTTAGGGCCTGAAAATATATTAATTAAGGGCGGACATTTAAAACTTGCTGGCATGGGGGATTTTTTCCTCGGTGAAAAAAGGTTTTGGATAAAAAGTGAAAAAATAGATAGTGAAAGGGTTCGTGGAACTGGCTGCGCCCTGGCCTCATCACTGGCCGGTGGACTTGCCCTAGGGCTTGATATTTATGATGCCCTGGTTATGGCAAAAATTTTATTGCATAAAAGTTATCGAAGTGCTCGCCAAGAGGGGGACTACTTTTATCTAAATCCCACTTCTTTCCACCAGGGGTTAAAACCTGAGGATATGCCGTGGACTCAGAAACACTTTGCAGATCAAAAAGCTTTCCCAGAGTTTAAGTTAAAAAATAAAACCACCCTCTACCCAATTGTTGATCGGGCCCACTGGATAAAAGAGCTTGGTAAGGCCTCGCCTTTAATGATTCAACTTAGAATTAAAGATCTGGAAGGGGATTGCCTAGAGCGAGAAATAATTGAGGCGATTGAGTTATCAAAGGAATTTGGGGTATCACTTTTTATCAACGATTTTTGGCAACTGGCGATTAAGCATGGGGCCTTCGGAGTCCATTTGGGACAGGAGGATCTAGCAGATGTAGATTTAAACGCTATTAGAGATAATGGCATCAGACTCGGGGTTTCAACCCATTGCTACTTTGAGGCAACGTGGGCGCTAGGGATCAGGCCTTCATATATCGCCTTTGGCCCAATTTATCATACCGCCTTAAAAGCAATGGATTTTGCTCCCCAAGGCCTTGAAAATCTTAGATTATGGCGGAACCTTTTTGACCTTCCGCTGGTGGCAATCGGGGGTATTAACCTGGAAAGAGGTAGCGCTGTGGCACAAACTGGGGTGGATATCATCTCAGTTGTTAGAGATATTCTTCTAGATCCTGCCCCAATAGATCGAACTAAGAACTGGAAGTCCCAAATTGGTGAGCAAATTCACTAGATTCGTAGCATTAAAAATTGTAGGTTTTTAAAATTACTGCTAGTATGCCGCATTCTTAAACACTTTAAAGAGAGGAACGCGAGATGAACAGGCCATGGCTTAAAGCTTATCCCCCAGGTATCCCTGCAGATGTTGAATTAGGGGAATTCAATTCCATCCCTGAGTTAATGGAAAATACCTTTAACACTTTTAGGAGCGATCCTGCCTTTTCCAACTTTGGAAAAACCCTATCTTTTGATGAAATAGATAAGTTATCGCTAAATTTTGCAGGTTATCTTCAAAGGAAATTAGGACTTAAAAAAGGCGATAGGGTAGCGATCATGCTGCCTAATATTTTACAATATCCAATCGCTCTTTTTGGAATTCTTAAGGCAGGCCTGGTGGTTGTAAATGTTAATCCACTTTACACGGCGAGAGAACTGGAGCATCAGCTAAAAGATTCTGGGTCAAAAGCAATTTTAATTTTTGAAAATTCGGCCAATACCTTAGAGAAAATTTTAGCAAATACTTCAGTTGAACATGTTATCACCACAAAAATTGGAGACATGCTCGGTTTTCCAAAATCTGCCATTATAAACTTTGTTTTAAAATATGTTAAAAAAATGGTTCCGGATTGGAATATACCAAAGTCAGTTTCTTTCACTCAGGTGATGAAAGGTAACTGGTCCTCTAGTTTTTCCAAACCAAAAATTACCTTGGATGATACCGCCTTTCTTCAATACACAGGGGGGACTACCGGGGTTTCCAAAGGTGCTGTTTTAACTCATCTAAATATTGTTGCTAATTTAACCCAGGCCAGGGTCTGGCTTGGGGAGAGTGTTTGTCATCCAGGGCATATTGTGATTACACCACTTCCGCTGTATCACATCTTTTCACTGACTGCGAACTTGTTTGCTCTAAGTTCAATTGGTGGACTAAATGTTTTAATTACCAATCCTAGAGATATTCCAAATTTTATCAAAGAACTTAAAAAGTGGAAGTTCACCGTAGTTACGGGAGTTAATACGCTCTTTAATGCTCTATTAGCGCATAAGGATTTTAAAGATCTGGATTTTTCTTATCTTGAGGTAACTCTTGGAGGTGGAATGGCAGTGCAAAGAGATACCGCCACGAGATGGAAGCAAGTCACTGGTTGCACCCTGATTGAGGCCTATGGACTTACGGAAACTAGTCCAGCAGCTTGTATGAACCCCATGAATCTTCCCGAATACAATGGCAAAATCGGACTTCCTATTAGTTCTACTATTGTCACTATTAAAGACGATTCAGGGGCCGATCTACCGGCCGGTGAAGTGGGAGAAATATGCATTAAGGGCCCACAGGTAATGAAGGAATATTGGCAACGCCCAGATGAGACGGCCAAGGTATTTACGGATGATGGTTTTTTTAGATCTGGTGATCTGGGAGTGATGGACGAGCAGGGCTATTTTAAAATCGTAGATCGGAAAAAGGATATGATTCTGGTTTCTGGTTTTAACGTTTTCCCTAATGAAATAGAGGGTGTTCTTAGTGCTCACCCTAAAATATTTGAATGTGCTGCCATTGGAGTTCCTGATTCTAGATCTGGTGAAGCAGTTAAAGTCTTTATTGTTAAGGGTGATAAAAGTTTAACGAAAGATGAAGTTATTGAATTTAGTCGGGAAAATTTGACGAGATATAAATGTCCAAAATTTGTGGAATTCAGAGAGGATCTACCTAAATCACCGGTAGGGAAGATTCTAAGAAAGGATTTAAGGGTATGAGTCATTCCATTTTTTTTCCGGTTTATGTACTTTTTATGTGGGCCATGTGGATGTTTGTCCGTTTGGCCTATTTGAGAGTTTCCGCTCACAAAAATAAAGAAATTAGGTTTTCTCAATTTAAACTTGGGATCGGTATGCCGGAAAAGATTCAGCAGACCTCTAATAACCTAACCAATCTCTTTCAGACGCCGGTTTTCTTTTTTATCCTGGCCTTTTTTATTCAGGCCAAAGGGATGGAGACTCCCCTATATCTAGGACTTGCCTGGGCCTTTGTAACTTTTCGGATTGTTCACTCGATGGTTCACATCACCACAAATAACGTAAACTTAAGGTTTTTTACCTTTTTACTAAGTATTATCGTTTTGGTTTGGATGTACACCGCCTTTTTATTTGATATAATTTAAACTTATGAAGAAACTGACTACTAGAGAAATTCGCCAGGCCTTTTTAGAATACTTCGAGGGGAAAGATCATCAAAAAATTGGATCTTCCTCAGTGGTCCCTAAAAATGATCCAACCCTGCTTTTTATCAATTCAGGTATGGCCCCGCTAAAGAAATATTTTCTTGGCATAGAACACCCCCCTTTTGCTCGCTTGGTTAATTATCAGCCATGTATTCGGACTAAAGATATTGATGATGTGGGAGATCGGCATCATTTGACCTTTTTTGAAATGCTTGGATCCTGGTCTATTGGTGATTACTACAAGGAAACGGCGGTAGAGCTGGCCTTCGATTTTTTGGTGGGAAAACTTGGCTTTGACCCAAATAAGCTTTATGTCACCGTCTATGAGGGAAACAAAGAGCTTGGACTTGAGGGTGATAAAGTATCAGCAAAGGCGTGGGAAAAAGCAGGAATACCCAAAGGCCAAATTATAGCACTTGGAGAAGATAATTTTTGGGGACCGGCCGGTGAGACTGGGCCTTGCGGGCCTTGTACTGAAGTATTTTTTGATTGTGGTGAATCCTTTGGGCCTAAATGGAACCCTGGGGAAGAGTTTGTCACCACTGGTAGATATATTGAAATTTGGAATGCCGGGGTTTTTATGGAGCTTAATAAAGAAGCT
>SMVA01195271.1_pt1 | contig 21418 bp, 22 predicted proteins | sample 2456451 | NCBI WGS metagenome assembly SMVA01 (sample SAMN11095933, study PRJNA526329) | marine sediment metagenome | biome: Marine sediment; feature: Surficial sediment; material: Deep marine sediment; isolation source: Hadal surficial sediment | place: Pacific Ocean | collected 2014-05 | depth... | reverse complement strand
TTCCTCTGTCATTGGGCGCCGGCATTATACGTCAAACTCTGGTGAATCAAGCCAGTACTGTTAAAATCAACGGCTTTTCACGGGAGCATCGTATGATCAACAGCATGACCGCTTTTGCCAGAGAGGCCGACGACTCTGGTGCTGGCAGCCTGGTGGTTGAAATTCGCTCCGTTAACCACCGCTACCTGGACTGTACGTTCAAATTGCCAGAACCTCTGCGTGGCTTGGAGTCGAATTGGCGAGCGCTCCTGCAAAAGGCCTTGTCGCGCGGCAAACTGGATTGTTTCGTCCGCTGGCAAGCGGCTCCCAACACGGATACTGCGCTGGACATCAACTGCGATCGCTTGCAACAACTCGCCCGGGCCAGTGCCTCGGTGGCAGAGGGCTTTCCCGATTGCCGGGCGCCGAGTCCGCTTGAAGTATTGCAATGGCCGGGGATTCTGGAAGTAGCCGGGGACGACACCGGTGAACTGCAGAGCCGAGCCACGGCATTGTTCAAACAGGCCCTCAAAACCCTGCAGGAAAGCCGCCATCGCGAAGGGAAAAAACTGGCCGGATTTATCGGTGACCGGGTACAACTGGTATTGGTTGAAGTAGAGCGAACTCGCCAGCTGATGCCAGAGCTGATGACACGACAGCGGGCGCGACTGGAACGGCGCCTCGCCGACATCAATGCCGAACTGGATCCCCAGCGCCTGGAGCAAGAGCTGGTGATACTTGCCCAGAAAACCGATGTGGAAGAAGAACTGGACCGACTGCATGCTCACGTTGATGAGGTAGAGCGGGTGCTCGCCAAAGGTGGACCCTGCGGTCGGCGCCTCGACTTTCTGATGCAGGAGCTCAATCGCGAAGCCAACACACTGTCCTCAAAATCAATCGCCAGCACTACTACCCAAAACGCCGTAGAATTAAAAGTGCTCATCGAGCAGATGCGCGAACAAATTCAAAACCTGGAGTAACAGCCTGCCATGTCTACCCCCGGTACACTATTCACCGTGTCCGCTCCCAGCGGAGCGGGAAAAACCAGCCTGGTTGATGCCCTGATGCAACGTTGCAGCAGCACTATTTGCGTGTCGGTATCACACACCACCCGGGCCATGCGACCCGGTGAGCGGGACGGTGTCAGCTACCATTTTGTAACACTTGCAGCCTTTCAGGAGATGCTCAACAGAGGTGCATTTCTGGAGCATGCGCAGGTTTTCGAGAATTTTTACGGCACCTCCGACAGGTGGGTACAAGGGCAACTGAACGCCGGCCTGGATGTCATCCTCGAAATCGATTGGCAAGGCGCTGCGCAGATCAAACGACTGCGCCCGGACAGTGTCTCCCTCTTCATATTGCCTCCTTCCCGTGATGCTCTCTACCAGCGACTGACCAACCGCGGCCAGGATGGAGACGCCGTTATTCAGCAGCGTATGAATCAGGCCGTGGACGAAATTTCCCATTATCCGGAAGCCGACTTCATCGTCGTCAACGACAAATTTGAGCAGGCGCTCGATGAATTACAGTGCGTCATCGACAGCCGGCGGCTTCGCAGCGAAGTCCAGGTATGCCGCTGGCAAGCTCTGCTATCTGAACTGCTGTCGTAAACCCGTGTTTTTGCTATAATGCGCGGTTCGCCAGGGCTGGAGGTAAAGCCCTACCCGCTTTTGCCGAGTTGATGGTCCCCGCTGAGGGCCCAGCGGTTGGCTATTGAGTAACTATTGAGTAGCAACAGGAAAACTATATGGCACGTGTAACTGTAGAAGATTGTCTCGAAAATGTAGCAAATCGCTTTGAACTGGTCATGGTCGCCAGCAAACGCGCCCGCCAGCTCGCAACCGGCGGCAAGGAGCCCATGGTCCAGGAAGAGTCTGACAAGCCGACGGTTATCGCCCTGCGCGAAATCGCCGAAGGCTACATTAACGCTGATATCCTGCTACGCCAGGAAGAAGTGAATGTAGAGGAAGAGTTGTTTGACGCCATGGAGAAAAGCGAGGCCATCTAGGGAGCCTCTGAGGAGGGGGTGACTGGGCAATGGACAGTATCCACTCTCTCGACAACACCCTGCAAACCTACCTGAGCGCAGATCAGAGTAATCTGGTCAAACGCGCCTATTTCTTCGCCGAACAGGCCCATCACGGGCAATTCCGCCGCAGTGGAGAGCCCTATGTCACACACCCACTGGCGGTGGCAGGCATTCTGGCGGATATGCACATGGACCATCAGAGCTTGATGGCGGCCATGTTGCATGATGTTATCGAAGATACCGGCATCGAAAAGCTGGCCATTGAAACCCAGTTTGGCGACACCGTGGCCAGCCTGGTCGACGGTGTCAGCAAACTCACCCAGATCGAGTTCAGCTCCCAGGCCGAAAAGCAGGCGGAGAATTTTCAGAAAATGGCCCTGGCAATGGCCAAGGACATCCGCGTTATCCTGGTGAAGTTGGCTGATCGGCTCCACAACATGCGTACCCTGGGCGTATTGGAAGTCGACAAGCGCCGTCGCATCGCCCGTGAAACCCTGGAGATGTACGCCCCTATTGCCCTGCGCCTGGGCATGAACAACATGCGAATCGAATTCGAAAACCTGGGCTTCGCCGCCATGCACCCGATGCGGGCGGAGCGAATCTCCGCGGCCCTGCGTCACGTGCGGGGCAATCGCAGTGAGCTGGTGGAGAAAATTCGCCACCAGATTGAAGTCTGCCTGGTGCAGGAGGGGCACGAGGCCGAGATCATCGGCCGGGAGAAGCATCTCTTCAGTATCTACCAGAAGATGAAAACAAAGAAGAAGAGCTTTTCGGAGATTATGGACATCTTCGCCTTCCGCATCATCGTCGACTCAGTGGATACCTGTTACCGGGTTCTCGGCTGCATCCACAGCCTCTACAAGCCCATACCCGGTGAATTCAAGGATTACATCGCCATACCCAAGGCCAACGGCTACCAATCGCTGCACACGGTGCTGATGGGCATGCACGGTGTTCCCATCGAAATCCAGATACGCACGCGTGACATGGAAGATATGGCCAATAACGGGATCGCCGCACACTGGCTTTACAAGTCCACCGACAGTCCTTCCATCAACGGCAGCCACGCCCGCGCCCGACAATGGGTCCAGGGTCTGCTGGAGATGCAGCAGCGCGCCGGTAACTCGCTGGAGTTTATTGAGAGCGTCAAGATCGACCTGTTCCCGGATGAGGTTTATGTGTTTTCACCCAAAGGCGACATTCTCGAATTGCCCAGGGGAGCCACCGCTGTGGATTTCGCTTACGCTGTGCATACGGATGTGGGCAACAGCTGCGTTGCCTGCCGTATCAACCGTCGACTGGCACCCCTGTCCGAGCCCCTGCAAAGCGGCCAGACCGTAGAAATTCTCACTGCAGCCGGCGCCAGGCCCAATCCTGCCTGGTTTAACTACGCGGTAACCGCCAAAGCGCGTACCAATATTCGTCACTTTCTTAAACACCAGCGTAAGGAGGATTCCATTGCCCTCGGTCGGCGCTTACTGGAGAAATCCCTGCTGGCACTGGACGCCGATGCTACCCTGGAAGGCCTGGACAAGGACAAGACCACAGCCTATTTAACCGAGACGGGCTGCCAGAGCCTGGATCAGCTGATGGAAGATATTGCCCAGGGCAACCGGGTAGCCGCCATCACTGCGCAGCAGTTGTTGGGAGGGGGCCAGAAATCCGCCAATGGCAGCGGTGGTTTCACCCCGGAGCCGGTGGCGATTCGCGGCACAGAAGGCTTTATGGTCAGCTACGCCAAGTGCTGCCTGCCGATCCCCGGAGATGCGATCGCCGGCTACATCAGCTCGGAACGCGGCATGGTGGTACACAAGGAGCAGTGCCATAATCTCACCGAAGTGCGCGGTAACAGCGACAAGTTCATCCCCCTGCGCTGGGATGACGAGGTGGAAGGGGAGTTTTCATCACTCCTGCGCGTCGAGGTGGAGAACCGGCGCGGCATGATTGCCGTGTTGGCCACACGGATCAACAGCCTCGACGTAAACATCGAGAAAATAAGCAGTGAAGACAAAGACTACCAGTTCAGTTTTGTCGATCTGGAAGTGTCTGTCCGCAGTCGCGTACAGTTGGCGACAATAATGAAACGCCTGCGCGCTCTCAAGGAAGTGCGCCGGGTAATCCGCAGCAAGCAATGATGCCTCACAGGAGAACAAGATGAGTAATCGTGCCGTTATTTCCAGCGCCGCAGCGCCCGCCGCCATCGGCCCCTATTCCCAGGCGATCAAAGTAGGCAATACCGTGTGGCTATCCGGGCAAATACCGCTGGACCCGGACACCATGGAGCTTGTTGCCGGCGATATCAGCAGCCAGGCCACCCGGGTCTTTAAAAATCTCTCCGCCGTGGCCGAAGCAGCAGGCGGCAGTCTCAACGACGCGGTGAAAGTCAATATTTCACTGACAGACCTCGCCGACTTTGCGGCGGTTAACGAAGTCATGGCGAGCTTTTTCGAGGAGCCCTACCCTGCACGTGCCTGCGTTCAAGTCGCGGCACTGCCCAAAGCAGTCGATATCGAAGTCGATCTGATTATGGCCCTGTAGTCCCAGCGAACCACCTTCCCATGAGTGAACTTGTGCTACGGCCGGTATCCAGTCTGCACGGCGTCGGACCCCGCATGAAGGAGAAACTCGCCCAGGCGGGAATAGAACAGGTTCAGGACCTGCTCTTTCACCTGCCCCTGCGCTACCAGGACCGCACCCGCGTCACCGCGATTGGCGCACTACAGGTAGGTGACGAGGTGGTGATCGAGGGAGAAGTCCGTGTCGCCGACATCGCCTTCGGCCGTCGCCGCAGCCTGGTGGTGAGAATCCAGGACGGCAGTGGCACACTGACACTACGATTCTTTCATTTCTCCGCCGCGCAGAAGCGCAACCTGGAACCCGGTAGCACGCTGCGATGTTACGGTGAGGTCAGGCGTGGCGCCAGTGGCCTGGAGATCTACCACCCGGAGTACACAGTACTCGACAGCAAATCACCAACCCCCGTGGAGAGCTCTCTTACCCCGGTTTATCCCACTAGCGCCGGTATCGGCCAGTCCACCTGGCGCAAGCTGTGTGCGCAGGCCCTGGCCCAGCTGACAGCCGCCTCGCTGGAGGATCTCCTGCCCACCGGTCCCGATCTCAGCCTGGTCGATGCCCTGTGCTACCTGCATGCACCCCCGCCGGATGCCCCCCAGGCTTTGATTCGCGAGGGCAGGCACCCCGCACAGTTGCGATTGGCGCTGGAAGAGCTGGTTGCTCACAACTTGTCTCTGGAAAAACTGCGGCGGCAACAACAGGCACTGGGGGCGCCCAACATGAGTAATGGCCAGGCTCGCATTGCGGACTTCCTGGCCCGGCTGGATTTTTCCCTCACCCCCGCCCAAAATCGGGTTGTCGATGAGATTTCCCTGGATCTGGGCAAACCTCAGCCCATGTTGCGTCTGCTGCAGGGCGATGTAGGCTCTGGAAAAACCGTGGTGGCCGGCTGTGCCGCACAACAGGTTTTATCCTGTGGCTACCAGGTGGCGATCATGGCGCCCACGGAAATCCTCGCCGATCAACATATGCAGAGTTTCTCCTCCTGGTTCGACGCCCAGGGAGAATCTGTCTGCTTGCTCTCCGGCCGCCTCAAGGGCAAAGCCCGCAGCAGCACCCTGGAGCTGATCGCCAGTGGCTCGGCGCGACTTGTCATCGGCACGCACGCTTTGTTCCAGGACGATGTGGTGTTTGCCCGACTCGGCCTGGTCATTGTTGACGAGCAACACCGGTTTGGTGTGCATCAACGGCTCAGCCTCACCGACAAGGGCTGCGAGGGGCGGCCGCACCAACTGGTGATGACGGCAACACCGATTCCGCGAACCCTGTCCATGGTGGCCTACGCCGATCTCGATTGCTCCGTCATCGACCAACTTCCCCCCGGTCGGCTACCGGTGCAAACCGTGCTAATTGGCAGCGAGCGCCGGCAGCGCGTGATCGACCGGGTGGAAGCCGCCTGCCAGGCGGGGCGCCAGGCCTACTGGGTATGCACCCTGATCGAGGAATCAGAAGCCCTGCAATGCCAGGCCGCCGAGGTCACCGCAGCGGAGCTGAAGGAACAATTGCCGGAGCTGAATATTGGCCTGATACACGGGCGGCTCAAGGCTGCAGAGAAAGCCGAGCTAATGACCCGGTTCAAGGTGGGCGAGCTGCAGCTACTGGTAGCCACCACCGTTATCGAGGTGGGTGTCGATGTGCCCAACGCCAGCCTGATGATTATTGAGAACCCCGAACGCCTGGGCCTGGCACAATTGCACCAGCTGCGCGGCAGGGTGGGCCGGGGCAGCGAACAAAGCCACTGCGTACTATTGTTCCAGGCGCCACTGTCGGCCCAGGGCAAGGCCCGGCTGGGTGCAATGCGAGAGAGCAACGATGGTTTTTATATAGCCGAGCGAGATTTGCAACTGCGCGGCCCAGGCGAGGTTCTGGGCACCCGCCAGACCGGGTTGATGGAATTTCGGGTAGCCGATATCCAGCTGCATGCGGATTTACTGGAGCAGGTGGGAAGCCTGGCCCGGCATATTGCCGATCACTCCCCGGCAAAGGTTGACCCCCTGATCCGTCGATGGCTGGGCGGCGCCGAACGCTTCGCCACAGTTTAGTCGGTCAGTATCGCGCGCCAGCGGCGCTCAATCTCCTCTATACCCAGCGCTCGCAAACGCGCGATATTGCGCCCCGGGATCGCCTGCGGATCCGGATAAGCCTCGATGGCCCGGCTCATCATTGATTCGCGCAACAGGTGAATAACCGGCAGGGGACTGCGATTGGTGTAGTGAGAGGGGTCGCCTTCCGGCTCGTTGGCGAACTGGTATTGCGGGTGGAAATGGGCCAGCTGTACCAAACCCTTCAGCTGCGCCTGTGCCAGCAATACCTGAGCTTGCTCGACCAGGTCCAGAAAGTCTTCAAAATCCTCCGGCCCTTTGGCGAAAGCCAGCAGGGTAGTGGAAATATCCGTTTCTTCACTGCTTTGCAAACGATCCAGCTCAAGTAGAAAGTGCTGCAGCTGTTGTTCAGGTTCCACGGCTTCACAGACTGCGATGCGCAGCGACTGGTCCCGCACTACCGGTGCGGCGAAGGGGCATAACTCCAGCGCCAGCACACAATCGTGTAACCAGCGCTCAATCAGGGTTTGAGGATCAGTCAAGAATTGCCGGCAGCTGCTTCTGCAGGGCCATCTTGTCTTTGGTAGCCTCTCCCGTCAGGGCGAATCCCAACAGGGCACCGCTGTTATCACGGAACTCCGCGTGGACGTTATTACCCTCTTCTGTGATCTGCCATTCGCCGGCGGTATCCGCTGCTACCGGCGACACGACCACCGGGCAGATCGGCGTCTTGATGGTGACAGGCATGGCGGGGTAAGACACCTCAGTGGGTTCCCCGGCAAGCGTCTTGCCAAGGGCCCGTGCGGCGGCCATCAAGGGTGCCACATATACCAGTACGTGGCCCGCGACCTCGGCGCAGTCGCCAAAGGCATACACATTGGCTGCATTTGTTTCCAGCAGGCGATTGGTGACAATGCCCCGGTTCACCTCAAGCCCGGTTGCTCCGGCCAGATCCACCCGCGGGCGTACGCCCACCGCCGACAGGACAATATCTGCGGCGATGGTTTCACCACTGTCAAGGCTGACCAGCACGCCGGATTCCGCCTTGTTAACGGCGGTCACCAGGGGTCCGAAGTGAAATTTTGCACCCTTTTCTTCCAGTGCCCGCTGCACCGCCTTGCCCGCTGCTTCAGGCAGCAGAGTGGGCAGGCAATAGCCGAGGGGATCGACCGCCTCTACCTCGAAACCACCGTTAATCAGGTCATTGGTGAACTCGCAACCGATCAGGCCACCGCCAATGATGCATACCTTCTTGACGCCATTCTTTTTCACCGCCTGGCGGAAGTCGTCATAGTCGAGCAGGTCGTTCACCGAGTAGACATACTCCAGCGCATCACCTTCGATAGGCGGGCGGATCACATCGGCGCCCACCGCAAGTACCAGCTTGCCGTAGTGAATGGCCGATTGCGCGTCACCCACCTTGATGAGTTGATTCTCAGTGTCAATTGCACTGACGTGGGTCATGGTCCAGACGCTGGCCTTGAGGGACTTGCCCATGCAACCGGCGTCGACCTGGGCCAGGTCATCGGCACTGGTGTTCTTGGTATAGCCGGTTGATAACATGGGCTTGGAGTAGGAGCGGCCGTCATCCGAGCTGATCAGGATCAGCGATGTTTCACTGTCGTGTTTGCGAAATTCCTTGGCCAGGCCATACCCTGCCAGGCCGGTACCGATAATGACAACCGGCGGGTGGACCTTGTCGGCCACCGGTTCCTCGTGATGGGGCACCTGTTCTACCGGCGCTTCTTCCAGCAGCTCAAAATCTTCCTTGCCGACGCCGCAGTCCGGGCACAACCAGTCTTCGGGTACATCTTCCCATTTCGTTCCCGGCTCTATACCGTCATCGGGCCAGCCCTTGGCCTCGTCGTAGACAAGACCACAAACAATACATTCCCACTTGCTCATGAGTACTCTCGCTGCTTTCCTGGTTAACGAACTACTGAATTTGGCGGAGGCAACACTATAATGCCGTACAAAAAATGTGCAAGGGGCGCGAGCTGTGGCAAACTGCGCCGGTGCAACAGTATGCCCCCCCGCCAACCCCTCTGAAAAGCCCCAACTGGCGTGATCTCAAGGGCTTTAACAGCCAGGAATTACCGCACCAGGTACGTGCATGGCTACTCGATGAGGGCTCCCTGACCGAGCGCCTGATCTGCGCCAGCAATGGCAATTTCGAGGTACAGAGGCTTTTCCAGGGCTGGCAATTACCGACGCTTTCCGAACGAAACTTGCTGGGGATTCCCGCCAGGCAGTGGGCCCTGGTGCGGGAAGTAGCCCTGCGCTGCCACGGTCAGGCCTGGGTGTATGCGCGCAGTGTCATTCCGGGCTCAAGCCTGTCGGGCTCGCTACGCCACCTGCGCTGGCTGAAAAATCAGTCCCTGGGTGCGTTAATCTTCCAGAACCCCCGGTTACAACGCAGCAGTTTCCAGCTGGCCCTGCTGCCAGCCAATTGCAATTACGTCCACCCTTCGCTGCGTCAACCGGTACCCGCCTGGGCGCGACGCTCCCGTTTTACCATCGCCGGCAAGTCACTTTCTGTCAGCGAGGTTTTTCTGCAACAGTTCCAACCGTAGGCAGCTGCCCGCATAATAGGCTGCTTATGCCCGCAGCCCCATCAAAAATTAGAGCCGCTCTGGACCTGATCCGTTTTAACCGCCCGATCGGGACAATGCTGCTACTCTGGCCCACCCTGTGGGCCCTGTGGCTTGCCGCGGAGGGTATTCCCCCCTGGCACCTGTTGCTAATCTTTTCCCTGGGCACGTTCCTGATGCGCTCTGCCGGCTGCGCTGTAAACGACCTGGCTGACCGCGACCTTGACGGCGCCGTTGCCCGCACACAGGCGAGACCCCTGGTTACCGGCGCCCTCTCGACCAATGCGGCGCTGAAGATCGCCGCTGTCCTCGGCCTGACAGCTTTTGTCCTGGTCTTGTTCACCAATCCGCTTACCATCCTGCTGTCATTTGGCGGTGTAGCCCTGGCGGCCTGCTACCCGTACATGAAGCGTCATACCTACCTGCCGCAGCTGGTACTCGGCGCCGCTTTCTCCTGGGGTATTCCCATGGCTTTTGCTGCCGTAAGCGGACAACTGCCACCGATACTGTGGCTGGTGTATACGGCAAATCTTTTGTGGACCGTTGCCTACGACACTCAGTACGCGATGGTCGATCGCGAGGACGACCTCAAGGTGGGTATCAAGTCTACCGCCATCCTGTTTGGCGAGATGGATCGCAGTATTGTCGCCCTGCTGCAGCTGCTGACACTGATGGCCCTGCTACTGGTGGGGCAGCGCTTCGAGCTGGGATCGATCTTCTATCTCTCGCTGCTGGTCGTTGCGGGCCTGTTTGTTCGCCAGTACCGCCTCGTTCAGAAACGGGAACCCGCCGCTTGCTTCAAGGCTTTCCTGAACAACAATTATGTGGGCATGGCTGTATTTACCGGCATTGCCCTGCACTACTGGATTAACGGTGGCCACTGAACAACCAGTGCTGGAAACCCGCTTGCTCTCTTCCCTGCAGCAGATAGACGCCAGTGCGTGGAATGCCCTGGCGGGAACCGACTACCCCTTCACCCGCCACGAATTTCTGCTGGCGCTGGAGGAATCGGGGGCGACCACCGCCGAATCCGGCTGGCAACCCTGCCACGCCACGCTCTACCAGGATGACCAATTGGTCGCGTTGATGCCCCTGTATATCAAGTCGCACTCCTACGGCGAGTACGTGTTTGACTGGGCCTGGGCAGATGCCTGGCGACGCCACGGTCTCAACTACTACCCCAAGCTGGTCAGTGCCATCCCTTTTACGCCAGCCACGGGGCCGCGACTCTGTATCGCCGCCGGCGCAGACAAGCCCACCCTGTTCAAGGCAATGCTGCGAGCCATCCAGCAGCTGGCCGACGACCAGCAGCTGTCTTCCTGGCACCTGTTGTTTCCAGAGCAGGAGGATGCAGTGCTGCTGGCAGAACTGGGCACCAGCACCCGCCTGGCCAGCCAGTTTCACTGGTTCAATAAGGGCTATGAGAGTTTCGATGACTTTCTCGCCGGGTTCAACAGCCGCAAGCGCAAAAGCCTGCGACGTGAACGGCGCAAGGTTGCGGAGCAGGGATTGGAATTGCGGGTGCTGGAGGGGTCCGAAATCCAGGCTCAACACTGGCAGAGATTCTTCCACTTCTACCAGCTGACCTATGCCAAGCGCAGTGGTCACGGAGGCTATCTCAACCGGGAGTTTTTCCAGCGGATCGGCCAGAGCATGCCCCAACACTGCGTGATGGTTATGGCTTATCTTGAAGGAGAAGCTGTGGCCGGATCACTGTGCTTTAAGTCATCGAACACCTTGTACGGCCGGTACTGGGGCTGCCTGGAGGAACTGGACTGCCTGCACTTTGAAGCCTGTTACTACCAGGGTATTGAGTACTGTATCAAACACGGCCTGCAGCGGTTTGACCCCGGGGCCCAGGGAGAACACAAGATACAGAGAGGTTTTGAGCCCATACAGACCTGGTCGAGCCACTGGATTGCCAACCCGGAGTTTGCACAGGCCATCGCCGACTTTACCCGCCGCGAAAACCCCCATATCGAGAGCTATATAGCACAGGCCCGCAGCTACCTGCCCTTTAAACAGTAGCGCCTGTCTCTAACGACTGGTGCCACACCAGCAGGCGATTATTTGCCGGCATGGCGTGATCGGCATGCAGTAGATAGCCAGCCCTGCCCGCCAGGGCATTCACCGCTTCAAAATCCCGAATTGCACTGGCCGGGTCCCGCTGTGCCAGCCACTGGTCAAAACGCGCATTGCTCTCGCTGGTGTACTTCCCGCCATAATTGAAGGGTCCATAAATACACAGTCGGTTGCCGTTTGGGGCGTGTTGCCCCAGGTAGTGGAACAGGGCTTCAACCGCTGACCAGGCCATGATGTGTAGGCTGTTGGCGGTGAAAATCGCCGCCGGGATCACCACTCCCCAATGTTCATCGCGTACATCAAGCCGCAAGGGCGGCGGCAGCCTTTTGCCCCGAAAACCTTCTCGCCAGCTCTCTATGCCCGGCAGGTTTTCCGCCACATCGGTGGGCTGCCAGCACAGGTCGGGTATTTGCTCGACAAAATAGCGCGCATGCTGGCCCGTACCACTACCCAGCTCCAACACAGCACCAACGCCTCGCAACTCTTCCCGCAGTACTACCAGAATCGGATCTTTGTTGTTTTCGCAGGCCTGCGAGAAGGGGCGGGTATCCAAAGTGACCTCCAACGCGGTCTGTAATTCAATAGGGGATCGCCAATGAGGTTCCTCATCAACGCCAGGGAAAAGTATATGACCGCAGGTCCGGCGCATGCACCTGACTTATTTTTCTCTATAAAAATTAGATGCTTAAGCCTAGCCGGTGCGACCACCCTCGAGTCAATCCCGGGTATACACCCACTCGCGCGCGGTCGACTCGGCCTTGTTGTAGCGATAGCCGTCACCGCGAAATTTCCTTATTCCCGCAACATCATCAAGGCGTTTATCGATAACAAAGCGTGTCATCAGGCCGCGCGCCTGCTTGGCAAAAAAGCTGATCACGCGGTATTTACCATTTTTCAGGTCCTTGAATACCGGGGTGATGACCTCGGCATTAAGCCCCCGGGTTTGCACCGCCCGGAAGTATTCATTGGAGGCGAGGTTGACCAATACCTCAGATTTCAGTGACTTGAGCTGGGCGTTGAGGCCGTCGGTAATCTCGGTTCCCCAGAACTCATAGAGATTCTTGCCGCCGGGATTGGCAAACTTGAGGCCCATCTCCAGGCGGTAGGCCTGCATCAGGTCCAGCGGGCGCAGCAGGCCGTACAGGCCCGACAGGATGCGCAAATGCTTTTGCGCAAACGCCAGATCAGCGGCGCTCATGCTGTCTGCATCCAGGCCGGCATATACATCGCCCTTGAACGCTAATACCGATTGCTTGGCGTTGTCCAGATTGAAGGGCTCTCCCCAGTTCATGAAGCGCCGGTGGTTGAGGTCGGCCAGCTTTTCACTGATACCCATCAGCTTGCCAACCTGTTCGGGGCTGAGCTTACGGGCTTCGGCGACCAATTCTGCCGAGCGAGCTAAAAATACCGGCAACGTGGTCTTCCTGGTGGTGGGCGGTGTTTCGTAGTCCTGCGTCTTGGCCGGAGAAATTACTATCAACATAAAAACTCGATCCTGGTTTCGCGGGCATAGCCGAGAAAGCTATACTGCGGCCAATCATACTACTGCCCACAATAATCAAAAAGCTCGGCGGCTCTCATGAGTGCACTGCACAACACCGTAAGGGTGATAGATAATTTTACCGAGAAGACCGGCAGCATGCTCGCCTGGCTGTGCCTGGCGATGGCGGTGGTCTCATGCATCGTGGTTTTGCTGCGTTACGAGTTCGGCATCGGCTCAATTGCCGCCCAGGAATCAGTGACTTACATGCACGGCATGGTCTTTATGCTGGGCATTGCCTTCACCCTCAAACGGGGCGGCCATGTGCGCGTGGATATTTTCTACCGCCGCTTCAGCCAGCGTACCCGCGCGTGGATTAATAGTATCGGGGCAATCATCTTCCTGCTGCCTTTTTGTGTTTTTCTGTTCGCCGTCAGCTGGTATTTTGTCACTGAATCCTGGGCAGTCCGCGAGGGGTCGCCGAACCCGGGCGGTATCCATGCGGTGTTCCTGTTGAAGAGCCTGATTCCCCTGATGGCCTGCAACCTGCTGTTACAAGGGCTGGCGGAAACCCTGCGCAATGTGCTGATCCTCATCGAGGACCGGGGCTAATGGAGGACGCCAACTACACCTCGCTCTATATGTTCGGCTGTGTCTGCCTCGCACTGATGATGGGCTACCCGGTGGCTTACACCCTGGCGGGTACCGCTCTGATCTTCGCCAGCGGCGGCATCCTGCTGGGAAATTTTGACCCCGCCTTTCTCAGCGCGCTGCCCGGACGCCTGTTTGGCACCATCACCAATATCACGCTGATGGCGGTGCCCCTGTTTGTGATGATGGGGGTGGTGCTGGAAAAATCCCGCATTGCCGAAGAGCTGCTGGACAATATGGCCCGGGTATTTGCCGGGCTCCGCGGTGGGCTGGGTATTTCAGTGGTGATAGTTGGCGCCATGCTCGCGGCCAGCACCGGGATAGTGGGGGCCACCGTGGTAACTATGGGCCTGCTGTCCCTGCCCAGCATGGTTAAACGCGGTTATGACCCGGCACTGGCCACGGGGACGATCTGCGCTACCGGCACCCTGGGCCAGATAATTCCACCCTCCATTGCGCTGGTGCTGTTGGGAGATATCCTCTCCAGTGCCTACCAGCAAGCCCAGTTGAGTATGAACATTTTCAATCCGAAGACAGTGTCCGTGGGCGATTTGTTCATGGGCGCGCTGATACCCGGCCTGCTACTGGTGGTTCTGTATATTGCCTATATTTTCACCTATGCAACGGTTCGACCCCACCACGCCCCCGCGGCCCCCGATCATGAGCGGCTGGAAATCGGCAGCCTGTTGCGCGGCCTGCTGCCCCCACTACTACTTATCGCCGCCGTGCTGGGATCTATATTGAGCGGCCGGGCAACCCCCACAGAAGCCGCCGGTGTCGGCGCCATAGGCGCCCTGTTACTTGCCTTCGGCAAGGGCCAGATGAATCGCCGAAAGCTACACCAGGTTGTCGTCAGTACCATGGAAGTCACCTGCATGGTGTTTATGATCTTGATTGGGGCGGCCCTGTTTTCGCTGGTGTTTCGGGGCTTCGGCGGCGAACAGCTGATTCATCACTACTTCGACAATCTGCCCGGCGGCGCCATGGCGGCAACCCTGATTGTCATGGCAATTATTTTCCTGCTGGGCTTTATTCTCGACTTTATCGAAATAACTTTTGTGGTGGTACCTATCGTCGGACCCATCCTGTTGGCAATGGGTATCGATCCGGTGTGGCTGGGTATTATGATCGCTATCAATTTGCAGACCTCGTTTCTCACGCCCCCCTTTGGCTTTGCCTTGTTTTACCTGCGCGGCGTAGCGCCGGAGAGCGTGCCCACCAGCGCTATCTACCGCGGGGTTATTCCCTTTATAATCATCCAGTTGCTGGTTCTGGGCCTGCTTTTTGCCTGGCCTGAACTGGCAACCTGGCTACCGCAACAACTCGCGCACAACTAGAGGACACCCGTCGACCATGAATGATATCGACAGCACTCCGCTCCCCCAGGGCGACCTGGCCCTGCAAACCGTCGCCATGCCCAAAGACACCAATGCCAGCGGCGATATTTTCGGCGGCTGGTTACTTTCTCAAATGGATATTGCCGGCGGAATCGCCGCAACCGAAGTCGCTGACGGGAGAGTCGCCACGGTGGCCATCGACGGCATGGCTTTTCTGACGCCGGTACATGTCGGCGCGGTGGTGACCTGTTACACCGATGTGCTGGAAGTGGGGCGTACCTCGGTGCGCGTTATGGTCGAGGTGTGGATCAACTCCAAGCACGACGGTGAACCCATCAAGGTCACTGAGGGCGAGTTTGTATTTGTAGCTATCGATGAAAATGGCCGCACCCGGACAGTGGGGATTCAGTAATACAGGTACCCGAATTACTACAATAACGAGAGGATAACTCCCATGTTACATGCAGATAGAATCAAGTATTTGAAAATCGCACTGGTTGTGTTTGGTCTTGTCTTCATTGGAGGAATTTACTCGATGATGATGTGGGTGTGGCCATCAGGTTGGGGCTGGACGCCACGGCAACCCGAGTACGAACAGATGATTATCGGAATTTACGCCACCCTGGGAGTTTTCCTCATTCGGGCCGCGAGGGCTCCGCTGGCTAATGCGAGTCTTATTTGGTTCACGGTCTGGTCAAGTGTCGTTCATGGTGGAATTATGCTGGCTCAGGCTATTGCCGATGAGACCGAGCGAGACAACCTGATGGGCGATATTCCGGCGTTGTTTCTGGTGGCGATTGTTCTGGCCTGGCTTATGCCACGCAGCACCGATGCATAGCGAAGAAAACTGCTAGCGTTTGGAGCGGCAGGTCATCCATACGGGTCTTAATACCGATAATTTCAATGCTGTATTCGGTGTCCGTACTGTCTGAATGCGACCACTGGTGAGGAGTATGTTGTATTTTTGAGTGAAGACACCTCGTGTCTATTTGCTGGGGATCCAGTAATTTACCGAGTGGAGACGAGATTAGAGACGCAAACAAAGAGCAGTTTATAACGTCTCTTGAAGAAATCCGTCGCCGAAGCAACTAACGAGGAGGCAAACCATCGCCCTCCCAGGAGATATTGATGACTACTTTCGACAATGCAAAGAAATTTTTTGCCGCTTGCGATGCGGCAAAAGGCTGGGCCGGGTGTGAACAATACGTGGCTGACAACGCTGCATTTGAGGCACAAAGCGAGCCACTGGTTGATATAAACACGGTAAAGGATTACTGCGAGTGGATGGCAGGCTTCGGCAATATCACTGCGCCAGGGGCGAGCTATGAGCTGCACTCGTCGAGTTATGACGAGGGATCCAGAACCGCGCTTTTTTTCGCTACCTATCATGCGAGGCACACAGGTGATGGCGGTCCGGTACCCCCGACCCAGATGGAGACCAACTCCCACTATGTTTATGCCCTGACTATGGATGCGGATGACAAGGTGGCGAAGATGGTCAAGATCTGGAACGCACCCTGGGCGATGAAAGAGCTTGGTTGGACGTAGGACGTTTCCGCTTGATGGGTCGAATGATACCCACGGCATTGCCTGCGGTCATGGGGGCACATTGATTCGACACTACAGCTGATGTTTTTGCTTTATTGGTCGAATGAATTCGACCCTACAGGTGAAGTGTTCGTTTGATTGGTCGAATTAATTAGACCCCACGGGTGAAGTGCATGGTTCTTGAAGTGGCGATTCTGAATGTGAAGCCGGGTCAGGAAAAAGAATTCGAGTCTGCCTTCGCTACAGCCCAGGAAATTATTTCCAGTATGCCGGGTTATGTGTCACATGAGCTGCAGCAATGCCTGGAAAAAAACAGCCGTTATCTGTTGTTGGTCAACTGGGAAACGCTTGAAGACCATACAGTGGGGTTTAGAGGGTCTGAACAATAGCAGCAATGGCGTCGTTTACTACACCACTTTTACGACCCTTTCCCGGAAGTAGAGCACTACACCCCTGTGTACGCAGGTTCTGCCTATTCCGCTGGGCGGGCAGCGCGATCTTTAAGATCCCGGGCGTTGATATAGGCCTGCTCTGAAATGTGGTGATAGGCGGTAACGTTGTCGAGAAAGCTGCGAAAAGACACATACACTTTCTGCGCCAGTGGATCATTGGCCACCAGATCTGCAATCACCTCATCGGATGCCCTGTGCAACTCGATCAGTACATCATCGGGTAGTTTGCGCAATTCGACACCGTGATTCTCCACCAGGTCTTGCAGCGCCGCATTGTTTCTCGCCGTGTACTCGTCGAGCATATCCTGGTTGGCAGCGCGGGCCGCTGTTGTAACAATCGCCTGCAGGTCTTCGGCTAATGCCTCGAAAGCATCTTTGTTGATGATGAACTCAAGCATGGAACCGGTTTCGTGCCAGCCGGGGTAATAATAGTATTTGGCAATCTGGTGCAAACCCAGGGCCCGGTCGTTATAGGGCCCCACCCACTCGGTGGCGTCGATCACGCCGGTTTGCAGGGAGGTGTAGAGTTCTCCGCCGGGCAAGGTCACCGCCGTACCCCCAACCCTGGACAGTACTTCACCACCCAGGCCAGGAATACGCATCTTCAAGCCCTTGAGGTCGGCCACCGAGTTGATTTCCTTGTTGAACCAACCCGCCATCTGCACCCCGGAGTTGCCACCGGCCATTGGCAACAGGTTAAAGGGTGCATACACCTCACGCCACAGTTCCAGACCGCCGCCGTAGTGAATCCAGGCATTGATCTCCTGGGCGGTAAAACCGAAGGGCACCGAAGTGAAAAACACCGACGCGGGAACTTTGCCCGTCCAGTAGTACGAAGCGCCGTGACCCATTTCTACCACACCCTGGGAGACCGCATCGAACACCCCAAAGGCGGGGACCATTTCACCGGCACCGTACACATGAATCTGCAAGCGACCGTTGCTCATCTCACGCACGGTACGAGCAAGGGTTTCAGGTCCCAGGCCCAGGCCGGGAAAATTTTTCGGCCAGGTAGTCACCAGTTTCCAGTTGATCACCTCGGCCTCGGTCGCAGGGCCTTGTTTAACCGCAGTCGCCTTGTCGATTCGACCATGGTCGACCACCCACAAAGCTGCAACCAGCACCAGGGCAGCCAGCAGGGCCAGGATGATGGCGGGAGAATAGCGGCTTTCGAATCGACTCGGGCTCATCAGGTGAGTTCCTTACACGGCACCGCGCAGTTTACATGGTTTGCAACTTGGCGTACTGCACCACCAGCCACTTGCTGCCTTCCTCGTCAAAGTTGACTTCAACCCGGGCGTTGCTGCCGCGCCCTTCAAAGTTCAGCACCACTCCCTCACCGAATACCTGGTGAAACACCCGCTGGCCGAGATAGAGCCCGGTATCGACAATTTCCGTCTCCATTGCCAGGCTGGTGGGCCGCGAAATACTGGTATGCAGGCGCACTTCCTCCATCAGCCCCGCCGGTATTTCGCGAAGAAAACGCGACGGCGCATTGAAGCTCTCATTACCGTGCAGTCGGCGGGTTTCGGCGTAACAGATAACCAGCTTTTCCATCGCCCGGGTAATCCCCACATAACAGAGTCGGCGCTCCTCCTCCAGTCGTCCGGGTTCCTCCAGCGACATGCGGTGGGGGAACAGGTTCTCCTCCATTCCCGCCAGGAACACCAATGGAAATTCCAGGCCCTTGGCGGAATGGAGTGTCATCAGCTGCACACTGTCCTCGTGTTCATCCGCCTGCGCGTCGCCCGCGTCCAGGGCGGCACGATCGAGAAACTCCTGCAGTAGGGACAATTCATCGTCGCCGGGCTCGAACTGGCGAGCAGCGGTAACCAGTTCCTGCAGGTTTTCCACCCGCGCCTGACCGCGCTCGCCTTTTTCCTTTGCGTGGAATTCGACCAGGCCGGCGGTCTCGATCACATGTTCCGCCAGTTCCTGCAGGGCCAGCTCGCCGGTGCCGGAATCCAGCTCATCCACCAGCACTTGAAAACCCTCCAGGGCCTTCAGCGCGCGGTTGGACATCAGTTTCTCGTCGATGATAATGACTATTGCCTGCCACAGTGAAATATCCCTTTCCCGGGCCAGACTGCGCACTTCATCGATGGTTTTACCACCAATACCCCGGGGCGGCGTGTTGATCACCCGTTCCAGCGCTGCATCATCGCCCCGGCTGACCATCAGGCGCATATAAGCCAGTGCATTGCGGATCTCCAGCCGCTCATAGAAACGCTGACCACCGTAGATCCGATAGGGCATGTCTGAACGAATGAGTGCTTCTTCCAACACCCGCGACTGGGCATTGGAGCGATACAGTATCGCCGCGGAATTGCGGGTATTGCCATCGCTCACCCATTGTTCAATCCGCTCGACGATATAGCGCGCTTCGTCCTGCTCATTGAAGCCCGCGTACAGGGTGATGGGCTCGCCCTGCTCGCCGGCCGTCCACAACTCCTTGCCGAGGCGATTAAAGTTGTGTGCAATCAACGCATTCGCTGCCTGCAGTATGGTGCTGGTAGAGCGGTAGTTCTGCTCCAGGCGCACTGTTTTCACCGGCGCGAAGTCATCACTGAAGCGCTGGATGTTCTCAATTTTCGCGCCGCGCCAACCGTAGATCGACTGGTCATCATCGCCCACGGCGACAATCGGTACAGTATTGCTGGCAAGCACGCGGAGCCAGGCGTACTGGATCGTATTGGTATCCTGGAATTCGTCCACCAGGATATGGCGGAAACGCCCCTGATAGTGCTGCAATACGTCTGGTTTTTTCAACCACAGCTCGTGGGCGCGTAGCAGTAGCTCGGCAAAATCCACCATCCCGCCGCGCTCACAAGCTTGTTCATAGGCCCGGTAAATCTGCAGCATGGTATAGGCATAGGGGTCGGAGGGTGCTGCCTCAATATGGTCGGCACGCAGACCTTCATCTTTCTGGGCATTGATATACCACTGGGCCTGACGCGGCGGCCAGCGACTCTCATCGAGCTCCAGTTCACGGCAAATGCGTTTGACCAGGCGCAATTGGTCGTCGGAGTCGAGGATCTGGAAATTCTGTGGCAGACCGGCTTCCTGCCAGTGGGCCTTCAGCAGGCGATGTGCAAGACCGTGAAAAGTACCCACCCACATACCCTGGGTACCGATATTCAACATGGATTCGATGCGCGAGCGCATTTCCCGGGCCGCCTTGTTGGTAAAGGTAACCGCCAGGATAGACCAGGGAGACAAACCCTCTGCCTGTATCAGCCAGGCAATACGGTGTACCAGTACACGAGTCTTACCGCTTCCCGCACCGGCGAGAACCAGCAGGTTCTGGTTTTCGGAGGCTACCGCATCGCGCTGGGCGTCGTTGAGGGGTTCCAGAATTCTAGTGACGTCCATGTTGCCATTCTAGCGAAATAGGCTGCCGTCTCGCATTAGCTTTTCGAGATATGGGTGAATAAAACCGGGGCTGTGACGCTGGCGGTAGTGGTGCTCCGTAGCCGAGTCGGATGGGCAGCCAGGGCTTAACTGGGGCCCATCCGACTCGGCTACCATGCACCAACTAATCCTTGCTCAGGTGAGAAAGCGCCGCTGCATTCTTCTCCCAATTTTGACCGTCAAAGGGCTCCATCACCACCTCTGGTGGCAGCCGCTCCAGGCAGCGCAGGTTGACGCTGATGCCGTCGGGGTTGGAACGCGGCGTGTAGAAAGGTTTAACACCACAGTGTTTACAAAATGTGTGCTTGGCCACGCCAGTATTGAAGCTATAGGTGGTCAGCTCATCGGCGCCGCTGAGCAGGTGAAACTTGCTGGCCGGCACAATCACGTGCTGGAAGCCGATCATATTGCACATCGAGCAGTTGCACTCCTGCACCTCAATTCGGTCAGCCAGTTCGGCCTCAAATGTCACCGCGCCGCAATGACATCGCCCCGGATAACGCATCGCTTCACTCCCTATCTAAGGTGGTCTCGGTTAAGATATCGCGCATGCGGTTCCGCCCCATACTCTCGCACCGCACCCAGCATAGCAGAATGATGCTTTTGTTGGCCCTTGCCGTACTCTTGTTGAGCAGTTGTGTGCGCAATTCACAGGAGCTCCGGGTTTATCCCCTGGCATTCCAGCAAATGGACCCTGAAGCCATGCAGGCCGTGTTTGAGCACCGTTCGGGAGTGCGCATGAGCCGGGTTGATCTGGAGCCGGGCATTTCTGCTCTGGAAGCGCTGACCTCAAACCAGGCGGACTTGACATTGGTAGACAACAGCACGCCCTTCGTTGCCGGCGCAAGGGTGGTACTACCAGTCTACCGGGGTATTTTGCACCTGATGAAGCGCGCAGGCCTGGAAGTAGCTGACCCCACACACAGCCTTTTCGCGGCCTGACTATTCACGTCACCAACAACTCACACGCGGGGCACACTTTCCTGGAGCTGGCCGCACGGAGACAGGGCCTGACGGCGGATGACTACACGCTCAGCCCCGCCCTCGTACCAGGCGAGGCCGACCTGATCATATACTTTGGCCCCATTGTCGCGGGTAAGCCCAGCTGGTATCAGCCGGGCTATCGCCTGGTTTCACTGGATCACGAATTAGCTAACAACGGGCATTTTTTCCAGGAAGGTATCAACTTCGTTGTGCCGCAATTGGATCCCGTTGTCATACCGCCTTTTACCTACCAACTAC
>SMVA01205509.1_pt1 | contig 21425 bp, 16 predicted proteins | sample 2456451 | NCBI WGS metagenome assembly SMVA01 (sample SAMN11095933, study PRJNA526329) | marine sediment metagenome | biome: Marine sediment; feature: Surficial sediment; material: Deep marine sediment; isolation source: Hadal surficial sediment | place: Pacific Ocean | collected 2014-05 | depth... | reverse complement strand
CTGGCGAGGATGACCTCTATTTCCACCAGCATGCCGGGTGCGGCAAGGCCGGCGACCTGGAACGCCGAGCGGGCCGGTAGATTGGGCTGAGCTTGGGTCCCGAAGTACTTGCGATAGGCGCGCATCATGCCCTGAAAGTCCATCGCCCCTTCCTGTTGCGGGACGCCGACCAGGAAGATCTGCATTTTCAGCACGTCACCGAAGCCGAGCCCTTTGGCCTTGAGCGACTCCTCGAGGCGGCCGAACACGGACAAGGTCTGGGCCTCCGTGTCGCCCCAGAACTCCTCACTGTATCTTTCGGCGTCCGGCTTTGCCGGCCGCGGCGTCATGCCGCTGTGGTAGACAATTGTCGTGCCTGCTGTCACCTCCACCGCCTGGGCGATCGGAAAATCGCTACCGGGTAGCGGGTAACGTGTGACCTCCGCAGCGGCGGATGCGGCAGTCAGCGCGGCCGTGCCGAGCAGCAGACCGGTTGCGAGCAACTTCTTCATGTCGTTCTCCTTATAGCGGAACAGCGGATCGTTTGTGAGATATCGGGTTCGTGTTCAGAATAGTCGACTTTGGGGCCGGCCGAGTTGGGGGCGAGGGGTAGTCTCTCTGCACGTCGCCCAATCGCTCCGCGATCCCCGTCACTTCACGAACTTGCCCCTGCGGGTCAATTCGCTCATTCGGTTGGGCGATCACCGTGCTGATAGACTACCCCTCGCCCCCAACTCTATTGCTGACAAGCCACGTGCGGTCCGCATCTGTGGGCGGCACCGACTAGCGCAGTGTGTTGATGTAGGCGACGACATCGTTCAATGCGGCTGTGTCAGCTAATGGCGCCATGGCCGCGCGCATTTGTGCACCCAACACGTCGCCCTCGATTGAGCCTCTGGCGCCAGAGCGGAACTTTGTGAGCTGGCGCAGCAGGTACCAGTCGCTCTGACCGGCGAGTCCCGGCGCATTCAGTGCTGCGTTACCTTCGGCTGCGGTGCCATGACAGGCGGCGCAGGTCGCGTACAGGCTCGCACCGCGCGCCGTATCTCCCGTCACGGTCGCCGTAACGTCCTGGGCTGCCGGGCCCAGCCCGTGGCGTGAGACGGCGGCGACGAAGGCCACCGCGTTTTCGACTTCGGCCGGGCTCAACGCCGTTGCCTGGGGCCGCATTTCCATACCAATCAGGTCATTCGGGTGGGTCCCGCGCCAGCCGTTGCGGAAAGCCAGCATCTGATTTCTGACATACCAGTCTGCCATGCCATTGAGGCGCGGTGCGTCGACCTGCAGATTGCCGCGCAGCTCGACACCATGACAGGTGGTGCAGTAGATCAGAGACTCCGGCACTCGCGTGTATTGTTCGGCGCCAAGCAGGTTGGCTGCGTTGCCACCTCCCAACACAATAACGCTGAGAAGCTGCACCACGCGTCTGAGTCTTTGCCTTTTCATCGCTTGCTCAACTCCGCGCCTGCTCGCCAGCCACGCGTGCCTGCAGGTGATTTAGCGCATTGTGGGCCGATGAAAATGCCCCTTCCTGCCAGCCCGGGTGATAACTGATCTGGTCGCCCATCAGGTAGTGGCGACCCGCCACCGGAGTCTGCAGCAGTTTGAAATAACGCTGGCGAGCGTCCGGCGTCCACTGCGCCGTGCAGCCCATGATGTGATTCATTCGATGCCAGGCGACGCTGACGGATTTTTCGGCGTATTTACGGTAGTCGGGGTGTAGCTTCTCGCCTTGCTGTATGGCCGCCTCGAAGCGTTCTGCGGGATTCATGCGGGCGAAGAATTCGGCGTTGTTCGCATTGAATGTGTAGGCGCCCAGCATGACGCCTTTGGATTTGTGTATGCCGTGCGGTGGATACCACAGCTGCTCGATGTTCTGATCGGTCCAGGAAATGCCGCCGTAAATGTCTTCGCGCTCCCAGAAACGCTCGCGCATCTGAATGCCGATCTTGAACATCTTGCCGCGGCCGATGGCGCTCAAAGCTTCGATGTATTCTCGTGGAAAATTGTTGTCGATTCCCGTGAGCAGATGTTTGGGTATGCAGTTCATGCAGTAGTCGGCGTTGATCTGTTTGTTTCTCCCTTTGTGCTGGTAGATGACTGCCACGCCGTCTTCGCGTATCTGAATGGATTTCACCTGTGCGTGGGTCAGCATGTTAGATCTGATATTGCGAACGAAGCCTTTGACGATGCCGTCCATGCCGCCAACGGCTTGCAGCAGCGGCGCTGCCTGATCTTCAGATTCGCCGAAATGCATGCGGTAGCGCCAGAAATCCGACTTCAGCAGCTCGGAAAAATTCAGTGATTCGTGCACGGTGCCGGGTTCGAGCATGCCTGCAGTCGGCGCGGTGATGCCGGGTTGCCGGTAGCCGCCGCGATTGGATCCCGCGTAAAGCGCGTTTGCACCGAGATCGCCGTAGTTTCGAATGAACTGGAGGACCTTCTCCACGTCATCGGCCGACATCTGTGCATCAAATTCTTCTGCCCGGATGGACTTCGAAGACAGTTCGGCAATGAAACCGCGCGCATCTGTCACATACTGACGAAAACGTACGGGCTTGCCACCGAACGTATTGCTGTCGTGTACCCAGCCGTTGTAGTTGATGTTGACGAATGTCTCGAGCGGCACCTGCAATTCCCGGCAGTAGTGCAGGAGATAGTGGTGGTGGGCTGGAATTCGGGCCGGTCCGGCGTTGAAATAGATGTGCGGGTCGTCGTCGAAATCGCAACGCTGCTGGTTGCCCATCTCATCGACCAGATCGCCGGTTCTGATTGTCAGATTGCGACCGCCGATTCGGTGCAGGGCTTCCAGGATCGTGCACTGATAGCCGGCCTTCTCGAGTTCATAGGCGCACATGAGGCTGGACAGGCCACCGCCGAGCAGCACGACGCTGCGTCTGGAGCCGTTGAGCGGGCGCACGGGCACCACCGCACCGTGCGCTACGCCGGGCATCAAACCCAGCGCCAGCGCCATCTGATAAACGGCGGCGGAGCCACCGGCGGCGCCGATTTTGTGTAAGAACGTTCGTCGCGACAGCGTCATTGCTTTTCCTGATACCGACGTTGATACCGAAGCACCCTGCGAGCGGCCGTGTCGACACTCGACCAGCGGCGGCAACGCGAACCGCGCATTAAGCCTTGAAATTCAGCAGCCTTCAATATGACGGCGCACTCGCGTCAGACAAGCCGCGTGAGGCTGCGGCACGCATAGACTCTCAAGCGGCCGGTTGTGAGCGGCGCCTGCCCAGCCAGCGAGTCGCGGCGTAGAAAACCGCACCGCTGGCGACGATTGCGAGCCCCATCAATCCTTCGTTGGGCCGCTCGAGCAGGATGTAGGTCAGCGTCCAGCCGGTGAAACCCAGGAAGATGATCGGTGGCAACGGGTAGAAAGAAACTTTGTAGGGCCGGGGCAGGTCCGGCCGCGTACGGCGCAAAATGAACACGCCCAGCACGGTAAAAAAAGTGTTGAGGCCCAGCGTGAAGCCGGCGAATACGAGTATCGATTCGAATGACGCCGACCAGATGAAGAGCAGTGAGATGACCGACTGCAGGCCGATGGCAATATCAGGAACGCCGTGCTTGTTCGTTCTTGCCAGCCAGGAAAACAGCGGAAAATCCTGGCCGATGACGTGGAGGACGCGAGGCCCGGCCAGCACCATGGCGCTGACCGTGGAGATCAGCAACATAGCGAGTGCGACGCCCATCACCGCAGCACCGATATCGCCGAATATGTATTGCGCCGACACATACCCGATCTCGAGTTTACCGGCCAGTGCCGTCATCGGAGCCACGTAGAGAAACGTAAAATTCAACAGCACATAGAGCACGAGCACGATCAACGTGCCGTAGATCAGCACGCTCGGCAGTGTCTGCTGTGGCCGTTCGAGCTCGCTGGTCAGATAGGTGGCGGCATTCCAGCCGGAGTAAGCGTAGTTGACGTAGATAAGCGAGATCGCGAACGCGCCGCTGAACAGGAGTTCGCCATCGCCGCGCACCGGCAGAAACGTTACATCCTGCGGCTCATCCACCAGCACCCATGCCAGCAGGCAGAAGCCCAGGATCAAGAGTATTTTCAGCGCCGTGAACGCACGTTGCAGACCGCCGCTGTTGCGCCGCGTGCTGGCGTGAACGGCTGTCAACCCAATCAGCAGAAAACTGGCAAGCCAGGTTGGCGAGAGCAGCGGAAAAACAGAAGCCAGATAGGTGCCGAATGTGATGGCTGCGAGTGCCGTGGGGGCGGCGAAACCGATTGTTGCAGAGATCCAGCCGGATACGAAACCGGCGCCCGGGTGATAAATCTGGGTGAGAAAGTTGTACTCGCCGCCTGAACGCGGCAGTGCCGCACCCAGTTCGGCGTAAGTCAGCGCGCCACACAGGGCAGTCAAACCGCCGACTACCCAGAGCATGATGAGGACGAATGGAGATTGGATATCGAGTAGCTGGAAGCCGAGGCTCGTGAACACACCGGTGCCGATCATATTGGCGATCACCACGGCGATCGCGGTGCGTGGACTGAAGGATGCCTGTTTCACCGGGCCGTAAACTTACAACCGCATTGGCGACGTCGCTGCCAACGTTCGGCTAGCGTCGGTCAAGCCTGAATACCTGGCCGCGCATGACCCAGTTGTCACCCATGTCGAGATCGTCGTATTTGCGTACGTACTCGACCACCACGCGTTCATGCTCGGCGGATTGAGTCACGGCGCTGGCTTCGAGTTCGTAGATAACCCCGTCGATGCGGGCTCGGGTATCGCGATTTTCTGCCAGGTGTTCGGTCCAGTTTGTGTCATTTTCGCCGGTGGCGATGTAGAGATCGGGGCCGACTACCGCCATCCAGATGTTCACCGAGTAAGGATCGTCAGGTCGAGTCTCGATCTGGATCACCTGGACGTCGCGCACGGCGCTCCAGTCACTGGGGGCATCTGTCACCTCGCCAGAAAGCTCGCCGCCCGATACGACGATGAATGGTTCTGCGCAACCCATCAGCGCAAGACTGAAAGTGCCCAGCAACAGCATGCGCGTCATCTCTCGAGTGCCCCCTGGCTCTACGGTACGTTAGGCACATTAGCGCTATTACCGATCTCAGTGCAAATAGGGATTTAGCGGAAATTTGTCGCGTTTTGAGGGCGTTCGAAAATCCGGTAGTGGATGACGCTCGCGCCTTGTGACGGATTGAGTTCGACAGATACCTGCAGAGAACCATCTTTGCGAAGTTCAAAAGTCTTGATGACTTTGCGTGATGTCGTTTCATAGCGGGAGGTGAGTCTGGATTTGTTCCAGCGCGTGCGCCGACCCTGATTATTGCCGGGCTGCATGGTCTCTTCGCCGACACCCGTATAGCTGAAATGCACCGCGTCGGCGTCCATCTGGACACTCATCGTGGCACAGCGCAGCACGTCTGGATCCCGGCTCGAACCGGTCGCCGGCAGAGTCGATGAACCCGGCAGCGGGACGGGCAGGCCGCCGACGGATACGCTCGGCCGGCCGAACCCGTCCAACCAGCCGCCTTTTTTCTCAACCCGCCCCAGTTCCGACGTCAGCTCGTTGTTAAGCACCCAGCGACCAAGTAACCATTGAGGTTGTTTGGCCGCGACGGCGTGCGCGGCGCTGACGATGCACACGACCGTGAGACCGCTAAGCAGTGCCGCACGAAACGCAGTCGCTGAGTTCATGGCATGTTGTCGACAGGTTGCAATCATTCAAGTGGCTTTGACCGCTGCTGCGGCCCTTAGTGCCCTGGCTGCCAGTGCCCTGATTGGTGCCGCAGTTGTTTGCGCAAGTGTTGCATTGCGCCCGCTCAGCCCTACTTTGCGTGGTGGGTGCGCGCTCTTAAGGGTATGCTCTCGATCCGCTGAATCCGTGCAAGGAGCGCGGCACGATGGCTACGCGAGAGTTTGATGTCATAGTTTGGGGAGCATCGGGTTTCACCGGCGCACTGGTTGCCGAGTACCTGCTCGAGCAATACGGAGTTGGCGCTGGTCTGAAATGGGCGCTGGCCGGTCGCAACATGCCGAAGCTCGAACGGATCCGCAACGATCTCGCGGCAGGCTCGGACGTCGCCAACCTGCCGATCCTCATCGCCGACAGCAACGATCTGGCGTCGCTCGAACAACTCACCAAGCGTACCAGGGTGATCTGCTCGACCGTGGGCCCCTATGCGTTATACGGCAGTAAGCTGGTCGCCGCTTGTGCGGCTGCGGGCACGCACTATTGCGATCTCGCGGGCGAAGTGCACTGGATGCGGCAGATGATCGACGCGCATCATGCGACCGCGATTGCCACCGGGGCGAAAATCGTCCACTCCTGCGGATTTGACTCTATCCCTTCCGATCTCGGCGTCTACTGGCTGCACAATGAGATGCAGCAACGCCACGGCGTCGCCTGCCGGACCATCAAATACCGGACCGAATCTTTCAAGGGCTCTTTCAGCGGTGGCACCGTCGCCAGCATGATGAACATGATGGAACTCGCCGAGCAGGATACTGCCGTCATGACGATCCTCAACGACCCCTATTCCCTGAACCCGGCAGGTGGTTCGCGAGGCCTGGATGGACCTGAGAAGACTCATCCCGAATTTGATCCGGATTTCGCCTGCTGGATAACGCCGTTTTTGATGGCGGCGATAAACACCAAAATCGTCCGCCGCAGTAACGCGCTACTCGACTTCGTCTACGGTCACGATTTCCGCTATGACGAGGGTATGCTGATAGCTTTTGGTCGGCTCGGATTTCCCATCGCCGCTCTGGCGGCGGGCGGGGCTGCTCTGTTCACCCGTGCAACGCGGGCAAAAAGGTTGCGGGATCTGCTGGCACACGTCCTGCCCGAACCAGGAGAAGGGCCGGATCGTGAGCGCCGCAACAGCGGCTATTTCAAGATTCAATTGCTCGGCACGCACCCGGACGATGCGGCCAAAAACCTGCGCCTGCGCATTCACGGTGATCGTGACCCGGGATACGGCTCGACCGCTAAAATGCTGGGCGAAAGTGCGGTCTGCCTGGCAAACGACCCGTTGGATGATCGTGCTGGCGTGCTGACTCCTGCAGTTGCCATGGGCCAGCAGCTGGTGGATCGGCTGCATGAAAATGCCGGTGTTACCTTCACCGCGTTGTAGCGATTGGGTTGCGGCTGTTAGTGCAAGGTCCGAGTACTGATTAGAACCCCATGGCGATAGCGAAGCGACGCGTGGACCCAGTCCAACGCGATGCGCGTGGCTCGGTGCGTGGGAGAAATGGCGGCGGATCCGTTCAGACCTTGCTCTATACAGTATGGAGTTCATCGACTAAATGAGGTTGAAGAACCCGCCGCCAAAATCATGATAGAACGTCTTTGGTGTGCTGAGAAATCACCAAATTGCATAACCCGTTTCAACGACCGAGTTACTCGGTATATAGGCTGTTAACCGGTGAATTTTTCGCGCAGAGCCTCCTCGATATTCGCGGTGTTCGTAAGCCTGATGCTGCTCGCGTTGGCAGCTTGCGACGGCGCCACGCCAGGCCGTTCTGACGCGGCCGGCAGACATCTGCGCAATGCGGTGAGTGATGAGCCGATTGTGATCGCTCATCGTGGCGCCAGTGGCCTGCGTCCGGAACACACGCTCGCGGCGTATCGCCTCGCGCTGGAACAGGGTGCGGATTTCATCGAGCCAGACGTCGTAGCCACGCGCGACGGGGTGTTGATCGCCCGGCATGAAAATGCCCTGGCGCTCGTCGCGCTTGCCAGCGACGGCACGATCGAGCGCGACGAACAAGGCGCACCGCGTGTGCTGGAGCAGACCACAAATGTCGCCGAGCAGGAGGAATTCAAAGAACGTCTGACGGTCAAGCTGATCGATGGACGCGCCAGGGGTGGCTGGTTCAGCGAAGATTTCACGTTTGCCGAGATACGCACCCTGCGTGCCAGAGAGCGCATTCCACAATTGCGCGGTCGCGCGCATGACGATCGCTACCGGATCGCAAGCCTTGCTGAGGTGATCGCGCTCGTGCAGGACTATCACGCTGAGACCGCGCGGGCTGTCGGTTTGTATATTGAGACGAAACACCCGACGTATTTCGCGCTCGAAGGTCGCCATCTGGATGGCCGACCGATCGGGTTGGATCTGGGCGGCCTGGTGATCGAGACGCTGGTCGAAGCAGCCTTCACCGATCCGGCGCGGGTCTATATCCAATCCTTTGAGGTTGCGAACCTGTTGGCGCTTGGCGCGACAATGGCGCAGTTCGACGTCAGGTTTCCGCTGGTTCAGCTCTTCGGCGACATCTTCAACACACGCTACCGTGCCAGACCCTACGACTTCGTCTACCACGCCAGGCAGGAAGCGGACCTGGCGGCGATTTACGGCGCACTGGCGACCGCGGTGCCCGGGGGCATCACGCAGTCGACGTCCTATGCAGAACTTGCCAACCCGGCGGTATTCGCGTTCATGGCGGATCACTATGCCACCGCCATCGGTCCCCCGAAGCAGAACGTGCTGCTGACGGAACGCGTCGTACGCGGTGCAGGTTCCGTCGCTCGCCTTACGGGTGAAGTCGGCAAGCTCATTGCACTGGCGCAGGCTCACGGGCTGCGCATCCATCCCTACACACTGCGTGCCGAGACACCATTTCGTGTGGTCCAGGGTGGGCGATTGCTGAGTGTGGTGGAAGAAGCGCAACTCCTGTTGTGCGCCGGAGTGGACGGTTTTTTCATCGACCAGCCGGCTGCCGGCCGCCAGGCTGTGGCCGCGTTCACGGCAGATGCGAATAAGGTCTGCGCCGAAGGGACGAAGTAAGGACGCGAACCGGTTAGGCGCGCAGGCGTGCGAAGACGATCGCCCGTTCGATCATCGAAACCGCAGTGCTTGCCAGGAGCAGCCAGGCAAATAATTCGATCAACACATCCCCCGGCCAACTAAATCCCAGAGCGTTGCGTACCACGGGCACGCCAACAAGGACGTAGTAGCCGATGCCGTTGTTGCGTCCTAGCCAGTTGGTTCGCAGGGTATGGCCGGTCAGCGCCTGCGAGTCGATCATGTACTGGCTGAAAGCCAGCAGCACCATCACCGGCAGCCAGGGGTTCACATAGCCGGACCAGGCAAGCGCGGCGAGGCAGGTGCCGACAAACAAAGCATCCGTCGCGTGATCGAGCAATCCACCGAGTGTGGATGCCTGACTGTAACGGCGCGCCATCTGACCATCCAGGAAATCGGTAACGACGGCGAACGTGAACAAGGCCGCGGCCGGTTGCCAGTGATCACTGGTGATGGCCCAGGCGCAGGGCAGGATTGCCAGGAGACGTCCGAGTGTTAACAAATTTGCCCACGTTATCAGTTTCATATTTTAGGTGGCGGCGCCTGGCAGCCTGCTAATGCTGGTCTGCTGCCCATCGTAACGAAGGCCGGTGTCTCGCTGCTACCCTCTTGCCTGATATTGTCATGGTCGCAGAATTCCAAATTTACAGACCGCCGTTCCAACGGGGCAGACCGACACAATGCAGTCTCCAACAGAAGCTGGATTTCGGACAACTGCTCCGAATGCGGGCTCATAGCGGTAGTATGAATTGGCCGAGCAAACGAAGAAGAGACAGAAGAAAATGTCATGAGCGATCCAAGCTGGTACTCCATCCTGCCCCCGGTCATTGCAATTATCCTGGCGATCTGGAGCAAACAGGTCATCCTGTCGTTGTTTGCAGGCACCTGGATGGGCTATACCGCGTTGAGTGGCTTCAACCCGCTGATGGGTGTTGCCGGAAGCCTTGATGGTCTGATCAACGTATTTTCCGAGCCGGGTGATACCCGTGTGTTGATTTTCACGTTGCTCATCGGGTCGCTCATCGCAACGATTGAACATTCGGGTGGCGTCCGGGGATTCGTTCACTTTCTTGAATCTCGGCGCTGGGTACACACGGGTGTACGTGCGCAGGTTCTCGCCTGGCTTGTCGGCATCATTATTTTTGTCGAATCAAATATTACTCTGCTCGTTGCGGGTTCGGTAAGCCGGCCGTTGTTTGACCGTTACAAGGTTTCGCGGGAGAAGCTGGCTTATCTGATCGACGCGACATCTGCACCGGTGTGCGTAATGATCCCCTTGAATGCTTGGGGTGCGATGATCATCGGTCTGATCGCAACGACGGGCGTGGAAAATCCACTCGAAATATTCATCGCCTCCATTCCTTATAACCTTTATGCCATAACTGCGATCATTCTGGCAGCGGTCGTGATATGGAAGGATCTCAATATTGGTCCCATGAAAGCGGCGGAGGCGCGTACGCGGTCCGGCCAGGTGCAGTGGCCGGGCGCCAGCCCCCTGATCGACGTTTCGGCAGGCCATACCCAGGTGGGCGAACAGCACGCCGAAGAAATTCCGTCTGCAAGTTACATGGTGCTGCCCATTGTCGTGATGGTCCTGTCAATGCCTGCTGGCTTGTACATCACCGGTGATGGCAATCTGATTCAGGGCTCCGGATCAACGGCAATCCTCTGGTCGGTGAGTGCGGCGATAACTTTTTCCTGGGCCCAGTTACTCGGCAGTGGCCGCAGTTCGGTGCACCAGTTGATGCGCATATTCATGAAAGGTGCGGCGGACCTGTTGCCGATAGCAGTAATTCTGCTGCTTGCTCTGGCTTTAGGTGATGTGGCCAGCCTTCTCGGGACCGGGCCGTATATTGCTGGTGTGGCGGGTTCGGCGGTACCGGAATTTCTACTGGCGCCGCTGATTTTCCTGGTATCGGCCTTCATCGCTTTTTCGGTGGGTTCGAGTTGGGGAACCTTCGCGATCATGATTCCAATCGCGATCCCGATTGCGACGACACTCGGTTTGCCTGTGCCTTTGCTGCTTGGTGCGGCGATCTCCGGGGCGATTTTCGGCGATCATGCATCACCGATCAGCGATACGACTGTGGTCGCTTCAATGGCATCGGCAACCGATCATATCGAACACGTGCGCACACAGCTACCGTATGCCCTCCTGGCAGCCGGTATCACTGCCGTCGGCTTTCTGCTCCTTAGTATTGTCGCGTAACTCCTCCTTGCGGGAGCTCATTCAGGCTTCAGTACTTTACCAAAAAATGTGTCGGTGATTTTGTCTGCGCGTCTTGCGATCTTGCCGTTCACGATTACCACATCAAAGCCTTCAGCGAACTGATGAGGTTCAGGGTAAGTTGCCGTAGCCTTAATCTTTGCAGGATCAAAAATGAGGATATCCGCCTTTTTACCCGCTTGTATTACGCCTCTGTCAGTGAGGCCCAATATGCTGGCCGATTGTGAAGTCATCTTCCGAACGGCTTCTGCCAGCGAGAATAACTGACGTTGGTTGACGTATTCATCAATGATTTTTGCGAAGGCTCCATGTCCGCGGGGGTGGAAGCCATCAATACGTCCATCGGACGCTATGGATATCTGGGGGTCTTCCAGCAATCGGGTTTGCAGTTCATCGTCCATGACAAAGTAGGCGCCAGAACTACCTTGAGGGCCTATTAAATCGATGAGTATTTGTTCAAAAGGCATTTCGAGCTCGCCTGCCAGGTCGCCCAGGGTTTTTCCGGTATAGGGTGGGGTGCCTAAAAGCGTTGCTTCCGGGCCGTTTCTTCTGGCGATTTTGTCACGCAGAAAAGTTTCCAGTTCCGCCCTTCGCTCCAATCTGGCCAATTCGAACTGTTCGGTGGTTTTCGCCCAAACCGGGAAGACGATGCTGATGCCGGTGTAACTCGCGTTGTAGGGGTACATGTCTGCTGTCACATGAACGCCTGCTTCTCGGGCGTCATTGAGTATCTGCAATATTTTCTCCGCAGCTTCTGATCCATGTCCATACACAGATTTGAGGTGAGCTACATGCACTCTGGCGAATCTGCCTTGATTGAGTAATTCTTGAATCGAAGTTTCCAGCTGATCGTCGTCTTCACTTCGAAGATGGCTCATGATGAGTCGATCATTTCCACCGACTACTTTCGCGAGCGCCTCTAATTCGGCCGCTTGTGCATTCAATCCCGGGTTGTATTCGAGTCCGGTACTCATGCCAAAAGTATATTTGAGCGTTTCGTCCAGCAGTTCCAGCATGCGTAGCAGATCAGCCGGCCTGGGTTCGGCGGTTCGGTTAATTCCGGTCAGTTTTCGTAACGTGCCATGACCAACAAACATCGCGAGATTGATAGAGATTCCGTTGTTTTCGACTTCTACCAACCAGTCTCCCAGGTTCATGACCTCCGGGCTGGTCCCGTCCTGGCCGAGGCAGATGGTTGTAACGCCCATGGCCAGAAAGTTCTCCAGGGCCGGTGTTACCAGCGGGTTGCCGTGGGCGTGCAGATCGATGAATCCCGGTGCAACGATGCGCTGCTCTGCGTCGATTCTGACAGCTACCCGTTTATCCAATTCTGCTGGGCTGAAAGCCGTTTTGCCGACAAAAACAATCTGCTCATCGACGATGACCAGATCCGCAGGGATCGCATCATTGCCTAACCCATCCAGAACCATGCCGTTGACGATGAGCAGGTCTATCTGTGGAAATTCGGGCAGAAACGGGACGCTGTTCTGCTGACAGGAACTGGTCAACAGGCAGGCCGCGCCGATCACCGTCAGTTTGAATATTCTCCTCAATGTCGAGGCCCTGTGAGCAAGGCGTTTGAACTCCAATGAAAATCGCTGCCTGAATGTTGCCATTTATCTTCTCGAAGATTCGTGATGACTTCTTTCGTGTCTCGTTGCAGCGCCGGTGGTTAACTATCGCGGCCCCATTGAATGCCGGAGCTGGCCATCGTAGCGAAGGACGCTGTCTCGCTGCCAGCCTCTTGCCCAATATTCTCATGGGTCGCAGAATTGATCTTAAGCAGCTTGTGGATGGTGCATATGATTCTGATTACTGGCGCCAACGGCAATCTTGGGCGCCGCCTGCTCATGGAACTCGACAAACGAAAGTTGCCGGCCCGCGCCGTGGTGCGTTCGCAACGCGCGGCGGACGCGATTGCCCGACTCGAGCTTGCAACACCGATAGAGATACGGATTGTCGACTATCTCGACGAAGCGGCCATGCGCGACGCCGTTGCGGATTGTCAGCAGGTTGTTCATCTCGTCGGCATCATCCGGGAAACGGCCGGCAGTCGATATGTCGACGCACATGAGCGCACGTGCGAAATTCTCAGCCACGTCGCGCAGGGCTCCGGCGTGCGTCGAATTGTCTACCTCAGCATAGTTGGCAGCGACGTCGCCTCGGCCAATGCCTGTCTTGCCTCCAAAGCGCGCGCGGAACGAGCGCTGCTCCAGGGAGCCGTGCCTGCGCTGGTGCTGCGAGTGGCGATGGTACTGGGAGAGGACGACTATGCCAGTGGCGCCTTGCGTGGCCGTGCGCGCAATTCCTGGAACATCCTGCTGCGATCGGGCAGCCTGGAGCAGCCGATTTATGCCGGTGACATGATTGCAGCCATCCTGGCAGGACTCGATGCAGGTGACGTGGATGACTTGACCATCAATCTTGCCGGGCCGCGGGTCCTGACGCGCGGCGATCTTACGCGGGCGGCTGCGCAAACCCTGGGTGGGCATACCCGCATCGTGAGCTTGCCGTTGTGGGTTGGCCTGCTGGCAGCCGGGCTGCTCGAGCAACTCAGCGCAAGCCCGCCCGTCACGAGAGCGATGCTCAGTGTGCTGGATCATGATGACGATATCGATCCGGCGCCAGGGTTGCAGCGGCTGGGGATAAGCCTGACGCCGTTCGATACGATGCTCAAACTGTGCCTGGATAAAGCCTGAGTGACCGCGTAAATTGCGCAGTTCCAAGCGCGCGGGGAAGCAAATGTTCAGCAGACTTTTCAGCTGTTCTATCATCGTAGTCAGCCTGTCGGCTTGTGTCAGTGAAGAGGCACAGCGGGCGATTACCGTGGAGGAATCTGCACCGGTGGCTGGGGTTGCGACGGCGACCACAGCACCATTGCTGGAAGGAATCGGCCCGGTACGTTTTCCGATCACCACTGAATCGGCACGGGCGCAGGCATATTTCAATCAGGCACTGACGTTCAGTTACGGTTTTAACCATGCTGAAGCCGTGCGTTCTTTCACGGAAGCTGCGCGGCTTGATCCGAGCTGCGGCATCTGCTGGTGGGGCGTCGCGCTCGCGCTGGGACCGAACATCAATGCCGCGATGGACGACAGCGCCATTGCTCCGGCGTGGCAAGCGGTACAGAAGGCGATTGCCCTGCAGGACAATGAGTCGGCAAAAGAACGAGCGCTTATCGATGCGATCGCTACGCGCTATTCACAAGAAGGTTCGGATCGTGAGGCGTTGGATGTGGTTTACGCCGGGTCCATGCGGGCGGTCACCGAACGCTATCCGGAGGATGCTTACCTCTTGGCACTGTACGCCGAGTCGTTGATGGATCTGTACCCGTGGGCTTACTGGAACGAGGACGCCACCCCGAAAGAGTACACGCCCTCGCTGGTTGCGACGCTCGAACGGGTTTTCGAGCTCGACCCGCAAAACCCGGGCGCGCTGCATCTCTATATCCATTTGATGGAACAATATTTTCCGGAAAAAGCCGTGGCGGCTGCTGACGAGCTCGGTCCGTTGGTACCGGTTGCCGGGCATCTGGTGCACATGCCTTCCCACATTTACCTGCGAGTCGGCCGCTATCATGACGCCGTTGCGGCGAACCAGCGCGCAGCGCTGGCAGATGAGGAGTACATCGCTCAGTGCAACGCCCAGGGGTTTTATCCTGCGGGTTACTATCCTCATAACATCCATTTCCTGTGGTATTCCGCGATGATGGAAGGTCGCAGGGAATTGGCCGTGGCAACGGCGCTGCGGCTGTACGACAAAGTACCGCTGGAGATGGCGCAGCAGTTTGGCTCCATCCAACGCTACCTCGGCGTCCGGGCGGCGACCTACGTGCGCTTTGGCATGTGGCCCGAAGCCCTGGCTGAACCAGAAGTGCCGGCGGGCATGCCGATGGCGGCGTTCATGCGGTCATACGCACGCGGGGTTGCGTTTGCCGCCACAGGCGAACTCGATGCTGCCCGCACAGAACTTGCCGACCTGCGGATACAGCGGGATAGCGAAGAACTCAACGCGGTGATGATGCGGCGCGGCGACATTGCTGAGACGCTGGCGAGCATTGCAGTCGCGCTGGTCGCAGCGGACATTGCGAAGGCAGAGGGTGACGCTGAGGTGGAAATTCAGCAGCTGACCGCGGCGGTAGCCGCGCAGGATTCACTGCCTTACTCCGAACCGCCGTTCTGGTATTTTCCGGTGCGCCAGGCTCTCGGGACAAGCTATCTGCGATTGGGTGACAGCGCCGCCGCATCGAAGGTCTTTCGCGAAGACCTGGCCAAATTTCCGCACAACGGCTGGTCGCTTTATGGCCTGAAACAGGCCCGGCTCGCCGCGGGTGAGTCGACCGAGGACCTCGAGGTGGCCCTGGCCAGCGCCTGGGAGTATGCCGATATAGAACCGACCTCCGGTCCTTAGATTTACGGATTTCTGCGACCGCCGTCACGGACCCGGCGCAATCCTGCCGCTGGCGCGCGCGCTTCTCTGGCCGCGAGTTTCGGATGCTGCCTGGAATCGTGTTGCGGGCGTGCAGGATCGCGCACCAGCACACGGCCTCAGCGAGTTTGGTTGTTTGTTGATGTTGTTCACATTCCGTGAATATCCACCCAGTTCACATTACGCAGCCCGGATTTTTAGTAGCTTTGCGGCCTGATCCGAAGTCGCGTGAGATTTTCGGGCCCGGCCGAGTGGATGGATACCCGCATGCAAGAACAGGTGAATATAAGTACCACCGATGACACCGAGGACGCGGTGTCAGCGTTGCAGAACGAGCTGACGAAATGGCAGAACCGCGTGCCGAAACTTGCGCTGGCATTGCGTGAACGCACGCAGGAGCTTGACGCCGCAAAGACGCAACTCGAGCAGCTCGCCGCAGGAGATTCTGCGGGCACCGGCATCCAGGCCCGTGACGCACTCATCGGAGAACTGGAAGCAAAACTCAAAGCACAGACGAGTAAACACCAGGATGCCCAGGGCCAGATGCATGCCCGTGATGTGGAAATCACGCAACTGCGCGAAGAAGTTTCCCAATGGCGCGAGAAGTGGCAGTCGGTTACCGAATCGCTCGATGCTCATGCCGGCGAAATTGCCGGAAAGGATGCTGATCAGAACGATTTACGTGTCGAGATCGAAGGCCTTCGGCAGGTCAACTCCGAACAGGGTGGGCGAGTCAAAGAGCAGGAACTCGAGCTTACGGCATTGCGCGAAAGCACGCAGTCGCTCGAGTCGCGCAATCAGAAGTTGTTTGAAACGACCGAGATGGCGAACAACCAAATCGAAAGCCTCGGCGAAAATCTGTCGCAACTGCGAGAGCAGGCGAAGGAGAAAGATGAGCGGCTTGCCACGCTGGCGAGGGATTCGGACCAGAACACGGGTGAGCTGTCCAAGCTGGCCGAACAGGTCAAGAGCCGCGATCAGGATATTGAATTCCTCCACAACCATGTGGCAGAGAAACAGACGGAAATCAACACGCTGAACGAAAAGCTGGCCGGACTGGAAAATCTCGGTGTCCAGCACGATGAGTTGACCAGTCGTCTCGGCGAGCTGCAGAACCGAAATGACGTGCAGGCCGATGAGCTGACTCAGCTGACGGACCGATTGGCGCTGCTCGGCGAGGCGCAAGATGCCTGCAAGCAGCTCGAGGAACAACTCGCTGAAAAGGCGCAATCGCTGGCAGCCGCTGACACAAAAAATACCGCAATGCTCGAACGCTCAGCTGAGCTGGAAAAAGCACTCAGCGTCGAGCGCGATGAGATCAAACGCCTCGAAGAGTGTGTTGCGTCAGCGGACAGCGTTACCGGGAAACGCGAGACTGAGCGCAGACAGCTGTCTGAGCAGTTCGCGGAACTGAAGGCGCGCAACCAGCATCTCGAGTCACAGCTGGCGGAGCGGTCCAACCTGGTTGTGGGTCTTGAGCAGGAAAAAACCGAAATCAGTTCCAAGACCTCTTCGCTCGAAGAGGAAAACGTTCGTCTTTCCAGGTCACTGGAAAAGTCACAGCGCCATGCCGGCGAACATGCCGAACACATTACCCAACTCGATTCTCGCCTCGAGCGGCAGCAAGACCTGATGCAGAAACTTGAAACAGAATTTGCTCAAGTACAGGAAGAATACGCGCAGGCAACCAAGGCACACGGCAAAGAGCTGGAGCAAAAAGCTGCAGTAATCGCAGTCCGCGATGAAGAGTTGGCTGCCATTCGCCAGGAATTCGAATCGGGTTCATCGAGCGTTGCGGATTATGAAGAACGTGTGAGCACGCTGAAATCTGATCTGAAAAAGGCGAGCGGCGAGTTGGCGGTCAAGGCGCAAGAGGCCGAATCGGTAGCCCGGGAGTACGCGCAGCACAGATCAAAGCACGATGCCGCGCGCACCGCACTGACTGAGAAGCAGGAGTCGCTCGAAAAGCAGCTGCGCAAACAGACCAAAGCAACTGCGCAGGCCGAGAAGGCCGAATCTTCCGCTCGTGCGGATCTGAAAACGCTCAAGGCCGAATACAAGAATGATTCGTCCGCCGAAGAATATAGGCTGCTGCAGCAGGAAGCCCAAAAACTCGAAGGCATGGTGCAGGAGCGCACGGAGCAGCTCAATGAGATCAAGTGGCAGCAGGAGATGTCGACGCAACCGCATGGTGATTCTGGCGACAAGATGCTCGTAGTGCTGAACCAGCAACTCGCGGCAGCGCGGTCGGATAACGAACGCTTACTGGAACAGATCCGTACGTTGGAAGGTCACTCCGAGGATGGATCGAAAACTGCCGGTCCCGTCACGTCCACGAGTAACGCTCCGGCCTCGATCGACCCTTCTGTCGACGATGATCTGTCGCAGATTCGTGGCGTCGGTCCAAAACTCATCGCACAACTCAAGGAACTCGGCATCGACCGATTCGATCAGATTGCCTGCCTGAATGCTGCGGATCTCGACGATGCAGCGCACGTCCTGCATCCGTTCAAAAAACGTATCGAGCGCGATGACTGGATTTCTCAGGCGGCCGTCCTGGCTAACGCCAGATAGCGCGGCCCGCCAGGCGCCGATTTCCAGCGCCGCAGCCAACGGCGCATACATCAGGTGCCTACGTGTGCGAGCACATCGACAAACGCAGGCCTGCTCATCGGGGCCACGGCTTCACCCCTCCACGGCCATCGCCTATCTGCTCTTTTCCTGCCAATTGCTGTCTATCAGGCCAGTGAAACCGGCCGTTCGCTCGCCCTCCTGGTGGATGTCTGTGGTCGCCGGAACGATCGGTGCGCGGTTTGTTGAATTGCCGGTTTGTCGCTATAGTTGGCCGACCTACTCGGTAACTTTTTTGGTATGGATACACATAGCGGGCTAAGCGCCGTAGTTGTAGACGAACCAGGAAGCCGTCGCTCCGGCGACGAACGGCGGGCTGAAGATGAACGCCGGCGTAGCGCTCAAGGGTTGTTAGAGGTCAGGGCTCGGCGCGAAGGCGTCGCGAAGGACAGGCGCCAGGGACAAAGGCGGGACGAGCAACCACTGCGCTCCTGGTTGGCATTCTGGCGGCGTGACACGCGATAGCTTCTGCGGCTGTTCGTAGATGGCCGGCATGAGTTGGCCTCCACATCACCACCAATGGTGCACGTGCCACCGTTTGGGCTCTATTTTGTGCAAAAAGTAGGGTGATAAATTCGTTTTAAATCGGGGATTTTTTATGTCTTTTAGATCTATGTGGTTCGGGTCTGAAGTGTTGCTGACGGGTCGCTGGGTACTCGCGCTGATCGCTGGCCTGTGCGCGATGAATGCGGCAGTGGCGGCGGACGTGGCGGCCGGCAAGGCGGCTTATGCGCTTTGTTCGGCCTGTCATGGCGCCAATGGGGAAGGCAATATTGCCATGAACGCCCCCAAGATTGCCGGCCAGGAAGGCTGGTACCTCAAGCGCCAGCTGGTGGCCTACCAGGCGGGGACCCGCGGCACCGCCAGCGGTGATGCATTTGGCATGCAGATGCGGCCCATGGCGATGACCATTGCCAGCCCGGCGGCGGTGGACAACCTCATCGCCTACATCCAGACGCTGCCGGTTGCGCCTTCTGCTGCGACGATCACGGGCGATGCCGCGGCCGGTAAGGTGGCGTATGCGGTCTGCGCAGCCTGTCATGGTCAGGCCGGTGAAGGCAGTGAACCACTTGGCGGCCCCAGACTCGCCGGTCAGAACGACTGGTACCTCGTCCGCCAGATCAACAACTACAACGACGGCCTGCGGGGGTATGCCTCCAGCGATATCTTCGGCATGCAGATGAAGCCAATGGCGGCGACCTTGATTAATGCTGATGCCATCAACAACGTGGTGGCCTACATCAACTCACTGCAGTAGAACGTGAGTGCCCGGCTCGAGGTCGATCTTGCCGCGCTGCAGGCGAACTACCGGACTTACCAGAATTCTTCCGCCGGCGGCGTAGTTGGAGCTGTGGTCAAGGCGGATGCCTATGGACTCGGTGTCGAAGCCGTGGCCACGACGTTGCAGGCAGCGGGTTGCTGCCATTTTTTCGTCGCAACCGCTGCCGAAGGGGTTGCGTTGCGCGGCCATGTCGGTTCGGCGGCCATTTACGTCTTCGAGGGCACCGAGTCGGTTGCAGCGCTGCTCAGCGCTGCGCTGATTCCGGTGATCAATCACGAGTCGCAACTCGCGGACTGGCGGCCGCAGCGTGACCGGCCGTGCGTCGTGCATGTCGACACCGGCATGTCCCGTCTGGGGTTTGCCAGCGATTTCCGCACGCAGGATCTTGCGGATTTCAATGTCGCAATGCTGATGACGCACCTCGCCTGTGCGGATACCCCCGAACACCCGCTCAATACAACCCAGATAGCGCGTTTCGACACCGTGCTGCAACGGCTGCGCGCGCTGTTTCCCGCAGTTCTCACCAGCATTGGCGCTTCGGCCGGCTATCTGAGCGGCGCTGCGTATCAGGGTGATGTCGGCCGGCCGGGTATTGGTTTGTATGGTGGTAATCCCTTCGTTGATCGGCCGAGTCCCGTGGCGCCGGTGGCGCGTTTCGAAGGCAGGGTACTGCAGCTGCGGCAACTGCCGGCCGGGTGCCCTGTGGGTTACGGTGCCTCGATGGTGACTGAACGTCCGACAGACCTGGCCGTGGTCGGCTTCGGCTATGCCGACGGTGTCCCCCGCAGCCTGTCGAACTGCGGTGCAATGACGGTGCACGGCCATCGTTGCCCCGTCATCGGCCGGGTTTCCATGGATCTGACGAATGTCGATGTCACGGACTGCCTGGCGGCTGGCACGGCAGTGCAACCGGGAGATTGGGTGGAATGTTTTGGTGCTGGCGTCAGCCTCGACGAGGTTGCCGGTGTGGCCGGCACTATCTCTTATGAAATTCTCAACGGGATCAGCGCACGGGTCGCGCGCGAGTACTCAGCCCCCGGATAGCGGCTCGGGCGTCTGGTCAGTGGCGTCCGGAACGACCGGCGCTGCAGTTTCCTGCCAGAGAGTTGCCTGCCAGCGCAGAAGTTCCTCCTCCGCACGCTTGGGTTGGCCCAACGCTCGCTGGACGAATGCACGGTTGAACAACACGGCGTCCAGGCGCCCGCCGCTGAGTTGCAGTGCCCGATCGTAGTCAGCCAGCGCCGCGGCATGTGCTGCAGCTTTCAGATAGAGGTTACCCCGATTGAGGTAAAGTTCGGCCCACTGCGGCAGGACGTCGATCGCTGCTGTGAGGTCGCTGATTGCGCCCTCCAGATCCTTCGTCCGGCTGCGGCCGAGCGCCCGGTTGTTGAGGGCGGCGGCGAGTTCCCAGGATTGATCAGCATCGAGCAGGCGGCCGCTCAGGGCATTGATGACGGCATCGCAATAGGCGGTGTTTGCCGTATTTGCGCTGTGGCTGAGTGTCGATTCAAAACACTGATCAACGTGTGTTTGTTCACCTAAGCCACCTGCCCTGAACGCATCGATTGCACGGCCGGCCGGTTGGCTTGCAGGCAGCGAACGGGCGTCGGGGCTGGCTTGCGTGCTTTGCGTCGTCGGCACGGGTGGCGCAGATTCGGCGCCGGCCGGCGTGCTCACAGTGGCTGAGAAACTCAACAGCAGCACGCTGGACGTGCGTGCAAGCACACTGGAAGTGCGTGCAAGAACACGGCTAAGAAGGTGGCGGAAACTGGCAGTGCGCATCGTCGGCAGTGTACCTCTAATGCGGAGGGAGGTTTATAGTCTCCAGGTCAGTTCTAGCGGGGATAACGATGACTGTGATCGATTCCGATGGAGTTCTGCGGGGCCAGGTTGCGGTTGCCACAGGTGCAAGCCGCGGCATCGGCGAAGCCATCGCGCTGCGCTATGCGATGGCGGGGGCGAAAGTGGTTGTTTCGGCACGCACAGTCGAGGCGGCTGAACACTACCTCCCTGGCACCATCACAGACACGGCGGCGCGGATAACGGCGGCGGGCGGCGAGGCGCTGGCGGTTCGTGCGGACCTCGCGGTCGCAGCG
>SMVA01184564.1_pt1 | contig 21427 bp, 17 predicted proteins | sample 2456451 | NCBI WGS metagenome assembly SMVA01 (sample SAMN11095933, study PRJNA526329) | marine sediment metagenome | biome: Marine sediment; feature: Surficial sediment; material: Deep marine sediment; isolation source: Hadal surficial sediment | place: Pacific Ocean | collected 2014-05 | depth... | reverse complement strand
GTACCTCTTCGACGACCGCGCCGGCAGCGCGGCCGACCGCTTCCATCGCCATGGCGGCGAACAGGTAAGGGACCATGCCACCGATGAACAGGCCGATGATGACCGCCGGGTCGCTCAGGCTGAATTCCTCAAGTTTGCCCAACTGTTCGAGGTTGTTCGTGTAGTCGGCGAACAGCACGAGTGCAGCGAGTGCCGCCGACGCGATGGCGTAACCCTTGGTGACGGCCTTCGTGGTATTGCCGACCGCATCCAGCGGATCGGTGATGTTACGGATCTGCTCGTCGAGCCCCGCCATCTCGGCGATGCCGCCGGCGTTGTCGGTGATCGGGCCGAACGCATCGAGTGCGACGATCATGCCGGTCATCGACAGCATTGCCGTTGCGGCGATTGCGATGCCGTACAGGCCGGCCAGTTCTTGAGCGCCCCAGATCGCGACGCAGATCGCGATGACCGGCGCCGCTGTGGCTTTCATCGAAACGCCGATGCCGGCGATGATGTTGGTCGCGTCACCCATGATCGATGCCTGCGCAATTTTCTGGACCGGGGCGTATTCCGTACTGGTGTAATACTCGGTGATCCAGACCATGAAAGCGGTCAGCACGAGTCCGATCAGGGCCGACAGGTAGATGCCCATTGCCGAGTATCCTTCGAGGCCTGTCATCATGGCATTCGTAACGGGGTAGAACGCGATGGCGGCGATGACGCCCGAGACGATCACGCCCTTGTACAGCGCGCCCATGACGGAACCACCCTCTTTGGTCTTGACGAAGAACGTGCCGACGATCGAGGCCACGATCGAGATGGCGCCCAGTACCAGCGGGTAGAGCACGCCGGCGTCGGTGCCTTGCAACAGCAGGCTGCCGAGCAGCATGGTCGCGATCAGGGTCACGCCGTAGGTCTCGAACAGGTCGGCGGCCATGCCGGCGCAGTCGCCGACGTTGTCGCCGACGTTATCGGCGATCACAGCCGGGTTGCGCGGGTCGTCTTCCGGAATACCGGCCTCGACCTTGCCGACGAGGTCCGCGCCGACGTCGGCGCCCTTGGTGAAGATGCCGCCGCCGAGTCGCGCGAAGATGGAGATCAGCGAGCCGCCGAATGCGAGGCCCACGAGTGCGTGCAACGTCTCCTCCGTGGAAACGCCATTGGCGGTTAGTATCCAGTAATAGCCGGCGATACCGATCAGGCCGAGACCGACGACCAGCATGCCCGTGATGGCGCCCCCGCGAAACGCGACGTCGAGTGCCTTGCCCATGCCTTCATGCGCGGCCTGCGCCGTGCGAACGTTGGCGCGCACGCTGACGTTCATGCCAATGAATCCGGTCGCGCCCGAGAAGACGGCGCCGATCAGGAAGCCGATCGCGGTGATCGTACCCAGAGTGAGCCACAGTATGACGGTCAGGCCCGCGCCGACGATGCCGATCGCTTTGTACTGACGGTTCAGATAGGCGTTGGCGCCTTCCTGAATCGCGCCCGCAATTTCCTGCATGCGCTCGTTACCGGCGGGTTGGGCGAGAATCCATTTGGCGGAGACCGCCCCGTAGATCAGGGCGATGATGCCCGCACAGACACTCAGCATTAACGCCAGGTCACTGGACATGGGTATTCCTCCCGAGAGATAAAAAAACAGACCGGTCCGTCAGAACGGCCGGCCATTCGAGCTGTCCGAGCGTTCCGTGAAGTTCCCCGGAAACGCCCGACCGGGGCCATTCCGGCCCTAAATCAGCGCGCGATCATAGCATAAATCCGGTGCTCAGCTTCTTGGGTACCGCCACGCCCTTCAGCTCGACATATCTGGGCAGCCCGTCGCGGTACGGCGGGTAGTCTTCGCCCCGGATCAGAGGCGTGAGGTACGTGCGGCAGGCAGCCGTGATACCGAAACCGTCTTTCGTAATAAAGCGGCGTGGCATTTTCTTTTCCCGGTTGGCGACCCGGGCCAGCGGGGCCGTGCCGATCGTCCATCGGTAGGGCTTGTCGGAGGTGCGAACAATGGTCGGCATGACGGCATTCTCGCCGGCCAGGGCCAACTCGACGGCTGCCTTGCCGACGGCGTAAGCCTGGTCGACGTCGGTCTTCGAGGCGATGTGGCGAGCAGAGCGCTGCAGATAGTCGGCGATCGCATAGTGGTACTTGTAGCCGTGCTCATCCCGGACGATCCGGGCCACCGTCTCGGCGACGCCGCCGAGTTGCTGGTGCCCGAATGCGTCGGTGGTGCCCGCGTCCGCCAGGAATCGGCCGTCTTCGTAGGCCGCACCCTCGCTGACGACGATGACGCAGTAGCCATACTTGTTGACACAGGTTTTGACGCGTTGCAAAAATTCCATCCGGTTGAACGGAATTTCCGGGAACAGGATTATGTGTGGCGCCTCCGCGCGGCTTTTGCCGGCGAGCCCGCCGGCCGCGGCGATCCAGCCGGCGTGGCGGCCCATGACCTCGAGGATGAAGACCTTCGTCGATGTCTTGGCCATCGAGGCGACATCGAGCGCGGCTTCCCGGGTGCTGACCGCGACGTACTTGGCTACCGAGCCGAAGCCCGGGCAGGTGTCGGTGATCGGCAGGTCGTTGTCGACCGTCTTCGGCACGTGGATCGCCTGCACGGGGAAATTCAGGCTGCGGGAGAGCTGGGACACCTTGTAGCAGGTGTCGGCCGAGTCGCCCCCGCCGTTGTAAAAGAAATAGCCGATGTTGTGCGCTCGAAAAACCTCGATCAGGCGTTCATACTCCGCGCGGCTTTCTTCCAGCCCCTTGAGCTTGTAGCGAGCCGATCCGAACGCGCCGCCGGGTGTATGTCGGAGCGCCGCGATCGTGGCCGCACTCTCCTTACTCGTATCGATCATGTCTTCGGTCAGCGCGCCGATGATGCCGTTGCGTCCGGCGTACAGTTTGCCGATCTTGTCGCGGTGCTTGCGCGCCGTCTCGATGACGCCGCAGGCGCTCGCGTTGATGACCGCCGTGACGCCGCCTGATTGCGCGTAAAAAGCGTTCTTCCTGGACATGAGCCTGAATTTCCTCCGGTGCTTGATTCGAACGATCGCGAGAAAACATATCACGGTTCGGTGGGGGTTGTGTCGGGCGCGTGCCGACGCCTGGCACACCGCTCGTGGCCGGAGTCCATGCGGGTGACGTCAATTGACGCGCATCGGGCGAGCGCGTACGTTACGCCGACCATGAGAATCGTATTTCTGGGCGCACCGGGATCCGGCAAGGGTACTCAGGCGCAGCGCCTGATGGCGGAACGTTCGATGGTTCAGGTGTCGACCGGCGACCTCTTGCGTGCCGCCGTCGCCGCCGGCACGGAGCTCGGCCGGCGCGCCGAGGCCGCCATGGATGCCGGCGAGCTCGTGTCCGACGAGATCGTGCTCGGCATGATTCGCGAGCGGCTCCAGCAGCCCGACACCGCAAACGGTTTTATTCTGGACGGTTTCCCGCGTAACCTCGCGCAGGCGAATTCGCTGAACGAGGTGCTCGCTGAGCTCGGCCAGGAGCTCGAGGCGGTCGTATTACTAGACGTTGACCTCGATGTGCTGATGAAGCGCCTGACGGGTCGACGGACGTGCTCGAAGACCGGGAAGCTCCTGAATATCTATTTTTCTCCGCAGTCGGAGCTCGACGAGTGCCTCGTGGCCGGCGGCGAGCTGGTTCAGCGGGCCGACGATAATCAAGAGACGATCGGCAATCGCCTGGCCGTGTATCGTCAGCAGACCGAACCGCTGATCGACTACTACCGCGAGTCCGGCCTCTTGCGTACGGTCGCGGGCGAAGGCGAGATGGATACCGTGTATGCGCGCCTGAAAACGGCATTAGATCTCTCGTAGGAGCGGCATCCTTGCCGCGATTGGTGCCAATCGCGGCAAGGATGCCGCGCTTACGAGCCCGCCGCGGTCAATAACGCTTCTCCGATGACCTTGCGTCGCCATCCCCCGAGCGCTCGCACCGTGTCACAACCATTCAGAATCCCCGCCACATCCTTGCGGGTCGCGAGGAGCTCCGGCGCCACGCCGAGTTCGTCAGCGGTACCGCGCACGATGCCGGACAGGCGTTGCACGAGTTTCTTGTCCGGTGGGACCGGCGTGGGTGCCTGACGCAGGTCCGGCCGGCCGGCTGCGAGGTCGGCATTTGCTGCCTGCAGCAGCGTGCAAATCTCCTGCCCGCGTTTGCGGATCACCGACGGGGGGAGGTCATTGAGTCCCTGTAACTCGCTCGGCGCCGCCGGGTCCGCATGCGCTATGGCGAGCAGCGCCTTGTCCGACAGGATCCATTGTCGTGGTCGGTCGAATTCACGCGCGCGATCCTCGCGCCAGCCGGCCAGCGACCGAGCCCGTGCCTGAATCGGGACGGGAAGATAGGGGATGCTGGCCAGGCGCCGCCAGGCGTCGTCGGCCGGTATGAAGTACAGCGATGTATCGAGCAGCGCCGCGCAGTCTTCTCGTACCCACTCGGTGCGCCCGGCAGCTTCCAGGCGATCGCAGATGATGGTGAAGACCTCATTCAGATGTGCGACGTCGTCGAGTGCGTATTTGATCTGCGCGTCGGTCAGCGGGCGCTTCGACCAGTCGGTACGGGTCTGGTCCTTCGGTAAATCGATGCCGATCAACTCCTTTACGATCGATGCGTAGCCAATCTGCGGCTGGAAGCCGAGCAGGCCGGCGGCAATCTGCGTGTCGAATACCAGGTCAGGCAGGTGTCCATAGACGCAGTAGAACGCCTCGAAATCCTGCTTGGCCGCATGGAAGATCTTGATCTGCGGGCCGGCCATGAGTTGCTCGATCAACCGCGACGTATCGAGACCCGCAAGCAGGTCGATGCACGATTGCACATTGTCGATACAAAGCTGCAGGACGCACAGGTGCGGCCGGTAAGTCTGGGTCCGCACGAACTCCGTGTCGCAAGCGATCGCATTTTCGGACATCGACGCTATCCGGTCGCACAATTCGTCGAGTTGTGGTTGACTATCGATCATGTGGGCGTGCTCGTTGGTTGCTGACATACAGATGGTGCCGATTTCGTGGGTTCGTTAGCAGCCTGCTGTGTCGGAGGGAGCCGTCCGGTGCGAGTGGGATGCGGGCGGGCAGTCCGATGGTTGGCAGATACGCTGTTTCCAGAGTTTCGTAAGAATTTTCGCTTATTCTAATGCTTGCTTACGTCCAGGCGCTCATTAATATCGCGTTACGCAAACTCGGCCCCGAGGATCTGCCCGACTCCAACCTCCTGCTCGGGGTCTCCTTCGCAGCCTATCTGCTATTGCAGTTGCCGCTGCCCGGACTCGATTTCGGCCGGGATGGGGCACCGGGGCTGCTGTTCAAGGCGACGGCGGTTATTGCGGGCATTCTGATCGGGTCCCTGTGGCTGCTGCTCCGGTTGACCGGGTTCCGTTCGCGTTACCGGCAAACGCTGACCGCGCTCGTGGGCACGAGCGCCCTGCTGAATTTTATTTCGTTCCCGATCAGGTTGTGGGACGCGGGGATCAGGGACACGGAGTCGCAGACCGGCTTGCCGGGCATGATTCTGTTCGTGATCGTCCTCTGGTCGCTGTCGATCGACGGGCATATTCTGTCCCGAGCGCTGTCACGGCCTTACATCGTCGGCCTGCTGATTGCGATCGCCGTGTTCCTGGTCCAGTTGACGACGTTGCTGGAGATGTATCCGGAGTTGTTTTATCCGGTAACCGAGGGCTCACTGCAGCGCTGATCGCTGTCCCGAAAGACATCATGCATATCCATATTCTCGGTATCTGCGGCACATTTATGGCCGGAATCGCATCGCTCGCTCGCGCCGCCGGGCACCGGGTGACTGGATCCGATCAAGGGATTTACCCGCCGATGAGCGATCAGCTGGCGGCACTCGGTATCGACGTAATCCAGGGGTATGAACGCGAGCAACTCGATCTCGCGCCCGACGTCGTGGTCATCGGTAACGTCATGACGCGCGGTATGCCCGTTGTCGAGGAGATTCTGAACCGGCGCATACCCTATGCGTCCGGACCCGAGTGGCTCACACGGGAGGTGCTGGGTTCCCAGCGGGTGATCGGCGTGGCGGGCACCCACGGCAAGACCACCACGACGAGCCTGCTCGCGCATATCCTCGAGTGTGCCGGCCTGAATCCCGGCTTTCTGATCGGCGGCGTCCCGCGCGACTTCGATACGTCGGCCAGGCTTGGCGGCGGGACCGTGTTCGTCATCGAGGCCGATGAATACGACACGGCGTTCTTCGACAAACGTGCAAAGTTTCTGCACTACCGGCCCCGAATCCAGATCATCAATAACCTGGAGTTCGATCACGCGGATATCTATCCTGACCTCGCGGCCATCCAGAATCAGTTTCACCAACTCGTGCGCGTCTTGCCGGCCAACGGCCGCCTGATCGTGCCTGCCGGTGATGCGAATATTCAGGCCGTCCTGGATCGTGGTTGCTGGACGCCGGTTGATACGTTTGCGAGCGATCCGGCGGCTGGCGCCGATTGGACCGGGACCGCATCGGCGAGCGGCGAGTTCCGATTGTTCGAAAAGGCGGCATCGCGGGGCACTGTCGGCTGGGACATGAGCGGCGACTATAACGCCGAGAACGCGGTCGCCGCTCTGCTGGCCGCGCGTGCGGTCGGTGTGACGAGTGACGTGGCGCTCGCAGCCATTGCCGGGTTCGGTGGGGTCAAGCGCAGACTGGAACAGCGGGGCGAGTTCGGTGGGGTCCGGTTGTACGATGACTTTGCGCATCATCCGACCGCGATCAGTCGCACGATCGCCGGCCTGCGCTGCGAGATGTCGGAGGGAAGGCTCGCCATTGTGTTGGAGTTGCGATCGAACACGATGAAGCTCGGCGTTCACAAAGACACGCTCGCTGCCGCATTGGAAGCGGCAGATCGGGTATGGGTCTATCGACCGGCCGGGTTGGACTGGGATCTTGCCGGCGCGATTCAGGCGTTACCTGCGGTGCAGATCTGTGACGATACCGCGACGATCGTCGATGCCGCGATCGGCTATGTCGAACCCGGCGACCGACTCGTCGTGATGAGTAACGGCGGCTTCGAGAATATCCAGGTTCGGCTCGAGGCGGCGCTCGCACAGCGCTTCGGGCCGAGACCCTGAGCCAGGTCCCGCTACGTCGCCGCCCGCTGTCAGATTGACGCGGCGGGTGTCGGCGGCGCATGATTCTTGCACCGATCATCGAACCGTCGCTCGGTATTCAGCTAGCATTGTCTGACTCAGGTCGATATTGGCAAACGCAACAATTCCGCTGTTTCCGCTTAATGTAGTCCTGTTTCCCGATGGGCCGCTGCCACTCCGCGTGTTCGAACCGCGGTACCTCGACATGGTCAGCCGCTGCCTGAAGGAAGATATCGATTTCGGTGTCCTGCGGCTGGAGTCCGGCTCCGAGATCGGCGCCGCGCAGACGGTGTCCGTCGGGACGAGAGCCAGAATTCTGGACTGGTACCAGGGCAGCGATGGCATACTCGGGATCACTGCCGTCGGCATCGAACGTTTTCGTGTGATCGATGTCACGAGGCAGTCGGACGGTCTGTACGTGGGGGATGTCGAGTCCATCGCTCCGGAACCGAGCATTCTCCTGCCGGAAGACTACCGGACCATGGCATCATTGCTCGAAGTCATAATCAACGATTTCGGCAAGCTTTACGAAAATCTCGACACGGAGTACGGCGACGCGACCTGGGTCGGAAGCCGATTCGCCGAGATTCTGCCGATAGCGATGGAACAGAGGCAGCTTTGTCTCGAGATGAACGATCCGATCGAGCGGCTCGTGTTTATTCGACCGCTATTGCGCTCGATCCGTCAGGAAGTTGCACAGTGAGAAGGCTGATTTTAACGTCACTCCGAAACCCATGAGCGAAGTGCCCGAATTCAAAAAATACATGTGCCTGATCTGCGGCTTTATCTACGATGAGGAACTCGGTATGCCCGACGCGGGCATCTCGCCCGGCACGCATTGGGATGACATCCCGCTGTCGTGGCGTTGCCCGGATTGCGGTGCCGGCCGCGAGGAATTCGAGATGGTTGAGATTTAACGCGCGGGTGTCGCCTGAGGGTTTTTCAACAGCCTGCTAGATTCAATCAGTCGATCCGGTGGGATGCAATGCCCGCGTCTTCGAGCATCCGAATAACGCTGTCCTCACCCACCAGGTGTAGTGCGCCGACGATGATCATGTAATCCCGCGACTGTTTCGTGAACCCGATGATCTGCTTCGTCCAGTTTCGGTTGCGTTGCACGAGGATGCTTTGGTACAGATCCCGCTGATCCTCCAGCCCCGCCATCAGCTCTTGCTCCAGCGTTTCCGTGTCGCCCGCCTTCCACGCCGCGACGATCGTGTCGAGCCCGTCGCTGATGGTTTGTGCGTCCTCGAGCGTCTGCATCAGGAATTTCTGTTGCGCGGTTTCCGGCAGCGAGTCCAGCGCGCCGAGTTGATCCTCGAAGCTTTCCAGCCCGACGATCGGCTTCCCGTCGGCGACCGCTTTGAGCGTCATCTGTGTCTCGACACCGAAGCTGCCATCAAATCCGAGCTGCAGCAGTCGTATCTGGGTGATCTGCAGGGCTGCGTACCAGGGTTCGTACGGGCGCAGGGTATTCAAGTCGATGTCGACGTCCGCCGCGAGCCGGGTCGCCGTCCGAAATTTCTGATGACCCAGGATATCCTCGAGGTCGCGGCCGCGGGCATCGAGTGCCAGCCGCGCGAGTACGCCCTGCGCCTCGAGCGGGTCGAGCCGGCTCAGATCGAGCTCGAACACGATCACATCGGCATCCTCGTAGACATTCCCGATGGCTTCGGGGAGCGGGGAATCTTCCGCGCGGAGGAAGTGCACCGAGCCAAGAACAACGATGCGATTGTTCGTGCCCTCCAGTTCCCATAATGGCAGCGCGTGACCCGTAACTGTCACGCACAGCGACAGCGTTGCGAGCAGGACCCGTAATCGATTCATCCGTTATTCCAGCCAGAGTACTTCGGTCTCGATTGAACCATTATTGCGCAGATTGAGCCAGCGAAAGCCGGGCGTCCGACTGTCGACCGCGAAGTCGTCGCTGTTGGGCAGAAATTGCGAGCAGGTCGATGGGGTGCTCATCAGACGTGCGTCATTCCGGCGTCGGTCGGATGCCTGGTGCACGTGCCCCCAGATGATGCCGCGGACCTGCGGGTGTCCATCGACGATGTTCAGAAAATCATCGGCATTACGCAGGGCGACACCGTCGAGCCAGCGACTGCCCATCGGTATCGGGTGATGATGCAGGGCAATCAGTATGTGTTTCGCGCGATGCTTGTCCAGCGCATCTTCGAGCCGCCGTAGCTCGGCCGTGGTTAGCCGGCCACCGTCGTCGCTGCGGCAGTGCGTGTCGAGCAGCACCAGCGCCCAGTTGCCTTGTACGACTACGCCGCCGACCTTGAATGGTGGTTCGTTGAGAATCTCCGCCATCAGGTCGGGCGCATCATGGTTGCCCGGAATGCAGTACACGGGCACGTTGTAAGACTTCAGCGCATCGCGAAAATGTTCGTAGCCGGCACGCGTCTCGTCCTGCACGAGGTCGCCCGTGGCCAGGATCGCATCTGGCGGCGTCGGGTCCGACATGGCGCGTTTGACGACAGCCCGGAACGTATCGAAGGTTTTTATGCCACGCATGCGAGCGTCTACATGCGCGTGCAGATGCGGGTCAGTCAGATGCAGCAATCGAAATGAAGACGTGGCCGGTATCAAGACGGTCACCCGAGTCGGCCGGAGGATTCCAGACTATAGCCCAATCCCACCCGGAAACCCGTAACTGCGTCGCACACGGATGTGCCGGTAGGAGCGGCTTCCAGCCGCGATCCGATCGCGGCTGGAAGCCGCTCCTACGAACCGCGCCGGGATTTGGGTCTCGGATCCGATCGCGGCTGGACGCCGCTCCTACGAATTGCGGGAGGGTTTGCCTATATCAGTACCGATATCGATCCGCTTTGTACGGACCTTCGACTTTGACGTCGATGTAATCGGCCTGATACTGGGAAAGCGTCGTCAGTTTCGCACCGAGCTTTTCGAGATGCAGATGGGCGACTTTCTCGTCCAGGTGCTTCGGCAGGACGTAGACCTCGTTCTTGTACTCATCCGGGCGCTGCCAGAGTTCGATCTGGGCCAGCACCTGGTTCGTGAACGAGTTCGACATGACGAAGCTCGGGTGACCCGTGGCGCAGCCGAGGTTCACGAGGCGCCCGCCGGCCAGCAGGATGATGCGCTTGCCGTCCGGGAAGATGATGTGATCGACCTGCGGCTTGATCTCTTCCCATTCGTATTCCGACAGGCCGGCGACGTCGATCTCGTTATCGAAGTGGCCGATGTTGCAGACGATGGCCTGGTCTTTCATCTTCTCCATGTGTTCGCGCGTGATGACATGGTAGTTGCCGGTCGCCGTGACGAAGATGTTCGCCTGGTCGGCGACGTCGTCCATCCTCACCACCCGGTAGCCTTCCATGGTTGCCTGCAGCGCACAGATCGGATCGATCTCGGTGACCCAGACGGTTGCGCCGAGGCCGCGCAACGATTGCGCGCAGCCCTTGCCGACGTCGCCGTAACCGCAGACGACCGCGATCTTGCCCGCGATCATGACGTCCGTCGCGCGCTTGATGCCGTCGACCAGCGACTCGCGGCACCCGTACAGGTTGTCGAACTTGGACTTCGTGACCGAGTCGTTGACGTTGATTGCCGGAAACGGAAGATCTCCATCGCGCTGCATCTGGTACAGGCGGTTGACGCCGGTTGTCGTCTCCTCCGTTACCCCGCCGATCGCGGCTTTGAGCTTCGAGTACCAGCGGGGATGGGTTTCCAGTCGCTTGCGGATCGCCGCGAACAGCGCAATCTCTTCCTCGCTGGACGGATTGTCGAGGACGGACGCGTCCTGCTCGGCCTTCGTGCCGAGGATCGCCAGCAGCGTCGCATCGCCGCCATCGTCGAGGATGCGATCCGGATAGCCGCCGTCGCCCCAGTCGAGGATGCGGTGGGTGAACTCCCAGTACTCGTCCAGTGACTCGCCCTTGAAGGCGAATACCGGCACGCCGGTGGCCGCGATCGCGGCGGCTGCGTGATCCTGCGTCGAGAAGATGTTGCAGGACGCCCAGCGTACCTCGGCGCCGAGGGCCACGAGGGCCTCGATCAGCACGGCGGTCTGGATCGTCATATGCAGCGAGCCTGCGATCCGCGCACCTTTCAGCGGCTGCGTAGCGGCGAATTCGGTGCGAATCGCCATCAGGCCGGGCATTTCGGTCTCGGCGATCGCAATCTCGCGTCGGCCCCAGTCGGCCAGGGACATATCGGCGACGTGATAGTCGCTGGTTACAGCTTCAGCTGCTGTTGTACTCATGGATCAGCTCCTAAAAAAATATGTAGTGCGCAGCGCCGGATGCGCTCCGATCGATCAGGCTGCGGCCGCGCCGCGCAGCGCTTCGGCCTTGTCGGTGGCCTCCCAGCTGAACTCCGTGCGACCGAAATGGCCGTAGGCCGCGGTTGCGCGATAGATCGGGCGTTCGAGTTGCAGCGTTTCCTTGATGCCGTACGGCGTCAAATCGAAGTGCTCGCGGATCAGCGCCGTGATGTCGCTCTCCGAGATCGTACTCGTGCCGAACGTGTCGACCGAGATGGAGGTCGGCTCGGCGACGCCGATCGCGTAGGACACCTGGACCTCGCAGCGTTCCGCGAGCCCTGCCGCGACGAGGTTCTTCGCGACGTAGCGGGTCATATAGGCGGCCGAGCGATCGACCTTGGACGGGTCCTTGCCGGAGAAGGCGCCGCCGCCATGGCGAGCCATGCCGCCGTAGGTGTCGACGATGATCTTGCGCCCGGTCAGGCCGCAGTCGCCTTCCGGGCCGCCGGTCTCGAAACGCCCGGTCGGATTGATGTGAATCTTGTCGTCGGCTACGTTGGCGAGCCATTCGGGCGGGATGACCGGCTTGATGACGTGTTCCAGCACGCCGGCGCGGATGTCCTCGTTCGAGACCTCGCGCGTGTGCTGCGTCGACAATACGATCGCATCGATGCCGACGGGCTTGTTGTCCTCGTAGATGAACGTCAGCTGGCTCTTCGCGTCGGGCAGCAGCCACGGCAGCGTGCCGTCCTTGCGGACCTCGGCCTGCCGGGCGACGAGACGGTGCGCAAACGTGATCGGGGCGGGCATCAGCACGTCGGTCTCATTCGAGGCGTAGCCGAACATCATGCCCTGGTCGCCCGCACCCTGTTGTTTCTCGTCGGCGCGGTCGACACCCATGTTGATGTCGCCGGATTGCTTGCCGAGCGCGTTCAGGATGCCGCAGGTTTTGCCGTCGAAGCCCTTGTCCGAATCGTCGTAGCCGATATCGCAGATGACCCCGCGGACCAGTGCCTCGAAATCGATCTTCGCGTTCGTCTTGACCTCACCCGCCAGGACCACGAAACCTGTCTTGATCATCGTTTCCGCAGCGACCCGGGACTTCGGGTCTTCCGCCAGGATCGCATCGACGATCGCGTCGGAAATCTGGTCGGCCATCTTGTCCGGATGGCCCTCTGAGACGGATTCGGAGGTAAACAGTTTCCTCGTTCCCATGCGGTCTGTGCCTGTTGTATATCATGAAACACACCATTATACGGGGACCGGACTGCCGGGGTGTGCCTGCGTGGAAGATTTCCGCTGCGCGTCGGTCGGTGCGATGGACATAATCTCGTGCGAACGCGGGTTCGGTCCGGGTGTCCGGCGGCGGATCGGTGGCGATGCCGGGTATGGCCATCGGGTCTGGCGACCGGCCGGGGCGATCGGGTGCGTGTTGCCAGCCAACGGGTAGTACGCGACAATGCGCGCCCTATTCACAACGCTCTGAAACGATGGCAACAAATCCAACAACAGCTGTCACCCGACCGGGTCGTCAGGAATTGGCCAATGCCTTGCGCGTACTGGCCATGGATGCCGTGCAGCGGGCAAACTCCGGACACCCGGGCGCGCCCATGGGCATGGCCGACATCGCCGAGGTCCTCTGGAACGATTTTCTGCGGCACAATCCGGCCGATCCGAGCTGGCCCGACCGCGACCGGTTCGTCCTGTCGAACGGGCACGGCTCGATGTTGCTGTACGGGTTGCTGCACCTGTCCGGATACCCGATCTCGATGGACGACATCCGGAACTTCCGCCAGCTCGGCGCGCCGACCGCGGGTCACCCGGAATACGCACCCGCGCTTGGCATCGAGACGACGACCGGCCCGCTGGGGCAGGGCATCACGAATGCGGTCGGCATGGCACTGAGCGAGAAAGTCCTGGCCGCCCGGTTCAACCGGCCGGATTTTCCGATCGTCGACCATTGGACGTACGTATTCCTCGGCGACGGTTGCCTGATGGAGGGCATCTCGCACGAGGCCGGTTCGTTCGCGGGCACCCTGCAGCTCGGCAAGCTGATTTGCATCTACGATGACAACGGCATCTCGATCGACGGCGAGGTTCAGGGCTGGTTTACCGACGATACGCCCGGACGCTTTCGGGCCTATGGCTGGCATGTCGTACCGGACGTCGACGGGCATGACCCGGCCGCGGTCGGCGCGGCGCTTCAGGCTGCCCGCGCGTGCGATGATCGGCCGTCGCTGATTTGCGCCAAGACCGTGATCGGATTCGGTGCCCCGAACAAGCAGGGTACGGCGGCGACGCACGGTGCGCCGCTCGGCGAAGCCGAAGTTGCCGGCGCCCGCGAGTCGCTCGGCTGGTCAGAGCCGCCGTTCTCGATTCCCGAGCGCGTCTACCAGGGTTGGGATGTGACGGCCGCCGGGGCGGAGCGTCAGGCCGCCTGGTCTGAACTCATGACGGGCTACACGGCCGAATACCCGGAACTGAGCGCCGAGTTCACGCGTCGCGTATCCGGCGAATTGCCCGATGACTGGGCCGGAATCGCCGATCGGGCGATAGCCGCCATCGCCGCGGCCGGCGAGACGGTGGCGACGCGCAAGGCGTCGCTGATCGCGCTCAATGCGTTCGCCCCCGCGTTGCCGGAGATGTTGGGCGGCTCCGCCGATCTGACCGGTTCGAACCTGACGCATCACGCAGGCTCGGCGCCGATCAGCGCGGCGAACGCCGACGGCAACTACATCTGGTACGGGGTCCGCGAGTTCGGCATGGCGGCGATGATGAACGGCATGGCGCTGCACGGTGGCTTGATCCCATACGCCGGCACGTTCCTGACGTTCTCGGATTACTCACGCAACGCCTTGCGCATGGCGGCGCTCATGAGGATTCGCACGATCCACGTGTTTACGCACGATTCGATCGGGCTCGGCGAGGATGGTCCGACCCACCAGGCCGTCGAGCACGTATCGAGCCTGCGGTTGATCCCGAACATGCGGGTCTGGCGTCCGTGCGACACGGTCGAGACCGCGGTTGCCTGGCGTCACGCGATCGAGCGCGCGGATGGCCCGACGAGCTTGATCCTGTCGCGCCAGAGCCTGCCGTTTCAGACGCGCGATCCTGCGCAGATCGCCGACATCAGTCGTGGTGGTTACACATTGTCCATTACCGAGGGGTCCGATACCGCTGCGCCGGCGATCGTACTGATCGCGACGGGTTCGGAGGTCGGCCTTGCGGTTGCGGCGGCGGAGCAGCTGACGGAAGATGGTTTTTCCGCGCGTGTCGTGTCGATGCCGTGCCTGGAGTTGTTCCTGGAGCAGGACGAGTCGTATCGTGAATCGGTTCTGCCGGCCGCGCTGACGCACCGGGTCGCGATCGAGGCCGGCAGTACCGCGCTCTGGCACCGATTGGTCGGCCCGTCCGGCGCGATCGTTGGCCTCGACCGATTCGGCGAATCCGCACCGGCCGGCGACCTGTTCAAACATTTTGGTTTTACGCCCGATAACGTCGCGGCAATTGCGCAGCAGTTAGTGGAGAAAAATTAATGTCAGTGAAGATCGCGATTAACGGTTACGGTCGAATCGGTCGAAACATTTTGCGGGCGATATACGAAGCGAATCGCACCGACGAACTTTGCATCGTAGCGCTCAACGATCTCGGTGACGCCGAGACCAATGCTCACCTGACGCGCTACGACACGGCGCACGGCCCGTTTCCGGGCGAAGTCGCGGTTGACGGCGACTACATGGTCGTCAACGGTGACCGCATTCGCGTACTGGCCGAGAGGAATCCGGCCGACCTGCCGTGGGGCGATCTCGGTGTGGACATCGTCATGGAGTGCACGGGTTTCTTCGCCAACAAGACCAAATCTTTGGCGCATCTTGCGGGCGGCGCGAAAAAAGTCATAATCTCGGCGCCGTCCGGTAATGACATCGACGCGACCATTGTGTATGGCGTCAATGAGGATACGCTCAGGCCGGAACATACGGTCATCTCGAACGCTTCGTGCACGACCAATTGCCTCGCGCCGCTCATCAAGCCGCTGCACGACAAGATCGGGCTCGTCAAGGGCATCATGAACACGATCCATGCATACACCAACGATCAGGTATTGACCGACGTCTACCACACGGATCTGCGCCGGGCGCGTTCGGCCACGCATTCGATGATTCCGACCAAGACCGGTGCCGCCGCGGCGGTGGGGCTCGTCCTGCCGGAACTGAACGGCAAACTCGATGGATTTTCGGTGCGTGTACCGACGATCAACGTCTCGCTCGTGGACCTGACGTTCGAGGCAGCGCGCGACACTAGCGTCGATGAGATTAACGAGATCATGAAAGCGGCCGCGGCAGGCTCCGACGCGCTTGCCAGTGTGCTGAGTTACAACGATGGACCGTTGGTCTCGGTTGACTACAACCATAACCCGTCCTCGTCGAATTTCGATGCGACGATGACGAAAGTCATGGGTGGAAATCTCGTCAAGGTCTGTTCGTGGTACGACAACGAGTGGGGCTTCTCGAACCGTATGCTCGACACGACGCTGGCGCTCGTCAACGCCTGATCGGACGCATTCGATGAACGTTCTCCGTATGTCCGACCAGGCGCTGGGGGACCAGCGCGTCATGATTCGGCTCGATCTGAACGTACCGCTGAAGAACGGCAAGGTGGTCAGCGACACGCGGATCCGCGCGACGCTGCCGACGATTCGCCTCGCGCTCGAACGAAACGCCACGGTTATCCTGCTGTCGCATCTCGGCCGTCCGGTCGAAGGTGAATACGACGAGCGGTTCTCGCTGCATCCGGTCGCCGATTATCTGAGCGGTCTGCTCGATCAGCCGGTCCGGGTCGAGACGGACTGGCTCGACGGGATCGACGTCGGCCCGGGAGAGGTCGTTCTGTGCGAGAACGTGCGCTTCAATATCGGCGAGAAAGCGGACGACGAAGCGCTATCGCGGCGCATGGCCCAGCTGTGCGACGTGTTTGTCATGGACGCCTTCGGGACTGCGCATCGCGCGCATGCCAGCACGCACGGGGTCGCTCGGTTCGCGCCGATTGCCTGTGCCGGCCCGCTGCTCCTCGGCGAGCTCGAGGCGCTGGGGAAGGCCATGGATAACCCGGCCCGCCCGGTCGTCGCCATCGTCGGCGGCTCCAAGGTGTCGACTAAGTTATCGGTGCTCGATTCGTTCTCCGCGCAAGTCGACCAGCTGATCGTCGGTGGCGGCATCGCGAACACGTTTATTGCGGCGCAGGGCTACGAAGTCGGCGAGTCGCTGTACGAGCCCGGCCTGATTGACGAGGCGAAGCGTCTGATGGCGGCGGCAGAGAACAACGGCGCCGAGATTCCCCTGCCGGAAGACATCGTGGTCGCGAGCGAGGTCAGCGAGTCGGCACCGTCACAGGTGCGCTCGGTGGACAGCGTCGAGTCCGACGAATTGATCCTCGACATCGGGCCGCGCACGGCCGAACGCTATGCGAAGATGCTGCAGGCGGCCGGCACGATCGTCTGGAACGGCCCGGTCGGCGTGTTCGAGATCGATCAGTTCGGGAGCGGCACGGAGCGCGTCGCCCGGGCCGTTGCGACCAGCGATGCGTTCAGCATTGCCGGCGGCGGCGATACGCTGGCGGCGCTGGACAAGTACGGCGTTACAGATCGCATTTCCTGCATTTCGACCGGCGGCGGCGCGTTCCTCGAGTTCCTGGAAGGCAAGACCCTGCCCGCGGTCGAAGTCCTGGAACAGCGGGCGGCCGGCCATGAAAACCCTTCTGCGGCAACTGTTTGACGCCGCGGTTGCGGCCGTCCAGCCGGCTGAACGCCTCCCCTCATTTCTACCCGCGGCCGACGACCGGCGAACGTGGGTCGTCGGCGCCGGCAAAGCTGCCGCGAGCATGGCCGACGCGTTGGCTAATGCGTACGACGCACCCATCGAAGGGATCGTCGTCACGCGTTACGGTCACGGGCTCGATCACCCGATTCCCGGGATCGAGGTCCTGGAGGCCGGGCATCCGGTCGTCGATGCGGCCGGTCTTGCGGCCGGCCGACGGATTATCGCGCTGGCCAGGTTGGCGACCACGAATGATCGCCTGATCGTATTGCTGTCGGGCGGGGCGTCGGCACTGATGGAAAGTCCGCTGCCGGGCTTGGTCTTGCACGACCTCGACGTCGTCAACCGGGAACTGCTGGCCGTTGGGGCGGACATCGTCGAGATGAATACCGTCCGCAGGCAGCTGTCGGCGATCAAGGGGGGCGGTCTGGCGCGCGCCGCGGCACCTGCCGAGGTGCGGGTTCTGGCGATCTCCGACGTGCCGGGCGATCGAATCGCCGACATCGGTTCGGGGCCCTGTCATCCCGGCGAGTCGCCTGCCGATGCTGGGCACGCCCCAGGATCAGAAATCCTGCGGCGTTACGGTTGCCAGGCGACGCCGGCGATCTGGCGCGTGCTCGACAATGTGCCGCGACGCGCGCCGGATCTGGACGAGCAGTTCGTCCGGCGCATGTCTACGCATATTATCGCGACGGCCGGCGATGCCTTGTCGGCCGTCGTCGGTCGGGCGCGCTCCGCGGGTTTCGAGCCCGTTGAACTTGGGACCGATATCACGGGCGACGCATCGATCGTCGCGGGCGAGCACGCGGCGCTGGCGCGTAAATACGCGCGGCGGGCAGGGCGGTTTGCCCTGATCTCCGGCGGTGAAACCACGGTTCGGCTGACGAATCCGCACGGCCGGGGCGGGCGAAATACCGAGTACCTGCTTGCGCTGACACTGGGCTTGCAGGGGCATCCCGGCATCTGGGCGCTGGCGGCCGATACCGATGGGATCGACGGCACGCAGGACAATGCGGGTGCGGTGTCGGCACCGGACACGCACGAACGTGCGATGTCGCTCGGCCTGGACGGCGCCGCGTTGCTTCGCGAGAACCGGGCCTACGATTACTTCGCGCGCCTCGGTGATTTGCTCGTGACCGGTCCGACGCGGACGAATGTCAGCGATGTCAGGGTCGTGCTCGTCGATGGTTCGGCGTGAACCGGCCGGCAATCATCGAGTCACTCGTCGCCTGGCGCGGTGATTCCTGCGGTGACGGCTCGGTGATCCGGGGGGGTGATTCGGGGGAAAGCGCACGCAATCTGTAAGCTTATGGGATAATCATTCGATGCGGCGAACAAAAATTATCGCGACCCTCGGGCCCGCGATCGACGATGCGGAGATTCTCGCAGAAATCCTCAGAGCCGGCGTCGATGTTATCCGCCTGAATTTTTCGCACGGTAGCGGGGATGATTTTGGACGTCAGGTCCGCATGGTCCGCGACGTGTCCCTGCAACTTGGTCTGCACACCGGCATCCTCGGCGATCTGCAGGGCCCGAAGATTCGGATCGATAATTTTCGTGACGGTACGATCACCCTCGCGGAAGGTCAGGCCTTCGCGCTGGATTCATCGCTGGATCCGGACGCCGGGGACACTGCGGTAGTGGGGGTTGCTTACGACGAACTGGCCAGTGATCTGGCCCCGGGCGATGTCATGTTGCTCGACGATGGTCAGATTGTCCTGAATGTCGTGCGAATCGCGGGCACGCGGATCGAATGCACGGTCGTGATCGGCGGGGAGCTCAGCAGCAAGAAAGGTATCAATCGCCAGGGTGGTGGATTGTCTGCGCCGGCGCTGACCGAGAAGGATATCGCGGACGTGCACAAGGCGGCGGAATTCGGCATCGACTGGTTGGCCGTGTCGTTCGTTCGCGAGGCTGCCGATATCGACCGGGCACGCCGGCTCCTGCGCGCGGCCGGCGGTCATGGGCACATCGTTGCCAAGATCGAACGCGCCGAGGCCATCGACAATCTGGAGTCGATCATCGATGCGAGCGATGCGGTCATGGTCGCGCGCGGCGATCTCGGCGTCGAGATGGGTTATGCGGGGCTGGCCGGCCTGCAGAAGAGCATCATCCGCAAGACGCGGCAACGTCACAAGGTCTGCATCACGGCGACACAGATGATGGAGTCGATGATCGCGAGCCAGATGCCGACGCGCGCCGAGGTATCGGATGTCGCGAACGCTGTCATGGACGGCACCGATGCCGTCATGTTGTCGGCCGAGACCGCTATCGGCAAGTATCCCGTCAAGGCGGTGGCAGCGATGGCAGAGGTTTGCGTCGGCGCCGAACAGTATCACCAGAGCACAGCGCGGATGGATCGTCACCGGATGGCGGATCAATTCGCCAACGTGGACGAAGCGATCGCGATGGCGGTGATGTATACCGCCAATCACCTGGACGTGCAGGCCATCATCGCCATGACCGAGTCCGGCAGCACGCCGCAATGGATGTCGCGCATCCGTTCCGACATTCCGATCTTCGCCTGTACGCCGAACGAGGCCACCCTGCGGCGCGTGGCCCTGTATCGCGGTGTCATGCCGGTGGCCTACGAGAACGCGAATGCACATGACCGCACGGAACCCGTGTTCCGGGAGGTCTGTGAGTTACTGACCGAACGCGGCTACGTCAAGCCCGGCGAGCTGGTTATTTTCACGAAGGGGATCGCCAAGGGAGTCACCGGCGGTACCAACGAGATGCGTATCCTGTCAGTGACCGGAGAGTGAATACGAGAACCGGGCTCTCGAGGAGCGCAAAATCCGCAGGATATACTCTGTGGCATTCGGCAGAGCCCACTCCGGGCCGTTCGCGACTGCCGGTATACTCATAGCGATCAGTAATGCAGGCCCTGCGGCTTGCCAATTAGCGACGGGTTATTCGCCCATTTGGCACCGGACGGCTCACTAACAATAGCGTGGAGGGAAACACGATGTTCAACCGAGCAAATCGAAACTCGCGCCGCGCGTTCGCAGCGAGGGCCGTGGCGCTGTTGGCGGCCATGCTGGTCGCGGGCCCGGCGCAGGCTGACGACGTTCAGGTGGCCGACGCCGATGCCGACGAAGCAGAGTTGGTGCTCGTGGCCGGCGCGACGGGGCGCACCGGGCGCGAAATCGTGGTCGGTTTGCAGGCGAACGGCTACCGGGTTCGGGCGTTCGTGCGCGATACCGAGAAGGCGCGCGAGTTACTCGGTGACGGTATCGAGTTTGCTGAAGGTGACGTTCGCGAGCGTGCGACGATCGACGCGGCATTGGTCGGCGTCAGTGCGATCATTTCGGCGATCGGCGCGGGGCGCAGCGATCCCGACAACGGTCCGGAGTTTGTCGACTACGGTGGCGTCCGGAATCTGGCCGAGGCCGCCGCGTCTGCGGAACTGCGGCAGGTCGTGCTGGTCTCATCCGGTGGTGTTACGCAGGAAGATCACATTCTGAACAAGATGTTCAACAACGTATTACGCTGGAAATTCAAAGGCGAGGAGGCGCTGCGCGACAGCGGAGTGCCGTATACGATCATCCGTCCCGGCGGCCTGGTCGACAAGCCGGCCGGCGAGGCCAACGTCGTTTTCAGCCAGGGTGACACGGAGTCGGGTTCCATCCCGCGCGCGGATCTCGCGCGCGTTTGCGTAGCCGCGCTGGGTACGCCGGACGCGCTGAACAAGACATTGGAAGCCAACAGTGGCAAATCCGCGCCCGCCCAGAACATTGCGGATTTATTCGCGGCCCTCGCTGTCGATTAGCAGGCCGGTGAACAGCGCTCAGGCGACGGGTCAGGAATGGTGACGTCCCGACACGGGGCGACGATGGAAGGAAGTCAATGGTTAAAGAGAATGACAATATTTTTGCTCGTTTCATGAAGTTTGCATCGCGAATCGAGTCGAACGAGATCAAGGCCGTCTGGCTGTCGTTCTCCTTCGTCTTCACGCTGATGGCCTCGTATTACATCCTGCGGCCGATTCGCGACGCGATGGCGAGCGACTGGACGGATGTAGAATTGAGCACGTTGTTTACGGCGACGTTCTTTTTCAGCATCCTCGTCGTGACCCTATACGGAGCGGCGTGTTCGCGAGTTCGCCTCGGACGCCTGTTGCCGGGTATCTACGCCTTCTTTTCGGCCACGTTTCTCGCTTTCTACGTGGCGTTCCAGGCGATGCCGGATGCCGACATCATCGGCAAGGCGTTCTACGTGTGGATCAGTGTCTTCAGCCTGTTCCAGGTGTCCGTCTTCTGGACGTTCATGGCGGATATCTTTAG
>SMVA01160910.1_pt1 | contig 21456 bp, 16 predicted proteins | sample 2456451 | NCBI WGS metagenome assembly SMVA01 (sample SAMN11095933, study PRJNA526329) | marine sediment metagenome | biome: Marine sediment; feature: Surficial sediment; material: Deep marine sediment; isolation source: Hadal surficial sediment | place: Pacific Ocean | collected 2014-05 | depth... | reverse complement strand
TCGTCCGTCGTTTTTCCTCGGGCGGTATCGGCGGCTTCATCAAAACGACCGCGAAAAGACAAATTGCCAACAGGACGGCGTAGGATCTGAACACATTATCGAATCCGCCGAATTTATCCGCAACATAGCCGCTGGTTACGGGCCCGAGCATCGCAACTGTGCTTATTAGATACATCGTACCCATGGTCTTCGGTGCTTCTTTCGGGCCAAAGTAATTTACCAGCAAGACAGCCGTCGAAAAGAGACACATTCCGAATCCGTATCCCTCCCCGATAGCAAACACGACAATCATGGTCATGTTATCGGCGGCAGCCAATGCCATCATGCCGATGATCGCCGCGAGCAACCCGGTCGCAAGCAACCACTTCGGATCGATCCGAGTCGCCAGCGCGCCGCCGAAGGCCCGCGACAATGAGTTGATCAATGCGTGGGCGCTTAGCGCGCCGGCAGCGACCGAAATCACGATTCCAATATTTCCCATGTGCGTAACGGCCCAGCTGTTTGTAGTAACTCCGCCAAGAAATGTCATTGTTGTTGCCGCTACAATAATGTAGTACTGCGGCGTTCGCAGGACATCCTTGAAATGCCAGTCGAAGCGGGTCTGGAATACGCTGTCTGAATGTTTTTCGGCCGCCAGGTCTGATTCTGGATCGTCAGGTCGCTTTTCCGGACTGCGCAAGAAGATGATAGCGGCAACAGCCAGTGTGGCGATCGATGCCGCCATCAACCACCAATGCATGCGCCACGATCCCGTCGACGCTACGACATTTGTGACAATTAACGGGCCCGCGACACCACCCAGCCCACCGATAGTCATATAGATGCCAATCGCCAGTGATCGCCGATGCGGTAACCATTGGTTGATTACGTCAACACCCGGAACGACCGCACACAGGGTGTACCCCAATCCTGCCAATCCTGCACCAATGAGGAATTGATAAAGCCCGCTCGTTGTAGCCAGTAACACGAATCCACCAGCCATAACCGCCCCGCCGATGCCAAAAGTAGCGCGGGTGCCTAACACGCGCAGCGTCCACGAGGGAATTCGGCTCGCTATTCCGACCATAAACGAAAGAACTGAGAAGCCAAGGCCGGCACTCGACCAGGACCATGACATTTCCTCGATCATAAATGGGAGCGCTACGCCAAGAGATGTAAATGTTGCCGCCGTAATCTGGAAGAAAATCAGGCTGACGAGCGCAAACTTGATCCAGACTTTCCACGCATGGCGCGATACCGGGACCGACGTAGAGTCGATATGTTGTGCCACGATTGTTCCTTTATACGCGCTTAGTAATTAATCGCCGGCGACATCGACGGATAAAACACGCCCATCAGGCGCATTCCCTCGGGCGACGTGCATTCCAGTGAGTGCTGCTGTTTCAAAGGCAAAAAAATTGTGTCACCAGGTTTAAGCGGCGTTTTCGTGTCGTCTGTCCACATGAACCCTTCGCCTGACAGAACCGTAATCGTTTCTTCGTACAGGTGCCTGTGGTGCGCTGCTCGTGATTGAGGAATCTCGCCAATGAACTGGGTAACGGGTGTGCCGTGGCTTTTTTCGTCGACCAGGACTTGAAAGAATCGATCGGCCATCACTTCGCGTTTGTCTTCATCCACGCCCTGAACGCGGTTTGCGAAGCTTGTGTCAAATGCGTCCGGCATTTGTTCCGGATACTCAGGCGTAGCACACGGCGGGCAAACTGAAATGTTTATCGACATCGGCTCGGACTGTGTATTCGAGATCTGGAAACCCTCCCCCGGCTTAATGCAGACACCGGTTTCAGGTGATACAGCGAATGATTTACCTCCAATGTTGACGACACCTTCTCCCGATTGCACGAATAACACCACGTCGCTCCCCGGATAGCGGAGTACAGGAGAGTCACCGGAACCGACAATTGCCAGGTACTGGGACAGGTGTTTCGCGCCGTCAGCTTCACCGATCACCGGATAGATTTGCAAACATCCACGAGTTTCCATCGAGTCGTCTGGCACACGAATCACGTAGCAATCGTTGTCAAGATTCGCTTTGAGCGCACCACTGGCAGTTGGTTGATAGTCCACAAGCGCCGCGTTCTCTCCGTCCCCTTCTTCCGCCTCAGTGTAGGTGTCGGACAGACTATTATGACTACCATCACAGAACGGCGATTGGCGGGTGTGCTTGCACGCACAAAACAGTTTCTCTCCGGATTGGTCCGCTTTCCAGGTCACTGGTTGAAAATCAGTACCCTTGTGTGACCCGTCGCAGAAAGGCTGTTTCTTACTGAGTCCGCAGGCACACCAGAAGTAAATTTTTCCCTCTTTAACATCAACAAGGTAGGGTTTCAGGCGTGCAATATTAGGGGATGTCATTTAGATGCTCCATTTCGATCCGGTTAATCAGACCATCAAGTGCTTCAATGGCCGCAACGCACGAAAAAGCGCTGCAACATCATCGTGGTTATTGTAAAAGTGCGGCGATATTCTTAAGTTGCCGTTCCGCGAAGAGGTCACCACTCCTGCATTTTCCAGTTCGCCAACCAATGTAAACTCATCATGCGTCTGCAGCGTCACCATCGGGCCTCGTCGAGCACTGTTTTCCGGTACTGACAACGAATACCCGGCAGATTTCGCCTCTGCGATTATGTTCGTTGTAATGTTGGCAACACGCGAAGCAATGGCCGGTAATCCTACCTCGGCCAAAATAGCGAGGCCGGCTTCCGCTGCGTAGCAATTCGGTACCGGTGGCGTACCCATCTCGAATCGGCGTGCACTGGGCGACGGCGCATATTGAGTTGAATCCATAGCCATAATATCGGCTTGCGCAAACCAGCCAGTAACGGTCGGAACCAGCGACTCAATCAGCGTGTCTCGCACATACAGGAAACCAATTCCCGCCGTGCCGAGCAGATACTTCAACATACCCCCCACGACAAAGTCCGGCTTTACCGTTTTCACGTCAAATTCGAGCGTACCCAACGCCTGATAACCATCAACAAGTATCAAGGCACCCTTCTTCTTCGCGAGCTCGACAATTGCTGGAATATCGAGTCGTGCACCATTGTGAAAGCACACTTGGGTTACAGCAACGATCAACGTGTCCTCGTCAATCGCATTCTCAAAATGTTCAATCGGAATGTAACCATCCCGCTGCGGTACCCGTACAACGTTTGCGCCTCGACGCTCCTGCGCATACCAGATCTGCGCATTGGTTGGAAACTCGAAATCGCTTATCACTACCTTTTTTCGCCCTTGGTCGAACCGCAGCGAACTGGCGACGGAATTGATGCCCGCCGATGCGGATGCAGTAACTGCGATCTCGTTCGTTGTCGCGCCAAGAAATTCCGCGACTGCCGTACGTACGCTTTCGTTGCGCTCTACCCAGTACTCCCAGTCCGTTCCCTTCTCGAGCCGATCATTAATGTATGCCTGAAACGACGCTATAACGTCAGTCGAAATCGCACCATACGCACAGCTGTTCAGGTAGGTCTTGTTCTCAAGAATGGGGAAACGGGCGCGAATAGCCGCCCAGTCCGTGTTCTCGGCTGCAGTCATGATTTCTTGTCCGGATATTAAAGGCATGGTCGTCGTCCTGGTACCTGTCGATTCATCGCAAAAATACATGAAAACAGACGCCCGTGCATCGGTATGATCTTCACAACCTGCACTACTTAACCCGTATATCAAGACATCTGCAAGAGGCAATCCATGTCGACTACCGAACCGGGCGACTGGCAACAGCGCCAACTCGAAACGCTGGACGCTGCACGGCCCGATGCTGTCGCGCAAAGAACATCAAAAGGTTTCAGAACCGCGCGGGAAAACTTGTCCGACCTGTGTGATGCAGACTCATTTACCGAATATGGGCAGCTCGCCGTGGCCGCACAGCGACAAAGGCGATCCGCTGAAGAACTCAGGTCGCGTACGCCGGCGGACGGCATCGTTACCGGTATTGCTACCATCAATGCCGACCAGTTTGGAGCCAGCGCGAGCAAAACGGCCGTCATCATAAACGACTTTACGGTGCTTGCCGGAACGCAAGGATACTTTCATCACAAGAAGCTCGATCGCATCCTTTCTGTCGCGCAAAAACAGCGACTGCCCATTGTCATGTATACCGAAGGTGGGGGCGGTCGGCCTGGCGACGTCGACGTGTCGACAGAGGCGACCGGCCTTACGGTACCGACATTTGCAGCATGGGCACGCTTGAGCGGCGTGGTTCCTCGAATCGCCGTAAACAATGGCTATTGTTTTGCTGGCAATGCCGCATTGTTTGGTTGTGCTGACATTACCATTGCGACTCGCTCCTCATGGATTGGCATGGCTGGCCCGGCGATGATCGAAGGCGGCGGTCTCGGCAAGTTTGCACCAAGTGATATTGGCCCAACGGAATTGCAGTCCGCGAACGGCGTTGTCGACATCGTAGCAGTTGATGAAGCGAATGCGACTGCAATTGCAAAGCAGGTTCTTGGTTATTTTCAGGGCACCATTGATGATTGGAAAGCTGCAGACCAGGCAGTTCTCGCCAGCAGCCTGCCGGAAAACCGTCGATTCAGTTACAAAGTACGGGACATTATCAATACGATCGCGGACATCGGATCGTTCACCGAACTGCGATCCGGGTATGGCCGCGGAATTATTACGGGCTTTATTCGTATCGAAGGCAAACCGATAGGACTCCTGGCGAACGACTGCAAAGTGCTGGCAGGTGCCATCGACGCGGCTGCCGCAGAAAAAGCCGGGCGGTTTTTGCGCCTGTGCGATGCGCATGACTTGCCACTGCTGTCTCTTTGCGATACGCCGGGATTCATGGTGGGTCCTGAGAGTGAATCGCAAGCAAGCGTTCGACGAATGTCGCGCCTGTTCGTCGCCGGTGCCAGTGTCCAGGTTCCCTGGGTTTGTGTTGTCTTGCGAAAAGCGTATGGACTCGGCGCGATGGCAATGAGTGGCGGCAGCCTGGCGCGCCCGGATTGCACGGTTTCCTGGCCACAAGGTGAATTCGGCGCCATGGGTCTCGAGGGTGCGGTGCATTTGGGATTCAAGAAAGAACTTGAGGCGGAAAAAGATGATCGTCAGCGGCAGGCGTTATTCGACCAGTTGCTGGAGGACTTGTATACGAAAGGCAGCGCAGTGGAAGCGGCTGCGTTCGTCGAGATCGACGCAGTCATCGACCCTGTCGACACGAGACAAGTCATCCTGAGCGCGTTGCTTACGGCGCATCGCAAAAGCGAGCGAATAAATACCCGGTTTGTAGACGTTTGGTAATCGTCTGGTGCGATAGCCGAATTTATAATTTTCCGGAGTAGCTGTTCTCGAATAGCTGCCTGCAATTCTCTTCCGTGAGTTCTACCGGATTGCCGACCGCCGTTGGATCGACGAACGCCATTGCCGCCAACTGATCGAAGCGATTGTCGTCAATACCGGCTGCCTGCAGCGTATGCGGAATATCGAATTCCTTGCGAAGACTTAAGACCCATTCCATTACGGCATCGAACGACGGATTGGCCAGTTCCAGGTAGGTGGCAAGACGAAGCATCGAAGCTTCGATGGCCTGGCGATTAAATGCCAATACATAGGGCATGAATATCGCATTACTCAATCCATGGTGCGTGTCGTATAGCGCGCCGAGCGGATGCGATAAAGCATGGATGCCGCCCAGGCCTTTCTGAAACGCGGTAGCTCCCATGGAAGCCGCAGCCAACATCGCCGATCGCGCTTCGATGTCGCTGCCATCGCTCACTGCACGCTGCAAATTCAACTTCACCAGCCGCATTCCCTCCAGAGCGATGCCCTCCGCCATCGGGTGAAAACCGGGGGCGCACAATGCCTCTAAGCAATGTGCGAGCGCATCCATGCCGGTCCACGCTGTCAGGTTTGCGGGCAAACCGATCGTAAGCTCAGGGTCACTAATGACAATTTCCGGCATCATGTTCGGGTGAAAAATGATCGTCTTGGTGTGCGTTTCTTCGCTGACTATGACAGACGCTCGACCCACTTCGGAACCAGTGCCTGCCGTTGTCGGCACGGCGACGACAGGCAGCATTCCATCGACACTGGCGCGCTTCCAATTGTCGCCAATGTCGCCGAAGTCCCAGAGTGGCCGAGTTTGACCGGCCATGAATGCCACGGTCTTGCCGACATCCATAGCAGATCCGCCACCAAAGGCGATAACACCATCGTGGTTGCCCGCCTTTAGCACGGCCACCCCGTCAAAAACGTTCTGGTCTACAGGGTTGCTCTTGATATCGGCGAATATGGCGACGTCCAGCCCGGCACTCGCACAGGCGTTCATTGCCTGTTGCACTATTGGGAGGTCGGCAAGACCCGGGTCCGTGACGATCAATGGTCTGGTCATGCCGATCGAACGACATGCATCCGCCAGTTCAGAAATACGGCCTGGACCGAATCGAATATTGGTGGGGAATGACCAAGTTGAATTCATATTCCTAATACTGTTCAAAACCACGCCGGACTTCACGATCCGTCACTTCGCGATCGTGTTCCGATTGTTCCCAATCGGCCGTTCGAACATAGTGATCGACAACGTCATCGCCGAGGGCCGAGCGCAACATTGCGGACCCCCGCATAGTCTCTGTTGCTTCGTTTAAGGTCTTGGGAATTTCCCGAAGCTCCTCACCCAGGTATGCATCACCAACATACGCTTCTTCCAGCGGCATTTTCTCCTTGATGCCCGCAATACCCGCGGCGAGTAACGCCGAATACGCAAGGTATGGATTGAGGTCCGCCCCGCCGATTCGACACTCAATGCGGATTGCCTTGCTGGACTCGCCGCACAGCCTGAACCCCGCGGTTCGATTGTCACGACTCCATATCGCTTTGGTGGGCGCGAAGGTTGCCGCCTGAAATCGTTTGTAAGAATTGATATAGGGCGCCAGGAACCAGGTTATCTCTCTTGCGTAAGCCAGTTGGCCGGCAATGTAGTGCCGCATTAACGCAGACATTCCGAACTCAGCGTCGTTGTCCAGAAACAACGGCTGCTTGCCCTTCAGGTCCCACAAGCTCTGATGAATATGTGAAGAACTGCCGGCAAGCTGCGTATTCCACTTGGCCATGAACGTAAGCGACTTGCCTTGCTGCCAGGCGATCTCCTTGCAGCCGTTTTTCAATATGGCGTGCCGATCTGCCATCTGCAGTGCATCAGAATACCGCACATTGATTTCTTCCTGACCCGGCCCCCACTCGCCTTTCGAATTTTCCACCGGAATCTCTGCGCCTTCCAGACCGTTGCGAATGGCGCGCATGACACCCTCTTCTTTGGTCGTCTGGAAAATGTGGTAATCCTCAATGTAGTGACCCGCCGTTGTCAGGTTCGCGTACGATTTTTCACGAACTGAGTCGTAACTCTCGTCGAACAGATAGAATTCAAGTTCGGATGCCATGAATGCCTGCAGCCCAAGCGTTTCCATAACGGCAATCTGCTTACGCAACATTGCTCTCGGCGAGTGCGGAACCTCGGCATGTGTCTGATGATTGATGACATCGCACAGCACCAAGGCAGTGCCCTCAAGCCATGGCAACTTTCTAAGCGTGGACATATCGGGCTTCAGTGCGAAATCGCCGTAGCCACTTTCCCAGCTTGCCGACTCATAGCCGGGAACCAGCGCCATTGTAATATCGTTCGCCAGCAGGTAATCGCAACTGTGAGTCTCCGCGTAGCCGGAATCGATAAAAAAATTGGCGTGAAAGCGTTTACCGATCAACCTGCCCTGCATGTCGACAAAACAAACCAGCACGGTGTCGATCTCACCAGCGTCACAGGCCTTTTCAAAGTCTTTGATCTTCATAACTCGTCCTCGGCGCGATGATGCATGGCAAATTCCTCTTCCGGCGACAGAATCAGTCGATGCCGCCCTATCAATGCGAAGTACAAAATTCCTGCGGCAAACCAGATCGCAACACCGATTACGCCAACTCGATAGGTGCTATCGCTCAACTGATAAAATATCGTCACCACCGCAATAATAACGGTTATCCATGCACCGGGATTGCCGAATGGACTCTTATACGGCCGTTCCATATGCGCATGATGTTTGCGCAACAATATGAATGACAGTGCCTGGGCGATATACGAACACATGGCACCAAAAACCGCCATGTTAAGCAATGTGCCGCCAATGACTGCAGACCCTGATTCCGCACCCAAGGACACGAAAATGACCAGCATGATCAGCAAGCCGACTATGGCGCCGAAGATCATCGCGACATACGGTGTTTTGCGGGTGCTGTGAGTAACGGACAAAAAGGTCGGAAAATATCCTGCACGAGACAGGGAAAAGATCTGTCTTCCCTGCGCGAATATAATGGTATGGAAACTGGAAATCAGGCCGACGATAGCGATCAAGGCCAGCGCCTTGGCGGTGCTGGTGCCAAATAATGCTTTGAAGCCATCGAGTAACGGTTCGCCGGATTGTCCCAGTGCGTGAGACCCGACTCCCGGCAATGACGGGTTGAGAAATAGAATCAGGAACGCCGATACCAGCAACGTGCCCATACCGAGGATGATGCCTTTGGGCATGTCCCTCTTCGGGTCGACCGACTCTTCCGCCGCCAGTGGCAGCTGCTCGATCGCAAGAAACAGCCATACTGCGAAAGGTAGCGCCGCGAACGCGCCACCCCAGCCCATCGGCAGGAACTCGCCATGGCCACCGGCCAGTTCTGATCCATCTGAACTTATGTTCAGAGCCCAGCGACCGAAGTCGACTTCCGGTATAGCCATCACCCAAAACGTAGCCAATACCGCAAGCGCGGCTAACGTCACGACCAGGGTCACTTTAAAAGACAGTTCGACGCCAACAATATTGAGTCCGACGAAAATAATATAGCCGCCTACCCACCACACCGGCTGGAATGCCGCGCTGGTATCGAAAATGCCTGTCAGGTAAGAGCCGATAAAAAACACGATCACGGCCGGAGTCAGGATGTACTCAACGTTTTCGCACAAGCCGGTAATGAATCCGCCCCACGGCCCCATCGCCGTGCGAGCAAACGAATAGGCAGCGCCAGTATGTGGCAGTGCCGGCGACATTTCGGCGATAGAGAAGGTCAGCCCGATGTACATAATCGCGATGATGACCGTCGCAATGAACATGCCGCCCCAACCACCGGACGCGAGGCCGATGTTCCATCCCGAGTAGTGGCCGGAGATGACCGCCCCCACGCCGAGCGCCCACAGGGACCAGACGCCAGCATATTTTTGCAGTACTCGCTTCGAGAAGTAGTCTTCGCCGGCGCGAGTGTAATGAACGCCTTGTGGTTCTTTGTCCATAATCGGCTAATTGCTTGTTCTGATTGTTATTTTAAATGAATTCTACGATACCACCATAGCAGCATATCATTGAGTGTCCGATTACGATTGCAGTCACTTGCAAGCGCCATTGCCCATGGCTACTGTATCGGGTCCCCATAGTGCGATCATCAAGGGAGAGCTCCATGGTACTTCGTCTTGTCACATTATTGCCGACGCTCATGTTGTTTGCGGCGTGCACATCTGAACACAACGCATCCGACTCACAATCTGTCGATAAGTACGAAACAGAGATTCGATGGACGAGCTATGGCATACCGCACGTAAAGGCGAATGATTGGGGAAGCCTCGGTTATGGCTTCGCATACGCAACAGCAACCGACCTGGTTTGTGTCATTGCCGAGGACCTCGTGATGGTCAACGGTAACCTGGCGAAGTTCATGGGTACCGAAAACGGCAATATCGCCAGCGATGTGTTTCATCGAGCGCTGTTAACGAACGAAAGACTGCAAAGATTCGCGAATGCTCAATCCAGCGAGCTCAACGAATATGCGGAAGGCTACGTTGCGGGCTACAACCGCTTCTTAAGCGATCACAAAAACGATCTGCCTGCCTCGTGCAATGGCAAGCCCTGGATTCGCGACATGAATTCGGCGGATGTCGCACGATTGACAGTCGGCGTCGCGATTCGCTACGGAATCGGACGATTCAAAAGCGACATGCATCGGGCGAAGCCCCCAGGCGAAACAGTTGCCGCGGGCAACACCACATTCGGCTTTCAAGCCGCGCTTGGCAGCAACGCCGTTGCATTCGGCAAGGCGCTGACGGAGTCGGGGAGCGGCATTTTGTTGGGTAATCCTCACTATCCGTGGCATGGGTCGTCACGATTTCACATGATTCACACGACGATTCCAGGTGTTATCGACACCATGGGCGTCAGCCTGGCGACGACCAATGCCGTTTCGCTGGGATTCAATAAAGACATTGCGTGGACACATACCGTCTCAACCGCATTGCGTTCCACCGTTTATGAACTCACATTAAATCCTGACAACCCGCTCGAATACCGCTATGGCGAAGACTACAGGCCTATTGAATCGCGTACCGTATCGGTCGAAGTGCTAGAGCCCGATGGCGAAATAATTTCCGAAGAGCAAACCGTATATTCCACACATTACGGACCGGTCGTCGTCAGCGACCAACTGCCCTGGACGAATACCACAGCCTATGCGATCCGCGACGCCGTGATCGACAACACAGCCGGAACGGCCACATACGCTGCATTGAGTGTTGCCAAAACAATCGACGACGTCGAAGCCGCTATTAGTATGCAGGGCGTTTACTGGACTAACACAGTGGCAACTGATCGGCACGGCACGGCATTTTACGCGGACATATCGACGACACCGAATGTAGACGCCGCGCTGCTGGAGGAGTGCAGAATTACGAGTGATTCCATTCCTGCCTTCGTCGTTGTGCTGGACGGATCAAAAGAAGCTTGCGAATGGAAGTCCGACCCGCGAAGCAAAGTAGCGGGCGCATTACCTGCCGACGACATGCCACGTATCAGGCGTGACGACTACGTTACCAACTCCAACGACAGTTACTGGCTGGCGAATCCGGCCGCTCCACTGGAGGGCTACTCCCCAATCATCGGCCCGGAGAAGACAGCACGGACCATTCGAACCCGTGCAGGGCTTAATTTCGTACGCGAACTTTTGGCTGACGGCAAGAAACTGACCGCGAATGACATGCGGAGAATTTTGTACAGCCACCGAAACTTTGGCGCGGAGTTATTGCTGGATGACGTGTTGAAAGCTTGTGAAGATGAGTCGTCTGTAGAGGTTTCTGACGAAAAGACGGTTGATATTGGACCCGCCTGCACAGTTCTTGCCTCGTGGGACAGAACAGCGAACATCGACAGCGTCGGCAATCATCTCTGGACCGAGTTTTGGCGTCTCGTGGGCCGAACTGAAAACCTGTACGTCAACCCGTTCGATCCGGCCGATCCGGTCAATACGCCAAATGGCATTAACATCGCAGACCCGGCGATCAACAATGCTGTCCGACAGGCACTCGCCGGAGCGGTGACGGCACTGACTGACGCTGGCATTGCGCTGGATGCGCGCTGGGGTGATATTCAGTTTGCCCAACGCAACGGCAAGAAAATCCCGATCCCCGGTGGCCAGGGCTGGGCCGGTATGTTCAGCATGATTGTCGCCAACCTGACGAAAGACAAAGGTTACAACCCGATCTTTCACGGCAACAGCTACATCCAGGTCATCACCTGGGACAAGGAAGGCAATCTGAAGCCGAGCGGCATACTCACCTACTCCCAGTCGCCGGAGGCGGACTCCGAACATTACTCCGACCTCACTGAAATTTACTCACGCGGTGAGTGGATTGACTTCCCGTTTACGGAAAGCGAAATTCTTGCCGATCCGGAGCTGACGACACTGACGTTAAGCGAATAGGGTGTTGAGTTTAATCGCGCCTGCAGAGGCGCTCCAACAAGGCCTGTTGGAGCGCCTCTGCAGGCGCGATTTTTTATCTGGATGGCTTGAACAGGCGCAGGCGATTCGCGTTGCTGACGACCGTCACCGACGACATCGCCATGGCCCCGCCCGCGATCATCGGATTCAACAACAGGCCAATAAACGGATACAACACACCCGCCGCAATCGGAATGCCAAGCGAGTTATAGATAAACGCACCAAACAAATTCTGCTTGATATTGCGCACTGTCGCTTTCGATATTTCAATCGCATCGACGACGCCGTGCAACGACCCGCGCATCAAGGTGATATCCGCGCTCTCAATAGCAACATCGGTTCCGGTTCCGATGGCAAAACCAACATCAGCACGTGCCAGTGCGGGGGCATCGTTAATACCATCGCCAACCATTCCGACGAGCGCGCCGTGACTTTGTAACTCGGCGACTTTGTCCGCTTTGTCCTGCGGCAAAACATCGGCGATCACGTCATCGATGCCAACCTCGCGCGCGACGGCCTCGGCGGTAATGGCGTTATCACCCGTTAACAGCACGACCTTCAATCCGGCGTCATGCATGCGCTGAATGGCCTCCCTGGCATCCGGCTTGATCGCGTCTGAAACGCTGATGATTCCTGCGAGCTTATTATCGACCGCCATGTACATGGGCGTCTGCGCCTGTTGCCGCGCTGCAAGTGCTTCCGCGTCGAGCTCGGCGACATCGCTATTGTTGTCGTCCATGAGTCTGCGATTGCCCAACAAAACCCTTTTGCCATCGACAAGCGCTTCGACCCCGTGCCCTGCAATGGCGGCGAACTGATCGACTTGCAGAAATTCGGATTTGTCTTTCACTGCCGATACGGTCGCTTCAGCCAGCGGATGTTCAGAACCCTGCTCGATGGTTGCAGCCCAAAGCAACAATTTTTCTTCGCTCCAGTCACCAACTTGAAAAGTTGCTGTAACGCCGGGCCGACCTTCGGTAACGGTGCCGGTCTTGTCCAGAATAATGGTGTCCAGCCTGCCGGCTTGTTGCAACGCATCGCCGTTGCGAATAAGCGTGCCGAATTCGGCCGCTTTGCCAACCCCAACCATGATCGAGATCGGCGTCGCCAGGCCTAATGCACATGGGCACGCGATGATCAGCACAGTCATGGCCGTAACAATCGCGAAACTCGTCGCCTCGCTGCCGTTACCGTAATTCAGCCAAACGAAGAACGTGACTACTGAAATAATCATGACGACAGGAACGAAAATGGCAGAAACTTTGTCGACCAGACGGCCGATCGCCGGTTTCGATGCCTGCGCCGTGCGCACCATTTCGATGATGCGTGATAATGCGGTGTCCTTGCCGATTCGCTCCGCCTTGAATAAAAACGTGCCGAGCTTGTTAATCGTTCCGGCAGAAATCTCATCGCCCGTATTCTTTTGAACAGGAACAGGCTCGCCGGTCAACATGGACTCGTCGACGGAGGAGTGGCCCTCGATTATTACGCCATCAACCGCAATGCGCTCACCCGGGCGCACGCGTAGCGTTTCGCCCTCGCTGTCTTCGCCTGCAATCCGATGAGTCGCTTGATGGCCTCGGACGTCTTGCCGCGGGCACGCATCTCCAGCGCAGAACCGAAATTGATCAACGCCAGTATTATCGCCGCCGCCTCGAAATAGGCGTGTTGGGCCATCGCCGGAACGAGATCCGGATCGGCCACGATGAACATGGAATACAACCACGCCGTTCCGGTGCCAAGTGCGATCAGGGTATCCATGTTGGCGCTGCCGTTTCTGGCCGATTTCCATGCCCCAACGAAAAAGTGACCACCGGAATAGACCAGCACGACAGCCGTGACCAGCCCAATCGCCAGCCAAAACATCTGCCCCGCCCCGCCCGCGAGCCCTGGAAGTAAACCTGCCATGCCGAATATGAATTGTGGAAGACCGACGACAGCCGCGAATGCGGCCTTTTTCAATAAAGCATGATATTGGGCCGTCTCGGCTGCTTCCTTCTCTGCCTCATCTTCCGCACCTTTCAGTTCCGCGGCGTCATAGCCTGATGATCGTATGGCCTCAATCAACAATTGAGCCGTAACGGATCCTTCGACGGTTGCCGTATATTCGGCAAAATTGACGCTGGCCAGCGATACACCGGCAACACCATTAAGTGCTTTTTCAATGGTAGAGACACAGCCTGCGCAACTCATTCCTGAAACTGACAGGCGGACGATAGTAGTCATGGCAGAAGCTCTATCCAGATCTGACGGTGCCGGGCGAACAGTTTATCGTTATAGCGGCAGCGCCGTGGAATATTTTACCCGCCGCAAGGCAAACGTGGAACTCGCTGACCGAACTGCGGGGTGGTGCAGAATCTGCGCATTGATGAACTGGTTGTAGGCATCCATATCCCGTACGACGACCTGCAAAACATAGTCGCGCTCACCGGAAACCGAATAGCACTCGGTTACTTCCGGCAGCGACTGCACGTGCGCCTCGAAACTGTCACGGTTGGCATCGGTGTGTTCGACCATTGCCACCGCCAACAGGACATGAATCTGGAAACCGAGCTTCCTGGGGTGTAACAGCGCAACCTGTTTTTCGATTACGCCACTTTCCTCGAAGTCCCTTATGCGCCGCCAGCAGGATGTACGCGACATCCCGGCGAGATCGGCCAGTTCGCTCTGGCTCAGGCTCACATCGCATTGCAACGCGTTCAATAATCGACGGTCCGCTCTGGAAAGCTCCATTTTACAATTGTTTCCTATTTTCCCTCTATTCGGGTTATCTGTTTCATATCTTAGCATTATTCAATCATTACTGGACAAAATGATCGAGATTTTGGCGCATAATGTGGAAAATATTTTGCGTTTGCTAAAGGACAGATCAATGGCCGACTTGTATGAAAACCCGATTGGGCTGGACGGCTTCGAGTTCGTCGAATTCGCCTCACCGACCCCCGGTGTACTGGAACCGGTCTTCGACTTGCTGGGGTTTTCTCCGGTAGCACGACACCGATCCAAGAACGTCACGCTTTATCGTCAGGGCGATATCAATTTCATCCTGAATGAAGAGCCCGGCAGTCACGCCTCGTTCTTTGCCCAGGAACACGGCCCCTGCGCAAGCGGCATGGCGTTTCGGGTGAAAGACGCGCATCAGGCCTACTCAAAAGTGATCGAGCTGGGCGCACAGCCACTTGATATTCCCACGGGACCGATGGAATTACGCCTGCCCGCGATAAAGGGCATTGGCGGAGCACCCTTGTATCTTATCGACCGATACACGCCAGGAAATACTATTTACGATATCGATTTTGAGTTTTTCGACGGCGTAGACCGGCATCCTGAAGGTTGCGGATTCAGTGTAATCGATCACCTGACGCACAATGTCTATCGTGGTCGTATGGAGTATTGGGCGGGTTTCTATGAATCCCTTTTCAACTTCCGTGAAATTCGATATTTCGACATCAAGGGCGAGTACACGGGACTCCTTTCAAAAGCATTGACCGCGCCGGATGGAAAAATCCGTATACCGCTGAATGAAGACGCGTCGAAAGGCGGCAAGGGCCAGATCGAAGATTTCCTGATGGAATACAACGGCGAGGGCATTCAGCACATCGCGCTCATTTGTGACGATCTGTTTGCCTGTTACGATCGCCTGAAAGCCAACGGCCTTGAATTTATGACCGCCCCGCCGGAAGCATACTACGAGATGCTTGAAGAGCGGCTGCCCGGTCACGGCGAGAGTGTAGAGGACCTCCAGTCGCGTGGCATATTGCTTGATGGCTCAACAGGTGATGGCGACCCCCGATTGCTGTTGCAAATATTTTCTGCAAACATGGTCGGTCCTGTATTCTTCGAATTCATACAGCGCAAAAAAGACGAGGGCTTCGGTGAAGGCAACTTCAGCGCCCTGTTCAAGTCAATCGAACGAGACCAGCTCGCCAGAGGAGTCATCGGCGACGGTGACTCGGCGTAAGAGGTAGTTATGGTAGACATCAAACGAATACATCATGTAGCCTACCGCTGCAACGATGCCAAGGAAACTGTTGATTTTTACCAGCGCGTTCTTGGCATGGAATTTCAGGTGGCATTTTCTGAAGACCGGGTTCCGTCAACCAAAGAACCGGACCCGTATATGCATGTATTCCTCGACGCCGGCATGGGCAATGTCCTGGCGTTTTTCGAGTTACCCACGCAGGAGCCGATGGGTCGCGATGAAAACACGCCTAAATGGGTGCAACATATTGCGTTTGAGGTCGCAGATTACGCCACTTTGGAAGCCGCAAAGAAACATATCGAGTCAGAAGGTGTCGATGTCCTCGGGCCGACAAATCACGGCATTTTCCAGTCTATCTATTTCTTCGACCCAAACGGGCACCGCCTGGAGCTGGTCGCAAATACGCGAACCGATGAGCAAGTAGCGGAATTGCAGCGAGTCGCGCCTGCCATGCTGGAAGAATGGAGCCGCACCAAGAAGGCACCGCGACATGCGGCCTGGCTTCATGAACTGGAGTTTACAGGTGAGTGACGCCTCGATTGTTCGCGTCGGTCCGAATTCTAAGTGCACAATAGGCCGCACCGAGTAGTCCGGGATCTTCATAAGTTATTAATCGCGTTGGAATTTTCTCCATCAATGCGCGGTGCCGGCCCTTGTTTTCGAACCCACTGCGAAAACGGCTGTTGGCAAGAATTTCTGGATATCGCTTTGCGATACCCCCTGCAATATAAACGCCATCAAACGTACTCATCGAAATGGCTACATTGCCAGCGACCTGCCCCAGTAGCTCGAAAAACAATTGCACCGTTTCTTCGGCGATTTGATCGCCGTCTTTTTCGGCTCTGCTGAAAATCTCCGAGGCAGATAGTGTGGTTTGCTTCTCGCCATGAATTCTCGTCAGCGCCCAATAAATGTTCTCCATGCCGGGCCCGGATACCAGGCACTCATAAGAGACCCTGTCATATTTTTCCCTAAGTACCGTCAGCACATCGAGTTGTCCCTGTGATTCCGGTGCAAATCCCAGAAACCCGCCCTCGCCTGTGATGGGAATCTGGATTCCTTCGCGTTTGTACAACGCAGCGTAACCAAGTCCCGTGCCTGGACCGACAATGCCATAAGCATATCGTTGATCGTCTACAGTCCTCGTTTCCGGCAAACCCAATGGCATACTGTCGCCTTCCTTTAGATGCGGTATGGAATAGGCGATCGCTTCGAAATCATTCAATAGTTTGACGCTCGCAACAGATAACTCGTGGGCGAGCTCGGCTGCGTTAATGATCCAGTTGTTGTTAGTCAAATGAACAGCATTGTCGATCACAGGGCCAGCAGCTGCGAGACAGATAACGTCAGGCTCAGGCGAGCCGACTTCTTTCAAATAAGCGCGTATAGCCAGATCTACACTTTCGAAATCGGCGCAAGCATAGTTTTGTTGCCTGGTAAAACCGGGCGTGCGAGAGTCCGCCAGCGCGAACCTCGCGTTCGTCCCCCCAATGTCACCGATCAACAGGCAGCCTTCGTTCATTCTTCTTTTCCGGTTTCAGGAACCAGCGGCGTGACAATTACGCGTTGCATATTAGCAAGAAATCTCTGACCATTGGGCCAGCACGCGTATTCCTTACGACCTGCATCAGGGGGAAAGCAACATGCTCCATATCGCAATAGCCGCAGGGCTGATATTGGGATTGGTCGTCGGCCTCGCCGCATCGGCGACCGGCAACGAGACACTCCTGGCCATTGCCAACGGGTCGGCACCCTTTGGCACGATCTTCATCAATGCGATCAGGATGGTGGTTCTACCGCTCATCATGACCGTTATTTTCACCAGCATTGCGAGACTCGGTGATCCGCGCAAACTTGGCCGCATCGGCGGCATGACGCTTGCGTTTTACTGGATAACGCTGATCCCGGCAATCATCATCGGCATGGGCGTAATGAAAATCGGCCTGCAGTTTTCGCCGGCCATCGACATGCCATCTGCGGCTGTTGCCGACATGCCGCCGTTACCCGGCATCGTCGATTTCCTTGTCAGCCTCGTGCCTGCCAACCCGTTTGCGGCGGCAAGCTCAGGCGCGATTTTGCCGGTGATCGTATTTACCGCCCTGGTTGCGGCCGCAACTGGCACCCTCGAGTCTGATCGTCGGGAGCGTATGATCACGCTGGCAGACGACGCCTCGCAGGCATTGATGAAACTCGTCTGGTGGATTCTCTACATTGCACCGATCGGCGTATTCGGCCTGGCGGCGCCGGTCATCGCGAAGCTCGGCTGGGACCTGGTCATTAGCCTCGGCGTATTTATCGTCAGCGTATTCTCAGGTCTGCTGGTGCTGATGATCGTCATGTACCTACCACTGCTGTACTTTGTGGCAAAACTCGGCCCGGCCCGTTTTCTGGCCAGCACATTTGGAGCGGTATCAATCGCATTTTCAACCACCAGCACAGCGGCTGCGATTCCCGTGTCACTCGAAGAGACCACGAAAAAACTGAACGTGTCGGAGTCAATCGCAGATCTATTGATTCCGCTGGGCGCTTCGATGTACCGGCCTGGCAGCGCGCTATTTCAAGGCGCGGCGATCGTGTTTCTGGCACACCTCTATGGCGTGCCCATTCCCGCCGCAGCTGTTGGTGCCGCCATTCTCGCGACATTCCTGGTTTCATTGACCGTGGCCCCGGTGCCATCCTCGGGAGTCGTTACCCTGATGCCAGCGCTTGAAGCCGTTGGCGTGCCTGTCGCAGGCTTGTCGTTTCTGCTCGGCATAGACCGAATTCCGGACATGATGCGTAGCGCGGTCAATGTGCTGGGCCAGATCATGACTGCGGTTCTGGTGGACCGCTGGACCGCTGACGAAACGGAATAATCGCGCTTTGATTGAGTTTGATCGCCAGCCCGCGAGAATCGAGTTACCATGAATTAAAATCACGACCCCGACCCGGAGCATTCGATGAACAAACGACATCTGTTGGTCCTTACATTTTCACTTTTTGCGTGTTCCAGTGCGTTCGCCGAGTGGACACTGAACAATACGAAGTCCAGCTTGAATTTCGTGTCAACCAAAGCCATCGACATTGCAGAAGTGCATCACTTCACGCAGCTGGTTGGCCGCGTGTCCGATAACGGCAAGGCTGTGCTTACTATTGAATTGGCAAGCGTCGAAACCGGCATTCCGATTCGCAATGAACGGATGCTCGAAATGCTGTTTGAGACCCGAAAGTTTCCCTTGGCGACAGTTCGCTCGAAGATTGACATGGATATCGTCAATGCCATCGCAATGGGAGCCAGCAAGAATATGGCCATAGACCTGGAGCTCGATCTTCACGGTGTCCGAGTCGAAATGGCCGCTAACGTCGTTGTAGCAAAACTGGATGGAAACACGCTGATGGTAAGCAGTGCGGGTCCCGTAATTCTGAATGCCTCGAAAGTCGAGCTTTCCGAAGGCATAGAAGCGCTTCGAGAAGTAGCCAGCCTGCCAAGTATTGGCAATGCTGTTCCTGTTTCTTTCATTCTAACATTTGAACAGACGGACTAATCAGAGATCCTGCTGACGACCTGCCCGGTCGGGGCGCTTTTTCGAGGCTGTAATGAAAAGAATAATAATTGCATTAGTCATTATTTTGTTATCTCCAGCGACCTTTGCTGCTCAGGACCGCAATTCTGAACACGCACGAAAAACGCTGGAAATATACAAGCACATCATTGAAATCGAGTCATCCAAGGGCCTCGGCAACGTGCCGAAGGTCGCAAATTACCTCGCAAGTGAGCTAATTGCCGCCGGATTTCCGAAAGAAGACGTGGAAATCCTGCCAATTGGCGAGACTGCGGCCCTGATCGCCCGTTACCGCGGAAATGGTTCTTCGGGAAAACCGCCGATTCTTCTGTTAGGTCACATGGATGTGGTAGAGGCCCGCCCGGAAGACTGGGTGCGTCCGCCTTTTGAACTTACGAAGGACGATACCTATTTCTACGCACGGGGTACTCTCGATAACAAGTTCGGTGTTGCCCAAATCACCTCAACGTTCATACGCCTGATGAAGGAAGGATTTACACCCAATCGGGACCTGATCATCGTGTTCTCCGGCGACGAAGAAAGCAGCATGGATAGCACAAAGGTGCTCGCTTATGAGCGTGAAGACCTTGCTAGAGCCGAGTTTGCGCTGAACTCCGACGCCGGTGGTGGCGATCTTGGAGCCGATGGTGAAGCGCTTGTCTATTTGATTCAGGCAGCCGAAAAAACCTACGTCACCTGGGAGCTTACGGCACGCAATCCAGGTGGGCACAGCTCACGCCCCAGACCGGACAACGCAATCTATGACCTGGCGAATGCGATCGTCAAAATACAGCTATATCGATTCCCGGTCCGCTGGAACGATATGACGCTTGAATTCTTCGCTGAAACGGGCCACCAGATGGGAGGCGAACTCGGTGACGCGATGATTCGTTTTGCCAGTGATCCGACAGACAAGGCCGCCGCCGATCGGCTTGCTATTGAGTCATCCTATGTCGGCACAACTCGTACTACCTGCGTGGTGACCATGTTGCGGGGCGGTCATGCAGAAAATGCCCTCCCCCAATCGGCCACTGCAACCGTAAATTGTCGCGTCTTTGCTGGTGATCCAACATCGGAGGTTGAGAAAACGTTGAAGCAGGTAGTCGGCAACGAGGCGCTGGAATTCAAACTCACCGATTCGGTCACCGAGAGCCCTGTTTCGGAATTAAGAGAAGATGTCCGCGCCGCGATTGGCGAGGCCGTTCACGTTCGCTACCCGGAGATCAGGCTGATCCCAGTCATGGAATCAGGGGGAACCGATGGCATGCATTTTCGCAGCGCCGGGATTCCAACATGGGCCGCGAGGGGACTTTTCATGAATCCGGATGAAAAGTTTCACCACGGGCTCAACGAAAGGATACCGATTAAAGCATTCTATGACGCACTGGATCACTGGAGCATTATTCTCAGGGAGCTCGCGGGCGACTGAATTAATCGATCGGCCAAATCCGCACTCGAAAGCGGATGTTGAAATATCGATAGTCGATAATCCTGGCTGAGTGACCACAGTGCGCTACTAATGGCAAAATGGTCCGAGAGATAAATAAACCTGACACCTTTTTCTTGACACCTTTTTCTTTTTTAGGTCTGCTACAGCCGAAAACAACACCACCGGAGGTCAAAATTGACTAACTGCATTCGAAGTCTGAATATCATTGTTTGTCTGTCTGTTCTTGTTGCGTCTGTTCCGCTTGCCGTGGCGGCGCCAGAAAGCGATGACAAGCCCAATATCGTTCTGGTCTTGATGGATAATTTCGGTTACGGCGAAATTGGCGTTTATGGTGGCGGCGTTTTACGCGGCGCACCAACACCCCGAATTGACAGTATTGCTGCTGAGGGATTCCAGCTAACCAACTTCAATGTCGAAGCGGAGTGTACTCCGTCGCGTACCTCGCTGATGACGGGTCGGTACGGGATACGTGCCCGGCAGCGTCCTGACGGTCCTCCAAGGGGTATATGGTGGGGCATCACCAAGTGGGAAATTACACTAGCTGAGATGCTGTCGGATGCGGGTTATGCGACGGGCATGTTCGGCAAATGGCACTTGGGAGACACCGAGGGGCGTTTCCCTACAGACCAGGGTTTCGATGAGTGGTATGGAATTCCGAATTCATCGGATCGAGCCTTCTGGCCGGATAGCGATAGCTGGCAGGAAGGGGCCCACCCGGATCTCGAGTTCACCTACGTGGTGTCGTC
>SMVA01323863.1_pt1 | contig 21459 bp, 19 predicted proteins | sample 2456451 | NCBI WGS metagenome assembly SMVA01 (sample SAMN11095933, study PRJNA526329) | marine sediment metagenome | biome: Marine sediment; feature: Surficial sediment; material: Deep marine sediment; isolation source: Hadal surficial sediment | place: Pacific Ocean | collected 2014-05 | depth... | reverse complement strand
TCAAACGTAACACTGGCTGCTGACAAGCGCGCGTGATCGGGCATCGGGTGCCTGATAACGTTGAGTCCGTGCCGCTCCAGGTATTCAAAAAATCTCAGTGGGTTTGCTATACCGGCGACGGCGTGGACAGACTGGCCAGATAACTGGCTGAGCGCAATAGTCTTTTCTTCGTTGACTCTCCGCAACTTCACTCCAGCAAGTGTAAAGCAGCTCGTTTTCTCACCGGGTAACCCACTACGAAATTCGACTTTTCCGTTTTGAATGAGAATACGATCAACAGAATCCAGCCGACTGACCGGTTCGCGCAACGGGCCGGCCGGTAACAAATGACCATTGCCAAATCCGCGGGCTCCATCGACGACTGCGATTTCAACGTCACGCTGTAATCGATAGTGCTGCAATCCATCATCAGAAATAATGATATCGGCACCTGCGTGCACTGCGCTCAGTGCTGCATTCACACGATTCGGGTCGACGAATACCGGACAGCCGCTTCGACGCGCCAATAATACGGGTTCGTCTCCGACCAAACCGGGATCACTGTCCGCCGTCACCAGAATCGTCGACGACATCTGCTTGCCGCCATAACCGCGACTGATTATCGCCGGATTCTTGCCCTTCGACTTGAATACGTCCACAAGCCACAACGTTATCGGTGTCTTGCCGGCACCACCGACTGCAATATTGCCGACTACTACAACCGGCACGGGTATTTTATGGCTGCGAAGAATGTTCTGCCTGTACAAAAATCGGCGAATTGCGGCGGCCACTGCGAAAACGGCAGTGAACGGCAGCAAAACCACGAAGGCGAACGACTCGCCGTACCAGACTTCGTTTATCAACGCTTCCCGTTTGCCGACTCTATCATTCACTGGATGTCCAAGTTCATTGGTGGCTAGTCGTCGGAAAACTGCATTCGATACAACTTCGCGTAAATGCCATTTTGCTCGAGAAGCGTCTTGTGCGTACCCGACTCTGCGATTCGCCCTTTATCGAGAACGATGATCTCGTCGGCTCTTTCAACGGTCGATAAGCGATGCGCAATGACCAGTGTTGTCCTGTCCTTGATCAACGCGTCCAGGGCTTCCTGAATGCGCCGTTCCGACTCTGTATCCAGCGATGATGTTGCTTCATCGAGAATCAGGACTGGCGCATTCTTCAACAGCGCCCTGCCAATGGCGATACGCTGACGTTGCCCGCCGGACAACAATATCCCCCTGTCACCCACCACAGTATCCAGCCCATCTGGCATTTCATTAACGAAATCCATGATATGTGCGGCTTCTGCGGCTTGCAGTAATTCTGACCGGGAACATTGCCGCAGCTGGCCGTAGGCCAGGTTGTTGGCAATAGTGTCGTTGAACAAAACCACGTCCTGCGTTACGAGGCTGATATTGGAGCGCAGATTAAGCAGATCGTAATCCTGAATCGGTACATCATCGAGCAGGATGGTGCCATCTTCGATGTCATAGAATCGCGGCAGCAGGCTGACGAGGGTCGATTTGCCGCCACCCGAGTGACCGACGATCGCCAGCGTCTTGCCAGCCTCAACCGTGCAAGACACACCGTCGAGAATATTATTTTGCTCGTCATCATAGGAAAACGAAACGTCCCGGAATTCAATTTTTCCGACAACACGTTCTTTGATCACTGTTCCGGAATTCACCTCGTCCGGCTCGTCAATCACGCTAAAGAGACTTTGCCCGCCAGCAAGACCCCGTTGCAACGTCGCATTAACGTTCATGATTCGCCGTAACGGTTGTAGCAGCAACATCATCGCGCCAAAGAAGGACATGAATTGCCCGGCAGTCAGGAAACCATCCATCGACATACCGGACGCGACGTAAATGACAAACGCGACGCCGACTCCAAATACAACTTGTGTCAACGCCGTGCCAAAAGACTTTATATAAATTAGTTTTACGTGCTGCTGTCGATTACGCTGATCGATATCAGACAATCTTTCATATTCGTAATCATGCCCGCCAAAAATCTTGACGATCCTGTTCGCATTCAGGACTTCATCGGACACCTGGGCTACTTCACCGACTGAATCCTGGATGCGTTTGCTATAACGGCGAAACGTCTTGCCGAGAAACTGCACCAGCGTCGCAACGATCGGCAGCAAAATTGCGACGAATACGAACAATCGCGGGCTCTGGTAAATCATCAGAGAAATTGCAGCGATCACGGTCAGAAAATCGCGCACGGCAATCACGACGACATTGGTGACCGCCTGCGCCACCATCTCGACGTTGTAAATCATGCGCGACATTAAAGGCGCGGTTGAATGTTTTTCGAAAAACCGGGTAGGCAAGGTCAAGAACTTGCTGAAGACTTCGCGACGAAGCGAACTGATAACACTGCGACCGATCCAGCCAAGAGATGCTTCAGTCGCAAAACCGGTCAGGCCGCGCAGAAAAAAGATGGCCGCAAAGGCAAAAGGCATCCAGCGCACGGTCTCAAGCTGTTTCGCCACCAGGGCTTCGTCGATCAAGGGCTCGACCAGCCACACCATGGTGACCTCGACCAGCGCCGTCCCGGTCATAGCGACCACTGCAATCAAGCCGATCAGGCGGTGCGGCGATACATAGCTCCACAGCCGCCGATAGACTTCACGGGCTTCCGGATCCTTTTTTTCGCTCACTGTTCCGCCGGATCGTTGATCGTCGCGATATTGATTTGCACGAATCCGAGCTTGCCAGCGACATCCATTGCCGTAATCACGTATTGATGCCGTGCGTTTGCGTCTGCGCTGATGGTTATCGGCAAATCCGTATTGCCACCGGATATTTTCTGCAGCGCGTTGCGGATGGTCTCTGGTTTGTTGTTAACCAGTTCACGACCATTAACCAGATACGTCCCCTGCTCGGTAATCATGAGATCAATAAATTCCGGCGCCTCCTCAATAATGCCGGAGTTGTCGGCTTGCGGAAGTCGTATGGACAGCTGCGATTGCTTGGTGAAGCTTGTCGATACCATGAAGAAAATGAGCAGCAAGAAGACAACGTCGATCATTGAGGTCAGGTTGACCTCCGGCTCATCTTTTGGACGCATATTAAGATTCATTCGTCATCGTCCTTGTTTTCCTGACGGCGATGCAACGCCTCGACCAGCTTGATTGCCTCTTTTTCCATATCAACAACCAGCGAGTCAATCTTGTTGCGATAGTACCGATAGCCGATGAGTGCTGGAATCGCCACGGTCAACCCGGCAGCGGTAGTAATCAACGCTTCGGCAATGCCGCCAGCAAGCACGGTCGGGTTTCCGACACCATGAGTTGTGATCGCCGTAAACACCTTGACCATACCGATGACGGTGCCGAGCAATCCCAGCAAAGGCGTTACCGCCGCGATTGTGCCGAGCGTATCGAGATAACGTTCCATTTCATGCACGACGTGACGGCCGGTGTCCTGGATACTGTCTTTCATGATCACGCGTTCGCGATCTCGATTGATCAGGCCGGCCGCCAGAATCTGGCCAAGCGGGGAGCCCTGATGCAGTGTCTGTATTTGCTGCTGATCAAGCGCGTCTTTCTCGACCCAGCCCCAGACCTTGCTGGTGAGATCTTCCGGGATGACCTTCTTCGACTGCAAGGTCCAGTAACGTTCGAGAATGATGCCCATCGCGATAATCGCGCAAAGGATAATCGGCGCCATTAACAGGCCGCCTGATTTGACGATTTCGATCATAAATTCAAAGACTCCCAGGAAAATCGAAATATACAGTGACGCGGCCAAAAATGCCTGCCAAAGCGTCAATTTGGCCACGGTGTCAGGGCTCTTTGTCGTGCCAGTAACGCCCGCCATCCACGCGCTCCCGCCGGAGTCTCCCGGGGGCCTGTTCAGCGCAGTATTGGCGACTCACCGCCCCGGACAGTGCCGTCGTCAGGACACGCGCACCCGCACTGCGCCAGCGGGCCACAATATCAGGCTTCGGAAAGCCCCAGCGATTGTGGAAGCCTGCTGATACCACGGCAACTTTCGGACGGAGCCGCCTCGAAAAACGGACGCCGGACGAGGTTCTGCTGCCGTGGTGTGGCACAACCACCAGATCGACCTCTGTGAGGATCTGGCGTGCGCTAATCGAGCGCTCCGCTTTCGCTTCAATATCGCCAGGAATCAACAGCTTATGTTCGCCTGCCTGGATCAGCAGCACACAGGATGCATCATTTCCCTGCCATGGCCTTGAGCCATCAGGGTGCAGGAACTCAAAGCGGACACCATCCCACTGCCAGCCCTCGCCACTGCGACAGGGTTGTCCCTTCGGCCGATTCTCGCCGAGCGCCTCGCCAAGTCTAAGCTGCTTGAATCCGACCTCGTCGGCCAGCCATTCCACACCACCCGAATGATCAAGGTCTGCGTGACTCACCACCAGCATGTCGATTTCGCCAAGGCCAAACGACTTCAGGAACGGTTCAATTACCAGCATCGCCGTGCTGCTGCCGCTGCGGAACGACGGCCCGGTATCGTAAACGAGGACGTGAGATTGCGTGCGCGCTATGACCGCCAGACCCTGGCCGACGTCCAGCACATGCAAATCCACGCAACCATTGGCCGGACTTGCTGGCTTATGCATTGCTGTTGCCAGGAGCGCGACAAATGCCAGGTATCGTCCTGGCCAGCCCCTCGGCAGTATGGCCCATATCACCGTTGCGCCAGACACCAGCAAGATGCTCAAGCCACTCACCGCCGGTTCGAACGCGGCGATCGGCCATTTCCCGACGATGCCTATTATTGCCAGCACAAGATCGACGCTGGCGAGCGCAATCGACAGCAGCAGGTCACCAACGGCTGCCAGCGGTCCGTCGAGCATCAGTCCCAATAAACACGCGGGGACCGTGACCAGGTTAAACACAGGCACGACCAGCATATTGGTCAGCGGTGCAAGAATTGCGGCACGTCCGAACAAAGCGATTGTCACCGGCATCAAGCCGAACAACAGCACGGCCTGCAAGCGACTTAACATCCGCACACTGGCAACGATGCGAGCCGGATGCCAGGGACGAAGCGCTTTGTCGTTCGGATCGAATGTCAGTGAAGACCACAACAAGAGCGCAACGGCCAGGAATGACAGCATGAATCCCGGCGCATAAATCGACAACGGGTCGCTGATCAACACAGCCAGGCAGACCACGGCCAGGACGTGATGTGCCACGATTTGTCGACGCGAAATAATGGCGACAGCAACCAGCGCGGCCATCAGAAACGCGCGTTTTGCCGGCACTGCAAAACCGGACAATTCGGCGTAGGCGAACGCCAGGGCAATCGCGATAACAAGCGCGACATCACGCACATTTCGTCGTTTTACAAATGCTGCGAGCAGACCCCACGCCAGAAAAAAAACACCCGTTGCTGCCAGGCCGATGTGCAGACCGGATATCGCCATCAAGTGGGACGTTCCTGTGCGTGCGTAGAGTTGCCATTGCGCATCGGAGATATCACCGCGCGCACCAATACTTATTGCTTTTAAGACTGCGCGCGACTCGCTCGCCGGAAACAAAGAATCGATCCTGTCCGCAAAGCGTTGCCGAAGAACTGTCCGCAAATCAGTGGCTCGGTGTTCCTGCGACACGTTATGGCCCTGCTTCACGTAGCCTGTTGCGCCAATGCGCTGGCGATGCAACCAACCTTCGTAATCGAATCCACCCGGATTTGCGAAGCCTCGTGGTCGCTTGAGTCTCACCTGAAACTGCCACACCTGCCCTAACGCGGGAACGTCACCATCCTGAACGTCTGCATGACCGGCTGCCGGAAAGAACCAGCTCAGTCGAATACGCGCAGGAAGGTTCGCCGGCTCCAGCGGTTTGACCAGAAACCGCAGCGTGCCATTCTTGAGTGCAGGAAATTCCAGCACCTCTGCGATGATGGTCATGGTCTCGCCCTGGAGGGCTGGATCGAGGCGATCGGCCAAGTGCGCACTGGCGCCTAACCACATGACAAGCCCACCGGCCACAAATGCGGCCAGCATTCTGAGCCGGTCGACGCACGCGCAATAACAAGCCAGCGCGGCGAACGCGGCAGCGTATCCTGCCGGCGGCAATTCTTTGAAGACCTGTAGTGAGTACGCGCCAGCCAGTGCACACAGAGAGTATCGAAGCATGTTCCGCTTCCTTGCGGTTTCTCGATATGATGCGGATTAACCTGACGTTAATTGGAGCGGATTCGGTACGGCATGCCAAGGCGTTTTTTTAGGAAGTTTGCGTTTAAACGAGATCATATCCATGGCCAGTGGTTCATGGCGCCATTCCGTCACCTTCTGGACGACCACCGGCTTTGGACCATTCGCCGCAAGAACGTGTTGCCGGCATTTGCACTCGGAATTTTTATCGCGTTCATGCCGTTTCCGGGACACATGCTGGCGGCGGCGCTCCTGGCATTGGTAATGAGAGTCAACATTCCTGTGGCGGCACTAAGCACACTGGTATCCAACCCGTTGACCGTTGGTCCAATTTTTTACGTTTGTTACCAGTTCGGCGTCTTGCTGCTAGGCCTTGAACCGCAACCATCCGAATTCGAATTTTCGCTGGCATCTCTAAGAGAACAATTTACGGACATCTGGAAACCGCTGCTGCTGGGATGCCTGGTAGTGGGATCAACTGTTACTATCGCGGCCTATATCGCACTTGACATGCTTTGGCGAGCGTCGGTTGCGGATTACCTGGCGAAACGGCGGGCAAAGAGAGCCGAAAAATAGACTGGCGTCTCAGGCGGCGTTCAGCTTGCCATCCTCAAGCACGAGCACCCGATCCATTTGCGCTGCGATGGAATGATCGTGAGTAACAATGACCAGACTTGTTTTTAATTCTCTGTTCAACTCCAGCATCAAACTCAAGACGTGAGCGCCATTGCCGGCATCAAGGTTTCCGGTTGGCTCATCTGCCAATACCAGTGCCGGTTTCGTAATCAACGCGCGGGCAACTGCAGCGCGCTGCCGCTCGCCACCGGATAATTCCCCGGGTTTATGTCCAAGCCGTGCCTCAAGCCCTACCCGCCCCAATAGCTCGGCCGCCGCGGCCATCGCTTCGTTCTTCGGTGTCCTGCGGATCATCAACGGCATCGCAACATTCTCCTGCGCCGTGAATTCTGCCAGTAAATGGTGAAACTGATAGACGAAGCCGATATAGCGATTTCGCAGGGTGCTCTTTTGTACTTCGGATGTATGCGCGATCGAAGTACCACCCACAAGGACTTCGCCCGATGACGGCTCGTCCAAGCCGCCCATGATCTGCAACAACGTCGTCTTGCCGGATCCGGATATGCCTATAATCGCCAGCCGTTCTGCCGGTGCGATCGTCAGGTTAACGCCGCTCAATACCTCCAGCATCGAGTCACCCTCCAGAAACCGGCGCACGACATTTCGGCAGACCAACACGTCGGTATTATTCTCCGTGCCTTGCTTACTCATATCTCAAGGCCTCAGCTGGCATAGTTCGTGACGCGCGCCACGCCGGGTAAACCGTTGACGCGAGCGCCAGCAGCAGAGCAACAGAACTGATTTTGATAACATCGGATCTCTTTAATTCAGAAGGCAGATCGCTGATAAAATAAACGTCAGCAGCGAGAAATTTGATATTGAATATGGTTTCAAAAAAAGCGACGATACTTTCAAGGTTTAACGCAAGCAACATGCCGCCGGCTGCACCAAACAATGTACCGAGCACGCCGATAATACTGCCTTGAGTGATAAAAATGGCAAGAATGCTGAGAGGGCTGGCCCCGACAGTACGTAGAATGGCGATGTCCGATTGCTTGTCCTTAACTACCATGACCAGCGTAGACACAATATTAAACGCAGCGACCGCGACAACCATTAACAAGATGACAAACAATATCGACTTCGTAATCTGTATCGATCGAAAAAAGTTTACGTGACGACGGGTCCAGTCCGAGACTGACACCGCTTGCCCCAGATCAATGGCAACTTCTCTTACAATTTCCGACGCACTGTAGATATCGGTTACCGAGAGCCGGATGCCACTAACCTCACCACGCATACGAAACAATCGCTGCGCATCTTCAATGTTGACGAAAGCCAGCCGACGATCGAATTCATACATGCCAACGCGATAGATTCCGCTGACCGTAAATCGTTTCGTCCTCGGCACCGTACCGGCAGGCGTAACAATGCCCTCCGCCAGCGTCACGACAACTTTGTCGTTCAGGCCAACCTGCAATTCATCAGCCAACTCCTTGCCCAATACAATATTAAACTCGCCACTTTGCAGGCTGACCATTGACCCTTCGATAACAACATCTGCTACACCCGAAACCTGATATTCGAGAGACGGGTCAATTCCGCGCAGGCCTGCACCACTGAGCCGCTCGCCCGCAACCAGCAGGCCCTGCCCGTCCACATATGGCGCAGCTGCAACGACACGAGGATTGGTAACCGCTTGTTTGACCACAGATCGCCAGTCTTTGTAACTCCGCTGGGTATCGATAATGTCGGCATGCGCAGACATCGCGAGCAGTCGATCCTTCAATTCTCTTTCGAAGCCGTTCACGACAGAAAGCACGACGATCAGAACGGCAACTGCAACCGCTATTCCGGCGATTGAAATTGCAGAAATAAGCGATACGAACTGATTGCCGCTTCTCGAGCGTACGTAACGAACGCCGATCCAGGATTCGTATGATCGCGAAAACATCCTATTCGTACCTGAGTGCCAGCGCCGGATTTACCTTTGCCGCACGTCTTGCCGGGTACAGGGTTGCCAGTGTGGTTAACACAAACGCAGAGATCGCGATTTTCGTTACATCTGGAATTTCAAGCACCGATGGAATTGCGGTTACGTAGTAAACGTCGCCGGGCATAATCTGAAATCCGAAAAACCGTTCAATGGCCGGTGCGAGTGTGGGTACATTAATCGCAAGCAGGATGCCCGACACAACGCCGATCAAAACGCCCATCCAGCCGATCATTGCACCCTGAATAAAAAAGATACGCACGACGTCATTTGGCCGCATGCCGAGCGTTCTCAAGATCGCGATGTCATTGGTCTTGTCCGTGACAACCATGACCAGGCTTGCGACGATATTGAATGCGGCAACACCAATAATGAGCGACAGGATAAAAGACATCATCATCTTCTCAATGCCTATGGCGCGAAAGTAACTGGCGTTTTCGATCGTCCAGTCGCTGCTCTTGTAGCCGTCGCCGAGCTCAGCCCGTAAAGATTCGGCAATAGCCGGGGCCGCCATTACGTCATTTGCAAGAAATCGTACGGCAGAAACCTTGTCACCGATCGCCATTAGCCTGGCAGCGTCGTCAATGTGTATGAGGGCCAGTTTCGCGTCGTGATCCTGTACGCCGGCTTCGAAAACGCCACGCAATATAAAGCGTTCGAGCACCGGCTCCAGGGTGCCGTCGCCGACCGGTCGCGGAATCAGCAACACCACTCCGTCGCCAATGCGTGCGCCAAGGTCCAGTGCGAGCAGCCGGCCGAGGACAATGCTCTTCATGCCAGGCCTCAGAATCTGCAGACTGCCTTCGAGAAAATTGATGGTCCTGCCGGAAACATCCTGCTCATACTCAGGGCTTACGCCGTTGACCAACACGCCCGTTAATGAGCGGCCGGTACGAATCATGCCTTCCATTTCAATAACCGGAGCCGATGCCACTATATCGTCACGTGCCGCCATCCGTTGCCGGACGTCTTGCCAGTTGTCCAGACGTCGATCATCGCCTGTTATGAAACCATGTGCCGTCATGCTGAGCAGGCGGTCGCGAAGCTCGCCCTCGAAACCGTTCATCACCGACAAAATGACGATTAACGCCGCCACGCCGAGCGCAATTCCGGCCATTGAAATAAAAGTGATAAACGAGACGAATTTGGTACGCCGCTTGGCACGCAAATATCGAAGACCGACGAAAAATTCAACAGGACTCAGCATCGGGCGCATTAAACCACATTCGTTGCAGCACGGCCTGACCGGGCCAAAATACTCGTGGAATGTGACCAGTATCACAGTTGTGACCGCAACTGTTTTTTGCCCCTGCAGCCGATGCTATAGTGCGAAGACAACCACTGGAGAGATTCCCATGTCCAAATTTCGCGCTATTTCCATCGCTGTAATTGCCTGCGGTCTGACCGGCTTTGTCAGTGCCGAGACACTGCAAATGGGCAATTCTCCCAACGCATCCCGATTTGAACATGAAGGCAAGCCTTCTCGAGGAATGACGCAAGAGCGGGTCGAAGCAGACTACGGCCAACCCGTATCGCGCGAAGCCGCCGTTGGCGAGCCACCGATCTCTCGCTGGGAATACGCGGATTTCGTCGTATTCTTCGAATACGACCGGGTAATCCACGCCGTCACGAAGAGATAATTCCGGGGACAGTTTACTTAATTGAACAGCCGTATGACTATGCGGCTCTTCAATTAAGTAAACTGTCCCCGGAATTATTTATCTGTCCCCGGAATTAGCGGCTGTGCCATAATCGCCCGCTGTTCCACGCTCCGCAGCCAGATTGTGTCAGGCAAGTTTTATATTGTTCCAGCCAATACCGAGCGAGCCAGTAATCTGGAGGCTATCGGGCGCCTGATCGGTGCGAGTACCGCTCTCGCTATCGCAGAACTGGCAACAAATATTGACGGTCCACTGGTCGTTTTCGCGACTGATCCCAGGCACGCAGACCAACTCGAAGACGAAGTGCGTTTCTTCGCGCCCAGTGATATGCCGGTACTGCACTTCGCTGAATGGGAGACATTGCCCTGGGACAGTTTCTCACCGCACCAGGATATCGTGTCACAGCGTCTTTCCGTACTGAGCAGGTTGCCGACATTAAAACGAGGCATCGTAATCGCCTCTGCGCCCAGTCTCTTGCAGAGATTACCTCCGGTTGACTACGTAGCCACGCGCACACTTGAACTTAAAGCAGGGCAGACGATGAATCGGCAAGAATTCATTGACTCATTGTCGGCCGTTGGCTATCTGCGCGTTCCACAAGTTGGAGAGCATGGAGAATTTGCCGTGCGCGGTTCACTGCTGGACATATACCCCATGGGATCCGGCCGGCCGCTTCGAGTTGATTTTTTCGGCGATGACATTGAGAGCCTGCGATTTTTTAATCCGGACACGCAAATATCCAGCGATAAAACAGACTCGATCGAAATCCTGCCCGGACGCGAAATACCGCTCGATGAAAATGACGTCAAACGATTTCGCGAGCGCTACCGCGAACGCTTTGATGGCCAACCATCCAAATCACGCGTCTACCGGGAAGTATCGGACGGCATTGCACACGGCGGCATCGAGTATTTCATGCCGCTGTTTTTCGAGGAAACAGCAACGCTGCTGGACTATGTTCCTGCCAACAGCGTGCTGTTCGTAGAGTCAGACTTGCCGGCAGTCCTGACCAAGGCATGGGAAGAAATCGAAGAGCGATTCGAACTTTGCAGCCTTGATCCCGAACGTCCCATTCTGACGTCGGAAGAAAGCTTCGTGACACCGGATGATTTGCAACGGCAGCTGGCCGCATTTCGTCGCCTGAGCTACAGTAGCCAGTCGATAGCCGAATCGAATGCTGCCATAAATGCGGCAACGCGTATGCCGCCAGCGCTGCGCATCGAGGCCCGTTATGAAGATGCCGCTCTTGCGCTGATCAATTTTTTGAAATCATTCGACGGGAGAGTCTTGTTTACAGCCGAATCCGCAGGGCGGCGTGAACAATTATTCGACTTATTGCGCGGCCGCGGCCAGGAAATCAAGCAATTCGAAGACTGGCCGTCTTTCATCGACTCCGACGCACGCTTGGGTCTAACCGTCGCCCCCATCGCAAGCGGCGTCCTGTTCCCGGACCGGTCGCTTGCCATTATCAGCGAACAACAACTGTTCGGTGAAAAACCACGGCAGCGTGAACGACGACGACGGCGTGCAGAACGCGATCCCGAGTCCATCATTCGGGAATTGAATGATCTGCAGGCCGGATCACCTGTGGTACATGCAGACTACGGTATAGGGCGATACCTCGGGCTGATTACGCTGGACACCGGCGGCACCAGCGGTGAATTTCTGCATCTCGAATATGCCGATGGCGACAAGCTCTACGTCCCGGTGCATGCGTTGGATCTGATCTCGCGCTACACCGGTTCGTCGAGTGAAAACGCGCCATTACACCGACTTGGCAGCGACCAGTGGGCAAAGGCACGCAAACGCGCGATTGCAAAGATTCGCGACGTTGCGGCGGAATTGCTCGACGTCTACGCGCGCCGTGCCGCACGCGCCGGCCATCGTTTTCATTGGCCGGAGGAGGAATATCGTGCATTCGAAGACGGTTTCCCGTTCGAACCCACCGAAGATCAAAGCCGCACCATTGATGAAGTCCTCAAAGACCTTTCGTCAGGCCAGCCCATGGACCGCGTTGTCTGCGGCGATGTTGGCTTCGGCAAGACCGAGGTCGCGTTGCGCGCCACCTGTGCAGCGGTATTGGGTGGCAAGCAAGTTGCCATCCTGGTTCCAACCACCCTGCTCGCCGCGCAACACGGCCTGACATTCCAGGATCGTTTTGCAGACTGGCCTGTTCGCGTCGAAGTCCTGTCCCGGTTTCGATCCAAACGGGAGGCGGACGACGTCGTCGCAGGAATGCGTGCGGGTACTGTGGATGTCGTCATCGGCACGCATCGTCTGCTGCAGCATACCCGTGACTTCAAGGACGTCGGCCTGGTGATAATCGATGAGGAACACCGCTTTGGCGTGAGGCATAAAGAAGCGATAAAGACCCTGCGTGCCGAAGTCGATGTGCTCACGTTGACCGCAACGCCGATCCCAAGAACACTCAACCTGGCACTCGGTGGGCTACGTGAGATGTCGCTGATCACCACCCCACCGCCAGATCGCCTTGCCATCAAAACATTTGTCACCGAGTGGAACGACGTCATCATTCGCGAAGCCTGTCTGCGTGAAATCAAGCGCGGCGGCCAGGTCTATTTTATTCACAACCGTGTGCAGGACATAGAGGCTATCCAGGAACGACTCAGGAAGCTGGTACCCGAGGCCAACATTCGGATTGGGCACGGACAAATGCGCGAGCGTGACCTGGAGCAGGTCATGCTCGACTTCTATCATCGGCGATTCAACGTGCTGTTGTGTACCACCATTGTCGAAAGCGGTATCGACGTGCCCACCGCAAACACGATCATCATCAATCGCGCCGACCGCTTCGGTCTTGCGCAATTGCACCAGCTTCGTGGACGTGTCGGGCGATCACATCATCGTGCATATGCGTATTTATTTGCGCCGCCGAGGGCTGCAATGACAGCTGACGCGATCAAGCGACTCGATGCCATTGACTCGCTTGAGGCGCTTGGGTCCGGATTCACGCTTGCAACGCACGATCTGGAGATACGCGGCGCCGGAGAACTGCTCGGCGAAACGCAGAGTGGCCAGATGCAGGAAATCGGCTTTTCACTTTACACGGAGCTGCTGGGGCGCGCCGTCGAAGCGTTGCGAAAAGGCGAAAAGGCAGACCTGGACAAACCTTTGAACGCAGGCGTCGAGATCAATATGCACGTACCGGCGCTGCTACCGGAAGACTACGTGCCCGACGTGCATTTGAGATTGATGCTGTACAAGCGCATCGCCAGCACTGCAGACGATGTTGAGCTACGCGACCTGCAAGTCGAATTGATCGACCGCTTCGGCTTGTTACCAGAGGCTGGAAAAAATCTGCTGCGAAACGCCGCAATAAAGCACAAGGCAACCGCGCTTGGCATCGAGAAGATCGATGTCGCCGCTAAAGGCGGTTATCTGGACTTTGGCTCCGAATCGGGCGTCGATCCTTTAGTTCTTGTGAAGTTGGTACAGAACGTCGGACGCATATACAAATTACACGGCGCACAAAGACTTAAATTTCACACTGAGCTGAACGACATTGACAGGCGCTATACCTTCATCGAAGACCTGATGACGATGTTGGGCGGCAATAACGCTGCAGCTAAGGCGCTGGCCGGTTAGAATCATGCCCGTAACGACATGGAGTGGCCCGGTGGCAAATAATTGGCAAAAATTCGCACGAATGGCAGTCGCGCTTGGCAGCGTGTTGAGCGTGATACCCGCCGCAGCGCAAAACGTAACGGAAACCTTGCCAGCGGAAGAAGAAGTCGTCGAGGATGTGCGTTATTACAGCGTCGAGGTCATTGTTTTCGAGTACGCCAGCAGCGTCTCAGCCGGGAACGAGGTTTTCGATCCTGTCGAGCCAGAAGAAACCGAATTGGTGGCGCTTGATCCCAATACCGGAATTCCGGTGTATGGCGACATGACCACAGATGCCTCTGTCGCGAGTGTTGGGAACGACAGCATCGAATTTGGCGATTATGAAGAATTCGTTGAAGAGGAAATCACCGAGCTGACTTCGATTCCATCGATGCTCAATATCGAATTCCGCTTGCTGACGGAGGAAGAACTCACGATGAGCGAGATCCACGAGCAATTGCTGAGGCTGGACGCTTACCTGCCGGTTCTTTGGGGTGGCTGGGTTCAATCCACTCACGAAAAAGACCTTACGCCACCCATTCGACTGCGAACACTTGGAACGCCGCCGCTGCACATTGACGGCACTCTCACCTTGTATTTGAAAAATTACCTGCATCTCGCCGTTGACCTGACTCGAGAGCAGCACATTGCGGCGCTTCAGCCTGTATACCGGATGGAAAAACCCGGCCGCAACTCTGGCCGATCGTCGTTTGAATATGACCTTGATTACAATGTCTCGAACCGGCAAACCATTATTTACCACATCCAGGAAGACCGCTTGTTCAATAGCGGCCAGCTACGTTATTACGATCATCCAAAGTTTGGCGTGCTGGCACGCGTAACTCGTGTGGAGATTGCCGACCCGCAAGACAATGACGAGGACGAAGAGCCGCTCGCAGGCCGCTCGATGCTCAGCTCGACCCGCTAAGCCAGAGGTCGATCTCAGCCATTAAGGACTCCGGCGAGAAAATCCGCCGCGCTCACCTCACTTTCATCTGCTGTCCGAACCGCGATAGCGTATTGCACGGTAACGAATTTCGCCGAACTCGATCTCGGGTGGTGCAGGCCAAGCTCGCGCACCGCCCTCGCGATACGCTCCGCAAACTCGTTTACCCCTTGCTCATCGGACGCGTGTGACAAAACGACCAACTGGTCACCGTGCCTGGCTGCAACGTCACTTGCCCGTCGCAAACATCGTCGAATCGCCTGCGCGACCCGGCGCTGACATGAATCGGAAGCGTGCTTGCCAAATACGGCGCGATACTCGTCAAAGTCCTGCAGCTTGAATGCGACCAACGCCAAGCGGCTCTTTTCCCGCGAAGCCACAGCCCAGTCATGTGCCAGGACCTCCTCAAAACTTTTCGCATTTAGCAACCCGGTTACCGGATCATCGTGGGTCAGATCGCGAATTCGTCGCTTGGCTTTAAGCAATGCCTGTTGCGCCTCTCCTGAGGCCGCGTTCGACCCGTCCGCGGACGATCCGCGCCAATAGGCGGCGCAGTATCGTTCGTCCGAATCGTCGCCCAGCGACAGCGGCTTCAGGGCCAACAGAAAATCGCGGCCGCCCGCCTCTACCGGCAACGTGGTCTCCTCTCCGGCGCGCGCCGATTCACTCACTTCCAATGCCAGCTCCCGACCGATCATCTCTTCGACGACATCGGCGAAAGGGCGTCCCTCCGCATCGTCTTTGCCCGCGATGGTGGCAAACGCAGTATTGAAATGGACAACCGGCCAGTCCGGCCGATCAATGCGGGCGACAAGCATCGGTTCCGCACACCCGGCGATCAATTGCTGCAAGATTTCCTGCTTAAGAGATGTCATGACAAACTTCGGTTTCCTTCAGCGTCGAAAAAACTCGCTCACGATCTTCAATGACTGCTCGCGAGCGGATGCCGTACTGGCCTCAATGTCTTCATGAATCGCTTTATCACCGCGCCCGGCAGCGTAATTTACGATCAGGGACAAACAGGCGAAACGCATGCCGAGCTCCATTGAAAGCGACGCCTCCGGCATCGCGGTCATGCCCACGTAATCGGCGCCGTCTTTTTCCAGCCGATCGACTTCTGCGGCCGTCTCAAGCCTTGGCCCCTGCGTAACCGCGTAAACGCCGCCGTCGTGACAGGGCACGTCAATCGCCTTTGCCGCCAGTAACAGCGACTTGCGCAATCTCAAGTCCAGCGGGTTCGAAAAATCGATATGGTCAAGACTAGCCGAATCCTCATCGTAAATACTGTGATCCCGTCCAGAGGTGTAGTCGATAATCTGGTCCGGCACCGCAAGAGAGCCCGGCGGCAGACCTTCGGCTATGACACCCACGGTATTCAAGGCGATGATATCGGTGGTGCCCAACAGCTCGAGCGCCTTCAAATTGGCGCGATAGTTGATCCGATGCGGCGGAATAAGCAGCGAGTCGCCGTGTCGTGACAACAGATAAACCGTCCGATCGCCAATTTTAAGATCGCGCACCGGACTGGAGGGCGCACCAAAATCGGTCGGGAAAACCCGCCCGTCTGAATCTTCGGTCAGCGACTGAAAGCCGCTGCCCGCGATAATGGCGAATTGCCGTTCGCCCGCCAGCGTTTTGTTCGTGTCAGACATTAATTGCTTTTCTCCGTCGCTTAAGCCTCAAGAATTCAACTCCAGCGCCGGTCGATCAAGCCACTGATCGAGCCTGGCCGTCGTGGACTGCCACTGTTCGCTTGCCAATAACGACTCACGCAGCACGCCTCCCGTGCCATGCAACCGGGCAAGGCGCACCAGCGACAATGGATTCGAATATTCCCGAAGCGCTGCCACGGTGCGTTGCGCCGCTGGCCGGTCATTGCAGATCGGGATCATGTCACACCCTGCCTCGAGCGCAATTTTCGCCCGTTGTGGCATTGAACCGTAACTGGCCACCGCTTCCATGCTGAGGTCATCGCAAAATACGGCACCGTCGAAGCCCATCTGATTGCGCAAATGGTTCTTGATCCAGAAACTGGAAAAACTGGCAGGTGCCGCATCAATTTCGTCGTAGATGACGTGCGCCATCATGACAGCGCCAATTTCGCGGCGACTGATCAGGTTCTCATAAGGTCGCATGTCATCAAGAACGTCACTGAATCCACGTCGATCAACTGGCAGTTTTTTGTGAGAATCAGCAACAACAGCGCCATGGCCTGGAAAATGCTTGGCAACAGCGGTCATGCCTGCATCACGCATTCCTCTGCTCAATGCGCTGGCAAGCGTTGCCACAATGCCTGGGTCTTTGTGAAACGACCGATCGCCGATTATTTCGCTTACTCCCCAATCAAGATCTACGCAAGGGGCAAACGAGAGGTCGATTCCCATGGCGCGCAGTTCAGCGCCGATCAGCCAGCCGCAGGACTCGGCCAGCCGGGTTCCGGCTTGCTCGTCCTCGTCGTAAAGATGACCGAGTCTGCGCATCGGCGGGATCGCCGTAAATCCGTCCCGGAATCGCTGTACGCGACCGCCTTCGTGATCGACTGCAATCAACAGCGGCGGAGAACGCACGACTTTGATCTCGGCGACAAGGTCGGCGATCTGCAGCGGTGATTTGTAATTCCGGGCAAACAGGATGACGCCGCCAACTGCGGGTTCGCGCAACACCGTCCGGTCCGCCGGGTTCAGGGCGAGCCCTTCGATATCCAACATGACCGGACCTAACGCCATTTTAGAAACTCTCGTTGCCTAAACAGTTGCGCTGTGGCTGCTTTGTTCTCCAAGTCGGCATTGTAACCGATTATTTTTGCTGGTTTTTATCAAACACTGCGATCGACTCCACGTGAGCCGTATGCGGAAACATGTCGATAATTCCGGCTGCCTCAAGATTGAAGCCATGAATGTGCACGAGCTCGCCCGAGTCCCGCGCCAGCGTGCCGGCATGGCAGGATATATACACGATGCGCTGCGGATTGAGCGTCTTTATGTGCTTGACGACTTCCATCGCGCCACTGCGGGCCGGGTCCAGCAATACCCTGTCCCAGTGCTCATTCAGCCAGGATTCCGAGCCGTCGATTTTCGACAAATCAGCGCACAGGAATTCACAATTTTCTATGCCATTCCTCCTGGCATTGGCACGCGCACGCTCAACCTGACGTTGTTCGCCCTCAATTCCCAATACATAGCCACAAAGACGCGCAAGCGGTAATGAAAAATTGCCGATACCGCAATACAAATCCAGCACACGGTCCTGTGCTCCTGGCTGCAACATCTCGATCGCGTGGGACACCATCAGGGCGTTCACGCCGCCATTCACCTGTACGAAATCGGTACCTTCGAACTCGATCGAAATATTAAATTCTTCAAGGCGATAATAAAGTGCTTCGAAGTTTGCCTGCGGAGATATCGGCTCGATCGAGTCGAGGCCGCCCGGCTGCAGGAATACCTGCACGCCGTGTGCGTCACCAAACCTCGCCAACAGTTCTTTATCTTCATCGGTTGGCGGATCAAGCACTCGAAAGACCAGCCTCACTGCATTGTCGGCAACCGCCACCTCGATCTGTGGTAACCGGGCGCGAATGGTTAGTTTGCCGATCAGGTCGCTCAGCGGGTCGATCAGGCTATCGACTGGCTCGGCCAGGACCTCGCAGCGGTGCATATTGGTGATGTAGGGCGCATGTCGTTCGCGAAACCCAACCAGGACCCGGCCTTTGGCAAGCACGTCTTTGACAGCAAGCCGGCCGCGGCGCCGATAGTTCCAACTGCCGTCGCCATCGTCGTTGTGTAACGGCCCCAGCCATTTCGCCGGCGAGACATTGCCAATTCGCTGCAGGTTATCGGACAGGGTTTGCTGCTTGATTGAGCGCTGGTCTTCACCGGACAAGTGCTGCAGCGAACAGCCTCCGCAAGTGCCAAAGGCATCGCAGCGAGGCTCGATGCGTGCAGGCGATGCTGTAAGCACCTCCAGCAACTCCGCCTCGTCAAAATTTCGCCGGCGTTTGCGACGGATAAAACGAACTTCCTCGCCTTCCAGCGCGCCCGCCACAAACACTTTTTTGCCCGATACGGCCGCTATGCCGCGCCCATCATGCGAGACACTTTCGATCGTTGCAGTTTCGGGCTCCCGCCGCTGTCGCGCCATATGCGACTACGCCGCCGGCCAGGCAGCGGCGAATTCATTCAGGTGCGGTTGGTCCATCTCGGCAAGCGTTGCACGGACGATATCAAACTCGCGCGCCAGACCTTTGTCATCGAGATTTCCCCGCATATGTTCAAACTTCAGATAAACGAGATAGGTATTCAAAACGTCTGTCTCGCAGTAGTTTCGAATTTCATCGAGGCCGCCATCCAGCCAGCATTGCCATACCTTGTCACCGCTCATGCCGAGCTTTCCCGGGAATCCAAGCAACAAAGCCATTTGGTCCAGACTTGCCCGCCCACGCATCTGGAAACCGGAAATATCGTCCATCAGGTCGACGTGCCGCCAATGAAAGCGGCTTTGATAATTGTTGTATCGAAACTCGCGATTATTATCGCCGTGCTCCCAATAGGTGGGTGCCTGGATACCGTGTTTCATCGCGCGATAGTGCAAAACCGGCAGATCGAATCCACCCCCGTTCCAGGAAACCAGGTCCGGCGTATACCGATCGATGCCGTCGAAAAAGCGCCGCACGATTTCGGCTTCATCGGATTCCTTGTCGCCAAGACTCCAGACCCGGAACGAATCACCGCTGCGCAGCGCGACCGAGATGGCAACGATCCGCTGCTGGTGCAGTGGCAAAAACTCGCTGCCCGTCGCCTGCTGTCGCTTGAACATCATCGCCGTGCCCACATCATCGTCGGACAGGCCCTCCAGATCGTACAGGCGGCGGCCGAATTCAACGTCCGGAATGGTTTCAATATCAAAGGAAAAACAATGCATTACGGTAATTACCTAATGTTATTTATCTTTCGAGGCCGGCATCGAGCGTTGCATGACAACCGCAAAAGCCATAATCAGCCCGGCATCGTCGGTGAGACTCACATGCCCCTCGCCAATGCCAAGCGATTCACACACTTGCTGACCGCGCGGCGACCAGATAATCAGCGGACGACCCCATTCGTTGTTGGTGATCCCCACGTCGCGTATCCACATGCCATGAGCAAAACCCGTTCCCATCGCCTTGACCGTCGCTTCTTTCGCCGCAAAACGCATCGCAAGAAAACGGGTGGGCCAGCGGGTCTTGTCAAACAATTCCCGCTCTTCATCGAGCAGCAGTCGATTGACAAAGTGCTCGCCAAACCGGCGATACGTCGCCTCGATTCGCGACAGTTGCACAATATCCGTACCGACTCCGTAAATCATCGAAGTCTCAAGCGGCTCGAGCATCACGCATGATTGATTTCATGTCTGCGACGGCTTTCGCCATGCCATCGAATACGGCCCGGGAAATAATTGAATGCCCGATATTCAATTCAACAATTTGCGGGATTTTCGCGATCGCCGTGACATTGCCATAATGGAGTCCGTGACCAGCATGGACAGTCAGTCCTATGTCACTGGCGTGTTTCGCTGCCAACACAATCCGCTCAAGCTCGAAAGCCTGCTGTGAGACAGGCGCATCTGCATAAGCACCCGTGTGCAATTCAACCACCGGCGCACCGGCCGTCTTCGCCGCGTCCAGCTGATGTGGGTCGGGATCGATAAAAATGGAAACGCGGATATCTCGTTGCGCGAGCCTGGCGCAGGCCGCTTTGATCTTGTCAGGTTGCCCAACGACATCGAGGCCGCCTTCCGTGGTCAGTTCTTCACGCTTCTCCGGCACAAGACAGCCATCCCGGGGTGCGGTATGCATCGCGATATCCAGCATTTCTTCGGTAACGGCCATTTCGAGATTCATATGCGTGCGCATCACGGCTTTCAACGCTGCAAGGTCGGCATCCTGTATGTGCCTGCGATCCTCACGCAAGTGCAATGTAATGCTGTCCGCCCCGGATTGTTCGGCAATCAATGCAGCCTCTATCGGGTCGGGATAGTCGGTACCTCGTGCCTGCCGCAAAGTCGCGACATGGTCGATATTCACACCAAGATGCAGCTCTGTTCGCTTGCTCAACTTATTCCCTTTTCTCGCCGATTCTCTTGTCTACTCTGACGTATTTCCATCAGCACTTTCCTGCTCTTGAGTTCCTTGCCATCGAGATGGTACGCAATGACATCGCGTAACAAACGACCGGCATTTCGCAGCACGTTTTTGTTCTCGAAGTCCTGCTCACTGATCGCAAGCAGGTCGGCACCGGTAAATCCTCTACCCCCAAGACCGTCCGCAACCGCCACCGGCCCATGCCCTGGCCGATAGTCATAGTGTCGGTTTGCCACGATTGCCTGATGCGACTCGGCATCATGCTGCAGATTGAGCTCATAGCCAAGCATTCTCAGCAATTCCATCTCGAACTCGCGCAATGATCTCGCTACCTCGCCGCCATCGGCCAGTTTCACGATGACGTTGCTGTAAATATCGAATATTCAGGGTTGCGGATCGTGTTTGTGCAGGAGCTTGAGCAATA
>SMVA01417620.1_pt1 | contig 21483 bp, 25 predicted proteins | sample 2456451 | NCBI WGS metagenome assembly SMVA01 (sample SAMN11095933, study PRJNA526329) | marine sediment metagenome | biome: Marine sediment; feature: Surficial sediment; material: Deep marine sediment; isolation source: Hadal surficial sediment | place: Pacific Ocean | collected 2014-05 | depth... | reverse complement strand
TTTCGTCTCCTGGTGCAAGGAGGCCGGTTGCGCCATTCGCGTCGACAAGATAGGCAATATTTTCGCCCGCCGGCCGGGCCGCGACGACAGCCTGGCGCCGGTGCTCACCGGAAGCCATCTCGATACGCAACCCACCGGCGGGCGCTTCGACGGCGTGTTCGGCGTGCTCGCCGGCCTCGAGGTGGTGCGCAGCCTCAACGATCTCGGCTACCAGACCGAGCGTCCGGTCGAGGTGGCGGTGTGGACCAACGAGGAAGGCTCGCGCTTCGCCCCGGCCATGGTCGCCTCGGGCGTCTTCGCCGGCGTCTATACGCTCGACTACGGTCTGTCGCGCGCCGACCGGGACGGCGCGACCATGGGCGAGGAACTGGCGCGCATCGGCTACGCCGGTGACGAGCCGGTGGGCGGGCGCGACGTGCACGCCTATTTCGAGGCCCATATCGAGCAGGGCCCCATCCTGGAGGCCGAGGACAAGACCATCGGCGTGGTCACCGACGCCCAGGGCCAGCGTTGGTACGAGCTTGTGCTGAGCGGCGTCGAATCCCACGCCGGCCCGACGCCAATGGACCGGCGCAAGGACGCGCTGCTGGGCGCGGCGCGGATCGTCGAGCTGGTCAACCGGGTCGGGCTCGACCACGCGCCGCTGGCCTGCGCCACCGTCGGCATGATCGACTCCAGCCCCAATTCGCGCAACGTGATCCCGGGCCGGGTGTTCCTGACCATCGACTTCCGCCACCCGGAAGACGCGGTGCTGGCGGAAATGGACCGGGCCATGCGCGCCGGCGCCGAAGCCATCGCCGGCGACATCGGCCTGGGGCTGGAACTGGACCAGATTTTCTATTACGCCCCGGTGCCGTTCGATGACAGTTGCGTCGCCGCCGTGCGCAAGGCGGCGGCCGAGTGCGGCCACCCCATGCGCGATATCGTCTCGGGCGCCGGCCACGACGCTTGTTACCTGGCCCAGGTCGCGCCCACGGCGATGATCTTCGTGCCCTGCGTCGACGGCATCAGCCACAACGAAATCGAGGACGCCAAGCCGGAATGGATCACCGCCGGCGGCGAGGTGCTGCTGCGCGCGATCCTGGACAAGGCCGGACGGTAGACGCGCCCCGCTAAATCGTCCCCCTCCCCCCTCGCGGGGGAGGGATGGGGTGGGGGGTAGCCACAAAAAAGGGTGGGGGGCGCCGCGCGGAGCGCTGCCGAGAAAATCAAACGGTCTGGCGCCGATGGCGTGGATACGACTCTTCATGTGGCCACCCCCACGACTCTTTGTGTGGCCACCGCCACCCCAACCCGCCCCCGTCAAGGGCTATGGTATTCACACAACTCGGTGGACTATTGCAAGGCACCCTTCGGGCGCACCCCCTCACCCCGGCCCTCTCCCCCCAAAAGCGGGGGAGAGGGAGTTAAACCGTTGCCGTCGCACATATTCTCCCTCTCCCCCTGAACAAGGGGGAGAGGGCCGGGGTGAGGGGGTGCGCCGCCATGCGCGCGGCCGTTCGACACGGAAGGCCAACCCGTTGCCGCCTCCCAACACATTGATGGAAAGGCGCTTCCCGAGTTGTGTGAATCCCGTAGCGTCAAGGGGGAGGGGGAAGATTCCGGCGCATGGCCGAGGACTTCGGCCAAATGATGCGTCTGGCTAAACGGGACTGAGAGGTATTACAGTGCCGGGGTGCCGATCATGGCATTCGCGGGAGGTATGGTTATGGCGGGAGAAACGCCGGTCGACGCGGTCGCGCTTCGCGAGGAAGTCAAGGACAAGTACCGCGCCGTGGCGACCAATCCGAATGACACGTATCACTTTCACACCGGACGGCCGTTGGCGAAACGGTTGGGCTACGACGACGCCATCGTCGATCCGCTGCCCGACGTCGCGGTCGAATCGTTCGCCGGCGTCGGCAACCCGTTCGCGCTTCGGGCGCTCGCGGCCGGCGAAAAGGTGGTCGATATCGGCTCGGGCGCCGGGTTCGATTGTTTCATCGCGGCCGGCCAGGTGGGGCCGGAGGGACGCGTCGTCGGCATCGACATGACCCAGGAGATGCTGGACAAGTCGCGCCGCGCCGCGGCCGAGATGGCGCTGGACAATGTCAAGTTCCGCGAGGGCCTGGTCGAGGACATGCCGGTCGCGGACGGCTGGGCGGACGTCGTGATGAGCAACGGCGTCATCAATCTGTGCGCCGACAAGGAACGGGCGTTCGCCGAGATCTGGCGCGTGCTGCGGCCCGGCGGCCATCTTCAGTTCGCCGATATCGCCAACGGCGCGCCGGTGCCCGAGGCCGCGATCCGGGATATCGATCTGTGGACCGCTTGAATTGCCGGTGGCCTTCCGTGCGAAGGCTGGCGGAAAATGATGACCGATAGCGGTTTTGTCGATATCGAGATCGGCGCGGCGGTCGACACGTTCGGCGGCGCCGGCGGCGAGCCCAACGCGCGCAAGTTCGAAGTCTTCGGCTACCCCTTCCTGGCGCGCAAACCGGAAGCGTGACCGCGCACGGATCGGCCCAACTCCGCCCTCACCCTGTCCCTCTCCCCCGGGAGAGGGAACCCTCTGGCGCCAATCTTGGCGACCCGGCGAGAGCGGGAAAGTGTGGAAAGGCTGTCGCGAGAGCGTCCCCTCTCCCTCGGGAGAGGGACAGGGTGAGGGGGGCGCCGCCGGCCTCTCAAACCCCGTCGACGATGAGCAGGTTGCGGGTGGTGGTGGCGGCTTCGCGGATCGCCTTGAGCGGCTGGTAGTCGGGATCGTTCAGCATGTCCTGGAACGCCGCGCGGTCCGGGAACCGGAACATCACGATCCGGTTCGGTTTCCAATCGCCGACCAGCACCTCGAAGGCGCCGCCGCGCGCCAGGTATTCACCGCCGTATTTCTCGACGAAAGCCGGCACCGCCTTGAGATAGGCGCCGTAGGCGTCCGCGTCGTGAACCTCGTTGTCGAGGACGATATAGACGCTCACGGCCCGGACGCCCGCGCCGCTACATCAGTTTCGCGATGATCTCGGGCCCCAGATGCGGCGCCACGTCGGATTTTTTCCAGCACGGCAGCGCCTCGATCCGCTCCATCCAGGCGCGCAGGTTGGGATAGTTCTCCAGCGGCAGCTTCTGGAAGCCGTGCAGATGCATCGGCGCGGCGACGGCGATGTCGGCGATGGTGACGTCGTCCGACGACAGCCACTGGCGCCCCTCGAGACGGGCCTCCAGAATGCCGGCCAGCTTGTGGAAGGTGGGCCCGGCGGCCTCGAGAACGGCCGGGTCCGCCTTGTCGTCGAGGATCGGCTTGACCACGTTCTCGACCAGATAGATGTAGCAGGCGGGGAACCACTTGCCGCTTTCCCACAACAGCCAGCGCTGGATGTCGGCGCGAATCTTGGGGTCCTTGGGATAGGCCGACGTGGCGCCGTTTACCTCCGCCCCGTAGACCAGGATCGCGTTCGATTCCCACAGCTTCATGTCGCCGTCCACCAGCGAGGGCAGCTCGGCGTTGGGATTGATCGCCGTGTAGGCGGCCTCCTTGTGGGCGCCGCCGAAATAGTCGACCCGGACCTCGTCGTAGTCCAACCCGACAAGATCGAGACCGGCGACCACCTTGCGGCAGTTGACGGTGATCGGATCGTAATGCAGTTCCATGTCACTTCCTCCCTACCGGCATCGCGCCAGCCATTCCACTCCGCGGCCCGCCCCCGTTCGTATTTGACCAAACCACGGGCCGAATTAAACCACGCGCCTGTCCGAACCGCCCCCGCGGCCCGGCCCGCGCCACTGGTGCCGATGATGGCCGCAACCGCGCCATCTGGCAAGACTCGGGTGGTGATGGTGGAGCGTTTTCTTGCTCATGCGCGGCGTTTAAGCTGAGCGATGGGCTTGGCCGGGAAAATTTAGAAATGTGCGGGCGGTATAGCTTGACGTCGCCGGGCGAGGCGATGGCGCGGTTGTTTGGGGTGGCGATGGGGGAGCACGCGCCGCGCTACAACATCGCGCCGAGCCAGGGCATCCTCGTGGCGCGCGCCGCGCCCGATGGTGAGGCCGGCGCGCGCGAGGCCGCCGTGTTGCGCTGGGGGCTGGTGCCGTCCTGGGCCAAGGACGCGGACATCGGCAACCGCATGATCAACGCGCGCGCCGAGACCGTGGCGGAGAAGCCGTCGTTCCGCGCCGCGTTCCGCCGCCGCCGCTGCCTGGTGCCGGCGAGCGGGTTCTACGAGTGGCGGGCGGCGAGCGGACCCAAGCAGCCCTATCATATAGGCATGGCCGACGGCGGCCCGTTCGCCATGGCCGGCTTGTGGGAACATTGGACGGGGCCGGACGGCGCGGCGGTCGAGACCTGCGCCATCCTCACCACCGAGGCCAACGAACTGCTGCGTCCGATCCACGCGCGCATGCCGGTGATCGTCGCGCCCGGCGACTTCGACCTGTGGCTCGATCCCGAACTCGCCATGCCGGAACTTCTCGCGCCCCTGCTGCGCCCGTTCGACGCGGCGGCCATGGCCGCGCGCGCCGTCAGCCGCCACGTCAACAACGTCCGCAACGACGACCCAGCGTGCCTGGAGCCCGTGGACTGACACAAGCGGCGGGCGGCGGGCGCGACCCGTGACCCCATGAACTCGCACCTAAAATCCCCCTCCCCCCTTGCGGGGGAGGGACGGGGTGGGGGGTGCCGCGCGAAGCGCGGCCAAGACGATTTCGTGGCCTGAATCATGCCCTTGGCCCGCCGGTCACCCCCACGCTTTTCTTAAGCGGTCACCCCCACACTTTATTTGAAGCGGTCACCCCCACCCCAACCCTCCCCCGTCAAGAGGGGGAGGGGGAAGATTGCGGCGCACCGCCGTGCCGTTGCCGCGCCGCCGCCGCGCGGCCGTCAGGCGGTGGGGTCGGGGGAGACGCGGACGACGAGTTTGCCGAAGTTCTTGCCTTGGAGCAGTCCGATCAGGCCTTGGGGCGCGTTTTCCAGGCCGTCGATGAAGTCCTCCTTGTATTTGAGCTTGCCGTCGCGCACCCAGCCGCCCACGTCGCGCAGGAAATCGTCGAGCTGGTCGGCGTAGTCGGACACGATGAAGCCGCGGAAGGTGATGCGCCGGGTCAGGATCAGGAACATCATTTGCGGCACCCGGTTGGGCCCCGCCGGCGGCGCGGTGTCGTTGTAGTGGGCGATCATCCCGCATACCGGCACGCGGGCGAACATGTTCAGCAGCGGCATCACCGCCTCGTAGACCGGCCCGCCGACATTTTCGAAATAAACATCGATGCCGTCCGGGCAGGCGGCCTTCAGGTTGTCGGCCAGGTTGGCGTCGCGGTGGTCGATGCAGGCGTCGAAACCCAATTCCTCGGTGACGAAGGCGCATTTCTCCGGCCCGCCGGCGATGCCCACCGCGCGGCAGCCCTTGATCTTGGCGATCTGGCCGACCGCCGATCCGACCGCGCCCGAGGCCGCCGCCACCACCACGGTCTCGCCCGCCTTGGGCTGGCCGATGTTCGACAGCCCCGTATAGGCGGTCATGCCGGGCATGCCGAGCACGCCGAGCCCCGTGGACAACGGCGCCACCTTGGGGTCGATCTTGCGCATGCCGGCGCCGTCGGACACCGCGTAGTCCTGCCAGCCCGCGCGCCCCACCACGATGTCGCCGGCGGCGAAGTCGGGGTGGTTGGATTCGATCACGGAGCTCACCGTGCCGCCCTCCATCACCCCGCCGATCGGCACCGGCTGGGCGTAGCTCGCGCCGTCGTTCATGCGCCCGCGCATATAGGGGTCGAGGGACAGATAGATAGTACGGCACAGGAACTCGCCGCCGCCGGGCGACGGAGCGGGGCTCTCCTTGAGGTCGAAATCGCTCGGCTTCGGCGCGCCGTTGGGGCGCGCGGCCAGCACCACTTGTCGGTTCACGGTCTCGGACATCGGTTGTCTCCCTGATCGGTGGGTTTATCGTTGGGCCCTGTTCTAGCGATTTTTGGCCCGGCGGGCCATGGGCCAACGTGGCATCGCGGCGCGCGCGCCGGGGGAGGGGGATTTAACGGACGACGACGCCGACGACGACGCCGAAATTGATCCGGGCCAGGGCTTTGGCCCAAATTTCGCGAAATTGAATTTGGAAAATCGAAACGGACAGTCGTGGTGTCAGGCGACGGTTTCGCGGGCGATATCCACCAACCCGGCGAGCGCGCGGGTGGGGGCGGTTTCGCGGTGGCGGATGAAATAGGTGGTGACGTGGGCGAGGTGGCCGGGCAGGTCGTGCAAGCGCACGCGGCCGCGGTATTCCGAGCGGTCGACCACGGCGCGGGGCAAAACCGCGATGCCCAGGCCGGCGGCGGCGCAGCCGACGATGGCGTCGAGAGAGCCGAACTCCATGATCCGCGCCGGCGCCTGGCCGATTTCATGAAGCCATTGCTCGGTGAGGATGCGGTAGGTGCAGCCGCGGTGGAACAACAGCAACGCCTGGTCGCCGACCGGACCCGGCGTCTTCGCGTCCGGTCCCGTGACCAGCACCAGTTCTTCCTCGAACACCGCTTCCTGAACGATGTCGTCGTGGTCGGTGGCGCCGGACACGAAGGCGCCGTCGAGCGCGTAGTCGAGAACTTCGCCGACCAGCTTCTGGGTGTGGCCGGTCGACAACATAAGCTCGACCTTGGGGAAGGCGTCGCGGTAGCGAAGCAGCAGCGGCGGCAGGCGCACGGCGGCCGTGGTCTCCAGGGTGCCGATGGTAAGCCGGCCGCCGCGATCGGCCGAATCCTGGACCGCCTTGCGCGCCTCGTCCACCAGATGCAGCACGCGCCCGGCGTAGCCTTGCAGCACGCGGCCCGCCGGGGTCAGCGCGACGCCCCGGCTCTTGCGGTGGAACAGCGCCACGCCAAGCTCGTCCTCGAGCTGAAGGATGCGGCCCGAGACATTGGATTGCACGTAATGCAGGTCCTCGGCGGCGCGCGATATGCTGCCCGCGCCGGCCACTGCGTCGAAAATCCTCAGCGCCTTAGTGTCCATGGAACGGCTCTCTCGATACATCAGTAATTATGATACTTAAGGTCATTTTATACCGTTAGTAAAGATATTTTGAATGGCGCATGGTGGCGCGAACCGAACAAGGTGACCGCCATGACGTTGACCACGCCGCTCACCGACCTGCTCGACATCCGCCATCCGGTGCTGCTCGCGCCGATGGAAAAGGTGTCCGGCGGGGCGCTGGCGGCGGCCGTGTCGAACGCCGGCGGTCTGGGCCTGATCGGCGGCGGGTACGGCGACGCGGAGTGGCTGGAAGCCGAATTCGCGCGCGCCGGCGCGGCCCGCGTCGGCGTCGGTTTCATCACCTGGAGCCTGGCCCGCCAGCCGGCGCTGCTTGACCTGGCCCTGGCTCACCGGCCCACGGCCGTGATGCTGTCGTTCGGCGACCCGAATCCCTTCGCCGCCGCCATCAAGAACGCCGGCGCCAAGCTGATCTGTCAGGTGCAAAGCCTGGCCCAGGCCCGCGCCGCGGCCACGGCCGGCGCCGACGTGATCGTCGCGCAAGGCGCCGAAGCCGGCGGCCACGCCGCGGTGCGCGGCACGATGAGTCTGGTGCCGGCGGTGGCCGACGCGAGCTCCGCGCCGGTCGTCGCGGCGGGCGGCATCGCCGATGGACGCGGCCTCGCCGCCGCGCTGATGCTGGGCGCCGCCGGCGCGCTGATCGGCACCCGGTTCTTCGCCACCGACGAGGCACTGGGCCATGCCAACGTCAAGGCGCGCCTTGTCACCGCCGGCGGCGACGACACGTTGGCCACGTCCGTATTCGATCGGGTGCGCGGGCGCGACTGGCGGGCCGGCTACGGCGGCCGCGCCATCGCCAATGATTTCACGCGGCGTTGGCACGGCCGCGAGGACGACCTGGAGGCCGCCATGGCCGCAGAGCGGCCCCGCTTCGAGAGGGCCATGGCGGACGGCGATACCGACACGGGGGTGGTGTTTGCCGGCGAGGGCCTCGATCTGATCCACTCCGTGGAACCGGCGGCGGCGGTGCTCGGGCGTCTCGTTTCCGAGGCCGAGACATCGTTGTCCGCGCCGCGCGTTACCGCGCCGTAATCAGGCCTCGGTGTCGATGCGGTCCATGTCGGCGTCGGAAAAGCCGAAATGATGGCCGATCTCGTGGATCAACACGTGGCGCACCAGATGCGCCAACTCCTCGCCGGTCTCGCACCAGTAGTCGAGCAGCGGGCGGCGGTAGAGGAAGATCATGTCGGGCTCGGCGCGCGCGTCGTTGACGCCGCGCTCGGTCATGGAAACGCCCTGGTAGAGCCCCAACAGGTCGAACGGCGTCTCCAGCCCCATGTCGGCCTCGACCTGTTCGTCGGGAAAGTCGATGACCTGGATCACCACGCCGGTGACATGGCCGCGCAGAATCTCCGGAATCGTCACCAGGGCGTCCCGCGCCAGACGCTCGATGTCCTGTGTGGTGGGCGCTTGCATGAGGCTACCGTAGCGCGCCTTGCGCCGGCGGCCAACATGGCGCAGGGTCGCGGCCGACATATCGAGGGGGAGGCGCGCATGATGGAGAAACTCACCGGCCCGGCCCTGGCCGAGGCGGTGGCCGGGCTCGACGGCTGGGCCATGGTCGAGGGCCGCGAGGCGATTTGCAAAAGCTACCGGTTCGACGATTTCAACGCCGCGTTCGGCTGGATGACCCGGGCCGCGTTGATCGCGGAGAAGATGGATCACCATCCGGAATGGTTCAACGTCTACAACCGGGTCGAGGTGACGTTGGCGACCCACGACGTGGGCGGGGTGAGCGAGCGCGACCTGGCCATGGCGCGCGCCATGGACCGCCTGGCCGCGTGAGCGCGCGGTGCTGAAGGGGCTGTCCGAGGCGCCGACCGCCGCGCTCATCATCGGCGTCGCCGTGACCGTACCGTTCGTCGCCGGCGCCTTCGCCATGGTGCTGGGCCCGCCCGCCGTGGTGATCAACACCTATCTCAGGCTGGCCGACTACGCCGCGATCGGGTTGGCCTTTATCGGCGCGGTTCACTGGGGTCTCGCCATGGCGGCCGGGGCGCGCGGCGAGAAGGTCGGCTGGGCGCGCTACGCGGTCAGCGTGCTGCCCGCCGCGTGCGCCTTCCTCGCCCTGGCGCTGATCGGCCCGATACCGAAATTCCTGCTGCTGCTGCTGGGCTATTTCGGCGTGTTCATGCTCGACGTGCGCGCCGTCGCCGACGGCTTGGCGCCGTCCTGGTACGGCCGCTTGCGCAAGCCCCTCTCGGTGGTCGTATTGGTGTCGCTGGGCGTGGTGCTGATGGTCGTGGCGCGGGCCTCGCTGGGACCGGATTCGGCCGCGTAGTCGCGCGCTTCCATGCGGGCCACGAAGAAGGTGCTGGCCACGATCACCAGGGCGCCGAGCAGGCTCCACCACCCGGGCACCTCGCCGAACACCACCAGGCCGATCAGGCCGGCGAACAGCAGGCGCGCGTAATCGAACGGCATCACGGCGGTCGCCTCGGCGATACGCAGGCCGCGAATGGTGCAGACCTGGGCCACGGCGCCCAGCGCGCCGACCATGAACAGCAGCCCCAGTTCCAGCCAGGTCGGATCGCGCCACACCCACAGCGCCGGCCCCAGCGACAGCAGCGAGGCGAACAGGCCGAAATAAAGCAGGATCGTCGGCGAACTTTCGGTCGCCGAGAGCTTCTTGACCATCACCTTGATGAAGGCCACCAGCAGGGCGCCGAACAGGGCGATCAGGGCCACGTCCTCGAACGCCTCGCCGCCCGGCTGGACGATGATCAGCACGCCGATAAAGCCCACCGCCGTGGCCAGCCAGCGTTTCGGCTTGAAGCCTTCGCCGAGCAGCAGCACGGCAAGCACGATCAGGAACAGCGGCCGGGTGAAGCTGATCGCCACCACGTCGGCCAGCGCCATGTGGGTGAGCGCGTAGAAGCCGCAAAACATCGCCACGACGCCCAACGCGGCGCGCCCAAAATGCATCCCCATGCGCCGCGTGTAGAACGCGTGCCAGCGCCCCCGGATCACGAAGGGCAGGATCGCGAACAGCCCGAACAGGCTGCGAAAGAACGCGATCTGGAAACTGTCGAGCCGATCGCCGAGGGCCTTGATCAGGGCGCCCATGGAGGAAAAGAACACCGCCGCCAGCAGCACCCACAGCGCGCCGCGCAGATTCGGCGGCAGCGCCCGCCACTTGCCGCGCGCAACCGCCACGCGCCCGAGCAGGCGCTGTCTCACGGCGCGTCCGGCGCTTGGGCGATCCCGCTAATGGGTTTTGCGACGTCGCGAAGGACCATGCCCGGTTGTTGTCCATCCAACCGCCCGGGTCAAGGCCGCGGCATTCTCACATCTCGAAAAGCAGCGTTCTTACAGTGTGTTGGAGGGTGGCCGCGGGCCGCCTTTCGGTATCGAAGACCTGTGCGCATGGCGGTGGACCCCCTCACCCCGGCCCTCTCCCCCTTATCGCCAAAATCCGATGTGGGGAGAGGGAGAAGAAGCGCCGGCAATGGTTTAACTCCCTCTCCCCCGCTTTTGGGGGGAGAGGGCCGGGGTGAGGGGGCGGCGCCCGAAGGGCGCCTTGCAAGTATCCACCGAGATGTTTGAATGCCGTAGCCCCAACGCGGGGGAGGGGGAAGGTTCCGCCGCGCGGGCCTTCAGTCGGTGACGCTCAGCGTGACCCGGCCCAGGTTGGCCGCCTCGACGACCAGCTTCTCGCCGGCGCCCATCCATATGGTTTCGGTGACGCAGCCGGTCAGCACGAAGTCGCCGGGCTGGAGCCGCAGGCGCCGCGCGTTGAGATTGTTGGCCAGCCAGGCCAGCGACTTGAGCGGATGATCGAGCACCGCGGCGCCGGTTCCGACGCCGATCTCGTGATCGTTCAGGGTGATGGTCAGCGCTTCGGCGGCCAAGTCGATGTCTTGCCACGCGGTCACCTCGGCGCCCAGCACGCAGCCGAAATTATGGGCGAAATCGGCGGTCAGCAGGGTGATGGATTTGAAAGAGGCGTCGCGCGCGTAGCGGTCGTCGGCGATCTCGATGGCGGCCATCGCCGCGCCGACCGCGTGGGTCACCGAGTCGGCGTCCCACGGTCCCTCCTTCGCGTCCAACGGCTCGGTGATCCGGAACGCGATTTCGGCCTCGGCGCAAAGGTGCAGGAAACCGCCCACTGAGACCGTGCCGGGGTCGGCCTGAACCAGGGGCGCCAGCACCGGGCCCGCGACGGGGTGGCGGACCCCTTGGGCCTGTTGCATGGCTTCGCTCGATAGCGCCACTTTCCAACCCGCCCGCTTGGCCCCCTTGGCCTGGTAGCGGCGGATCATCGAGTCCTGAATGGTATAGGCAACGACGATGTTGGGCGGCACGATGTCGGCCGGGAAATCGCCGTAGCGGACCTTCGCCTCGCGGTCCTTCATAAGCTGCTCGATGGTGCGATGGTTGCGGATATCGTCGAGCATGCCCATGGCAACGACCTCGGCTGTTGGCGGCCGACCGATTTCGGCGCGAGGGGGCCGAGTCTGACTCGTCAAGCGCGTGCGCGTCAATCGTCGCGCGCCGGCTCAGCCCGATAAGGCGCCGGTGTAGGTGGCGAGGTCGAAATAGTCGCGCCACACCTTGATCTTGCCGTCCTGCATTTCGAACACGCCGACGCAGGGCAAATCGACGCGTATCTCGCCGATGCGCGTGCGGTCGATCCGTTCGGCGAGAACAAGATCGCCCTGGCTGACGATGTTGAGCAGCTCCCAATCGGTCTCCGACCAGTTGGCCAGAAAGCCGTTGATGAACTGGAGTAGCGCCTCGTGTCCCGAAACCGGGTCCAGCATCATGTTGTGATAGGTGCCGTCTTCGGTGAAGTATTCGACCAATTCCGCGGCATCGAGATTCGACCAGGCGGCGATGAACTCGCGAATGACTTTTTCGTTGTCCGACATGGCGTTTCCTTCGGTCTGGGCGAGCGCCCCGGTCGAAACCGGCAGCAGCATTGCGCCGGCCACGACGCCGGCGACGGCAAGAACGCGCCGACGCGACACGCCGGGCCGGTTCGATTGGGTTTTCTTTTTGCGCGCGGTGGCCATGATAGCCCTCCCTGTTGTCGATCGTCCCGCGACCTCCGGGTGCGGGGGTATATCGTACATACGTGTACGATACGCTAGTGTATAATATGCCCGCCATGCCAAAACAAGACCACGATAGGAACCTGGGCTTTTTGCTGGGCGACGTGGCGCGCCTGACGCGGACGTCGTTCGACAGGCGCGTCCTGCGGCGTGGGCTGACGCGCTCGCAGTGGTGGGTGCTGACCTATGTCTACCGCGACGAAGGACTGTCCCAGTCGGAACTGGCCGAGATGCTGGAAGTCGGCAAGGTCGCGCTGGGCAAGCTGGTCGATCGGCTCGAGGCCAAGGGCTGGGTCGAGCGCCGGCCGGACCCGAGCGACCGCCGCGCCAAGCGGATTTACCTGACCGCGAGCGGCCGCCCGATCGTCGAGTCCATGCGCGAGCCCGCCCAGGACCTTTACGAGACGATCGTGGCGGGCCTGTCGAAGGACCAGCGGGAAACGCTCGTCGATCTGCTTTTGGCGGTCAAGAAAAACCTCATCGAAGACATCGCGCGCGTCGGGGAATGAACGGCCGCGGTTACGCGCGGGCGGCGCGGCGTGGCGCGCGGCGTTCCAGAATCCCTGAGTCGCGGATGATTTCCGACACGGTTTCTTCCTGGCGGTAGGCCATGACATGGACCCCGGCGATGCCGGGAATCTCGGCGATCTCGCGGATCAGTTCGACGCAGAGCTTGACCCCCTCGCGCTTGGGATCGCGGGCGCGGTCCAGGCGCGCGACCACGTCGTCGGGAATATGGACGCCGGGCACGTTGGCGCGCATCCAGCGCGCGGCGCGCGCCGAGGCCAGCGGTCCGACGCCGGCCAGGATGAAACATTTCTCGTGCAGGCCCAGATCGCGCACCCGCGCCATGTAGCGCTTCAGCACGGGGACGTCGAAACAGTACTGGGTCTGGATGAACTGGGCGCCGGCGGCGATCTTGTTGGCCAGCCGCTGCGGCCGGTAATCGTGTGGCGGGGCGAAGGGATTGGCCGCCGCGCCGAGAAACACCCGGGGCGGCGCGGTGATCTTGCGGCCCGACATGAAGCGGCCGTCGTCGCGCATGGCACGGATCGTTCGCAGCAGCGACATCGAGTCGAGATCGAACACCGGCTTGGCGCCGGGATGATCGCCGGTCTCCACGCCGTCGCCGGTGAGGCACAGGATATTGCTCACGCCCATGGCGGCGGCGCCCAGCACGTCGCCCTGGATGGCGATGCGGTTGCGGTCGCGGCAGGAGATCTGCATGACCGGGGAATAGCCCGCCCGCGTGAGCAGGGCGCAGATGCCGACGCTCGACATGTGGCAGTTGGCGCCCGAGGCATCGACCGCGTTGATCCCGTCGCACACCTGCGACAGCACCAGGGCGCGGCGATAGACCTCTTCCGGGTCGGCGCTGTCGGGCGGGTTGAGCTCCGCCGTCACCGCGAAACGCCCGGCGCGCAACACCTTCTCCAAGCGTCCGTCGCTGGAAAATCGGGGCGCCTCGGCGCTCATCCGTCACCCTCGCGCATCAGGCGAAGCCAGGCCGACGATCCGCTGTGTCTGTGATCGACGGGCTCCAGATAGGTTGACAGGGCGTCCGCGTCGCCGGCGTTCACGGCGCCGTCCCAGGCGGCGACCCAGACGCAGGGCATATCGGGCTCGACCTCGCAGCCGCCGTCCGGGCGCACGCCGCCGCAAGGGCCGTTGCGAAGCTGCTTGGGACAGTTCATCGGGCAGGACATGCCGGTCGCGTTGAGCACGCATCGCCCACACATGCGGCAGTCGAACAGCGCCCCCTTGACCGCCGATTCGACCCATGCCGTGGGCCGCTCAAGCCGTGCGTAACCGATCCGCCGGACCAGTGGCTCGCACCACTGGGCCAGGCGCCGCGACGCGCGGTAGATGGCCATCAGAGACCGCGAATGGCGAACCGACCAGTGGCGCGCGGCGCGCATCGCGCGGCCCGTCAGGCCGCCGGAACCGCGGCGCGCGGCGTCACGCCCAGAGTGGCGCGGGTGAAGGTCACGACATAGTCGAGCAGCGCGTCGCTGGCCGCGGCCGCCGCGTCCGGATCGCCCTCGGCGATGGCGAGCGCGACCCGGCGGTGAAGCTCGGCCGCCACCGCCACGTCGCCGCATTCGCCGTGGAACATGTGCCAGAAGCGGCGCGACAGACCCTGCATGAGACCAATCGCCTCGACCGCGAATTCGTTGCGCGCGGCCCGCGCCACCGCGTTGTTGAGGTCGCGGTCGGCGCGGGTGAACGCCACTTCGTCGCGGTCCGCCCCGGCCTCGGCCAGCGCCTCGGCGATGGCCAGAAACGCGCGCTTCTCGGCGTCGATTCGCCGTTCGGCGGCGTGGCGCGCCAGGAACCGTTCGATCTCGCGCCGCGCTTCCAGCATGCGAAGCTGCTTTTCGACGTTGACCTCGGTGACCAGCAGGCCGCGCCGCGGCATGATCCGCACCAGACCCTCGCGCGCCAGGCGCTGCAACGCCTCGCGCACCGGCGTGCGGCTGATGCCGAGACGGCGCGCCAGATCGGCCTCCGAAAGCACCGCGCCCGGCGCCAGCCGCAAGGTGACGATCAGCTCCTCGATTTCGCGGTAGGCGATCCGGTTCAGATTGGGAAGCGCCTCGGCGGCATTCTGGATGTCGTCCATCGCCTCGCTCGCGTTGACAGCGGTGCTAGTATACCAGTAATATACCAGTGTTCAAGGAGCGCGAGGGACCGCCGGTGGCCCATATCCAGGATCTCGGAAGCCGCATCGAACTGGTGCCGATGGACCCGCATTTCCATGACATCTCCCTCGCCCTGTACGAAAGCCCCGCCGATAGCGGGCCGCAATTCCTGGTCCACACCTATAGCCGCCACGACGGCGCGGCGGCGCGCGCGGCCGCCGTCGCGGCGGCGATGAAGGTCCTGGGCGGCATGGCGGACGCGGGCGCCGGCCGGCTGCGCTTTGCCTGCGGCGCGGAACATCGCCTGGCTTGCAGGCGGCTGTTCCTGGAAGCCTGCAAGCTGGCGCCGGATACGGCGCCGGAAGTCCGCCCGATGTCGGTCGACGACAAGAAGTCGCAACGCACGATCCGCGTGTTGGGCCACGGCGGCGGCGCGTACCAGGTCACCGTGGACGGCGGCTACGACGGTGTCGAGCGCCGTCTTGGCGCGATCGGCGGCGGGCTGGCCAGGCTCGCCGAACTGGATGCGTTATCCGAGGCGCGCGACCGGGTCGGGTTCGGCTGCGGTCAGGACCACGACGCCCTGATCGGGCTTTTGCTGGTACGGGCGCTCAACGTGCGCACCGCCATGCGCGAGGCCGAGGAACGGGCATCGCGCGGCATTCTCGCCGCGCCCAGCGCCCAGAACACCTGAGCGGGAAAGGCCGCAAGAAAGGCCAATGACATGAACGCACAAACCGTCGCTCCCCAAACCGTCGCCCCCATGACCAGCCGCCAGCGCGTGCTGGCCGCGCTGGACCGCCAGCCGGTCGACCGCACGCCGGTGTGCAACCCCACCTCGGTGGCCACGGTGGAACTGATGGACCTTGTCGACGCGCCGTTTCCCGACGCCAACCGCGACCCGGAAATGATGGCGCGGTTGGCCGCCACCAGCTACACCGAGTTGGGCTTCGACACCATCATGCCGGTGTTCTCGATCATTCAGGAATCCTCGGCTCTCGGCTGCGCCATGCAGTGGGAGTACAAGGACAACTGGCCCACGGTGCGCATGAGCGAGCCGATCTGGGGCGAGCCCGACGACATCGTGATCCCCGACGACTTCCTGACCCACCGCGACACCAAATGCGTGCTCGACGCGATCCGCATCCTGAAAAAGGAATACGGCGACGAAGTCGCGATTATCGGCAAGACCATGGGGCCGTGGACCCTGGGCTATCACTGTTTCGGCGTCGAGCCGTTTTTGCTCATGTCGCTCGACGATCCGGGCAAGATGAAGCTGTGTCTCGACCGCATGAAGGAAGCCACCGTGCAATTCGGCGTGGCCCAGATCGAGGCCGGCGCCGACGCGCTCACCTTGCCCGATCACGCCACCGGCGACCTGGTCAGCGGCGAATATTACGAACGCTTCCTCAAGGACCTCCATATCGAGATGGTCTCGCGCATCCCGGCGCCGCTGATCCTGCACATCTGCGGGCGCACCGTGGACCGCATGGACTACATCGCCCAGACCGGCATGGCCGCGTTCCATTTCGACTCCAAGAACGCGCCCGACGAGTCGATGGACGTGATGAACGAGCGCATCTCCCTGGTCGGCAACATCAACAACCCGGAAACCCTGTTCGCCAAGGGTCCGGACGCGGTGCGCGACGAGGTTCTGAGCAATCTCGACGCCGGCGTGCAGCTGATCGGGCCGGAATGCGCGATTCCGTTGCAGACGGCGATCGAGAACCTGACCGCGATACCGGAGGCCGTGCGCGACTGGCACGCCGATCACCCCACCGTGAACTGACAGGCGGCACCCAGCACCATGGCTGAACTGAGCGATATCGCGAACCCGACGATTCGTGAGGAAATCGAGGAATTTCTCGAACGCCCCGACGAGATCGAACGCAATGTCGAGCTGTTCGCGCGCACCCGCCCCTTGATGCAGGAAATCGCCGTCGGCATCATCGACGGCGACGACGGCGCCGTTGACCGCTTGACGGTCCAGGCATTGGCGGAAGGTATCGACGCCATGGAGGTGATGGACGACGGCCTCATCGCGGGCATGGGCATCGTCGGCATCAAGTTTCGCGAAGCGTTCATTTTCGTTCCCGAGGTGCTGGCCTGCGCGCGCGCCATGAAGGCCGGCATGGCCCACATCGAACCGATACTCTCGGCCGCCGGCGTCAAGCCCATCGCCACCGTGGTCATGGGCACCGTCAAGGGCGACCTGCACGACATCGGCAAGAACCTGTGCATCATGATGCTGCGCGGCGCCGGCTTTACGGTGATCGATCTCGGCGTCGATACCTCGGATGACGAGTTCATCGACGCGGTCGAGGAACACCGCGCGCCGCTGCTGGGCATGTCGGCGCTGCTCACCACCACCATGCCCAACATGGGCAAGACCATCGAAGCCTTCATCGACGCGGACCTGCGCGACGACGTGCAGATCATGGTCGGCGGCGCGCCCGTGACCCAGGAATTCGCCGACGACATGGGCGCGGACGGCTATGGCAAGGACGCGCTGGACTGCGTCGCGCTGGCCAAGCAACTGGTCAGCCCGCAAGCGTGAACGGGCCCGTGAAAAAAATCGACCAGGCCGAATACCAGAAACGCCTCGATCGGATCACCGAGATCTTCGCCGGCATGGTGAGCCACGCCGACACGGTGTCGCAGACCCGCTGTCCCTACCGCGACCGCCACGACCACTGCACGGCGGAATTCCGTTGCCGCAATCAACGGCCCACGGACGACGTGTTGACCTGCGGCCACGACGGCGCGTTCGATTACCGTAGCGCCTGGGACACCAACCCCGACGCCTATCGCCGCGCCAAGACCAAGGTGGCGAAGATCAAGACCGCGGCCGCGCGGCGCCGCGCCGAGTCCGGCCGGACCGAGGACGATTGAGCACCGTTTCCCATGATGGCGCGGCGCGCGCGCTGACGCCGGGCAAGACCATTTTCGACTACGCCGACGAATTGGCGGTGGAGGTGCCGACCTCGTGCCGGCGCCGGGGCACCTGCCACGAATGCGTGGTCGAGATCACCGAGGGCATGGCCGCCCTGAGCGCGCCCAGCGAGGCGGAATCGTTCCTGCGCGGCGATTACCGGCTGGCCTGCCAGGCGGTCATCGAACGCGACGACACCGACATCGCCTTCGCGCCGCTCCGGCGCGCGCCGCGCATTCTCACCGTGAGCCGGCCCAAGGCCGCCATCGAACACGATCCCATGGTCACCCGCCGGGGCGAAGACGTGTTTTACGACGGCGAGGCGGTCGAGCCTTACCGCGGCCATATCTACGGCTTGGCCATCGATCTGGGCACCACCACGGTGGTCATGGACCTGATCGATCTGGAGACCGGCGCCAGCCTGCGCACCAGCGCCTTCGAAAACCCGCAGCGCTTCGGCGGCAGCGACGTGATGAACCGGATTTCCTACGACGGCGCCGATGGCGCCGGTGAGCTCAAGCGCGCGGTGGTCACGGCGATCAACCGCGAACTGCGCGTCCTCTCGCGCCGCGGGTTTCCGCGCCGCGCGATCTACGAGGTCGTGGTCGCCGGCAACGCGACCATGCGCGATATTCTGTTCGGGCTCGATGTCCAGTCGATCGGACAGAAGCCATACAAATCATTGGTCGAGCATGATTATCTCGCCGGCCGGCGCGCCGACACCGCGTTGCGGGAGAATGCCCGCGGCCTGGGTCTCAGCGTCAATCCGGGCGCGCGCGCCTACGGTCTGCCGTTGATCGGCAGCCATGTCGGCGGCGACGCGGCCGCCGATCTGATGGCGGTGGACATGACGGAATGCCCGGACGCCATCGTCATGCTGCTCGACATCGGCACCAATGCCGAGATCGTGCTGGGCGGCGGCGGGCGCATGGTGGCGGCGTCGTGCCCGGCCGGCCCGGCCTTCGAGGGCGGCCTGGTCAAATACGGCATGGCGGGCTACGACGGCGCCATCGAGACGATCCGCCGCGACGCCGCCGGCGGCTGGGACTTCAAGACCATCGGCGACGCGCCGGCGGAAGGGCTGTGCGGTTCGGGCCTGATCGACCTGCTGGCGGAATTGCGCCGCCACGGCATCATGACGCCCAAGGGCGTGTTCACCGACGACAGGAAGCGCTTCGACATAGACGTGGTTCCCGAACGCGGCATCACGTTCTCGAAAGAAGACGCCAGCCATCTGGCGCAAGCGAAGGCAGCCAACTATTGCGGCCAGTTTATCGTTCTGCGCGAATTCGGCATCGACCCCTCCGACGTGACCAAGCTTTATCTCGCCGGCGGTTTCGCCAATACCATCGACATCGGCAACGCCATCGACATCGGCTTCCTGGCGCCGGTGCCGCGCGAGCGCATCGTCAAGGTGGGCAACGCGTCGATCCAGGGCGCGCGCGAGGTTCTGCTGTCGAAGCGCAAACGGCGCGCGCTGGAAGAAGCGGTCAAGGCCATCGAGCATATCGAACTCGAAACCACGCCCGACTTTTTCGACATTTTCGTCGAGGCCTGCCAACTCAAGCCAATGCCGGCGGTCTTGCGGCCCGCCGCGCGCCGCGCGCATGCGACATGACTATGCCAACCGCCGCACCGTCTTTCCCGGGCTTATCCCGCGACTTAATTCCCCCTCCCCCCAACGTGGGGGAGGGTTGGGGTGGGGGGGCGCCGCGCGCCGCGCGGCCGAGAAAAATGGACGGACGTGGCGAGAACCGCGTCGCCGAACGGATTACGGCTGGCATCTGGGATCGAAACATCCCCTTGGCCCAATGGCCACCCCCGCGCTTTTTTGAAGCGCCGCGCCCACACTTCCATGAAGGGCCACCCCCACCCCAACCCTCCCCCGTCAAGGGGGAGGGGGATGTTACCGGGGTGCCACCGGCCCTTAACCGGACGGTGGCTGGCTTGATCCGAGAGTCCATGAACACCGAACCGCGATCCGTGTTCATGGATGGCCGGGTCGAGCCCGGCCAAATCATTTTTGGGGAAGAGACGCCATGAAGATCGACGGCCAAGACGGTCTCGACCTGATCGTGATCGGGGAGAATATCCACACCACGCGGGTGCTGCTGCGGCGCGGCAAGCGCGTGGTCGGCGAGGGCGACGAAGAGGCCATCGCGTTCACCACCGTGGACGGCGAGCCCGCGCTGGTGGTGCTTCCCGAGGCGCTCAAGAAAACCCAGGACTACCAGGAAGGCCGCGTCAAGCATGTCCAGGTGGCGGTCAACGCCGCCATGTCGGGCGACGGCGCCGAGACCGGCCTGGCCTATCTGCGCCAATTGGCGCGCAACCAGGAAGCCGCCGGCGCCACCTTCCTCGACATCAACGTGGACGAGATTTCCTGGAAGCTGGACGAACAGAAAGCGGCGATGGACTGGCTGGTGCGCGCGGTGCGCGGCATGAGCGATCTGCCGGTGTCGGTGGATTCATCGAACGTCGAGGTCATCGAGACCGGGCTCAAGGCTTGCGACGGCGCGCCGGCGATGTTGAACTCGGCCTCGCTGGAACGCCTCGACGCGCTCGACATGGCGGCGGAATATAACGCCCAGGTGGTGGTGACGGCGGCCGGCGAATCCGGCATGCCCGACGGCACCGAGGAACGCGTGGTCAATGCCTCGCGCATGGTCGACGCGGCGCTGGCCAAGGGGTTCGAGCTCGACCACATCCACATCGACCCGCTGGTCTTTCCGGTCTCGGTTGACAAGGTTTTCGGCACCCATTGCCTCGACGCCATCCGCCGCCTGCGCGCCGCCTATGGCCCCGAGGTCCACATCACCGGCGGCATGAGCAACGTCTCGTTCGGCATTCCGGCGCGGCGCATCGTCAACGACGTGTTCCTGGTCATGGCGGTGGCGGCGGGCGCCGACGGCGGCATCGTCGACCCGGTCGCCAGCCCACCCGCCAAAACCTTCGCCGCCGACCGCGATTCGCTGGCCTACAGGTTGGCCGAAGACTTGCTGGAGGGCCGCGACGAGCACTGCCGCAACTACATCGGCGCGTGGCGCAAGGGCGAATTGGAAGCCTTCGGCGCGCCGCCGCCGAAACGGCGCGGGCGCGGCTGAGATTATAGAGCAGATCGCGGTTGACGGGATCGCCCTCGGCGATCCCGTCAATCGCGTGAATCTGCTCTACTTTTTAGAGGTAGACCGGATTCACAGGATTTATCGGACCCACGAAGTGGGTTCGATAAATCCTGATCCGGTCTACGGCGCCTCGGATCCGCCGGTGTTGGCCTTGATCGCCGCCAAGACTTCCTCGATCTTGATCGGCTTGATCAGATAGTCGCGAAAGCCCGCCGACAGGCCGCGCTTTATGTCCGCCGGCATGGCGTTGGCGCTTAGCGCGATGACCGGGATGGCGCGGGTTTTGGGATTGGCGCGCAAGCGTTTCATGGCCTCGACGCCGTCTATTCCGGGCAGGTTGATATCCATCATGATCAGATCGGGCTGTCTCTTTTCAGCCAATGCGAGGGCCAGTTCGGCATTATGCGTCGAGATCAAGGTCAGGCCGTCGACACGCTGAACGATCCGCTCCATCAACATCAGACTGGCCGGGTTGTCCTCGACATAGAGCACCGTGCGCGCGTCCGGATCGACCGTCCAATCGGTCTCGGTCGCCAGGACATCATCGGGCGGCGCGGCCAAGTCCGCCCCGTCGCGATGCGGCGCCACGGGAAAATCGACCCAGAAAACGCTGCCCTCGCCAACCGTGCTTTGCAGCCCGACACGCCCGTCCATCAGTTCCATCAGGCGCCGGGTGATCGTGAGGCCGATGCCGGTTCCCTCGATTTCCTCGCCGGCCGATTTGACT